>MDTG01303059.1_pt1 | contig 10168 bp, 8 predicted proteins | sample 811421 | NCBI WGS metagenome assembly MDTG01 (sample SAMN05326645, study PRJNA326480) | marine metagenome | isolation source: seawater | place: Pacific Ocean: South East | collected 2011 | reverse complement strand
TTTTAATTTTTTTTGATCTAACTTTAACTAAACATGAACAGTATTTTCTTTCTACTTTTGATAATTTTGATTTACCTTTAAACATAATATATTAATACAAAATATTTTAAATTATTACGGGAGCAACAAGATCATTAGTTGTGTGACTATGCTGTAAACTATCTACTAATGGTGTACCTGTACTATTAACAGCAGGTCCAGCGAATACATCCATTTGAGGTTGTGCGCCATAATCTGGTTGTGCGCCATAATCTGGTTGTGCGCCATAATCTGGTTGTGAGCCTGGTGGTACTCCTATATTTGGTCTTTCATTTGGGGGTATATATCTACCAGATCCATTAGTAGTAACTGGGTCATATATACCTCCTTCTGGTACAGACATATTATAATCATTATAATTGTTGCCAAAACTGGTGGCATTTTCCCTCTGTTGTGGACTATATGAATCATTAAAATTAGGTGTATTTCCTTCAGACAAAGCAGCTCTAGCGTCACTCAATTTTTGTTGACTCAGCATGTTATTGGCTGATATTCCTGATTCAAAAGAATCTCCTTGTGGAGCCACTAAATCTGGTAATTCTCCTGCGGCTTTTGCGCGTTCTAACTCAGCAGCAATGTTGTTATTACTTGGTGTGTCAAGCATAGGTTCAGCATCAACTAATGCTGATCCTGTTCCCATATCATACCCGAGCTTATCCCAATTAGCAACTGCCGCATTAGCTGCGACCTGACCACCTTTCATATTTTTTCTCTTTCTACTATTTCTTTTCTTCTTCTTTCCTAGAGATCTTTTACTATTACGATTATTTCTTCTTCCGCCTCTAATTTTCTTACTTGCCTTTCTTAATTCTTTTTTTACGCGCTTTAATGCCTGTTTTCCTCTTTTACTTAAATTTTTACGCACACTTTTTCTACGAGATAATTTAGCCATTATAATATAAACTTAGAAATAATTATATTATATTTTGTAAAATAAAATAAATTAATTAGAATAATTAAAATAAATAAACTATTCAAAAATAGAAAACTTTGTTATATCAGGAAAATTTTTACTATCTGATCTATATTTACTTTTTATTTCAGAAAATTTATCTGTTACATCCATATAAGATATATGATTATAATTTATTATTTTATTATAATCACTTTCATTTAAATCTATATACTGTGTTTGCCTAATTTTTTGTGAAATATCGATAAAATCTATATCAGCTATTGATTTTGACACTTCCTTTATCTCATTTCTAGATACAAACATAAATGGTATAGATAAATTAAATATATCATCTTTTAAATGAGATTCATAAAGCATGTACTCATTTCTTTTATTTCGTTTAGTGTAACTTTTATTTAAATAAATGTTATAGTTATCATCTTTTAAAGTAAAATACTTATCACTAGAGTCAGTATATTTATTATAAGCATCATCAAAATTTTTTGTAATTATTCTTTCACCAAATAATTTATAACATATATACTCAAAAATAAATAAATTATTTACTTCAAATCGTTTCTTCAAAATATTTTGTAATCCACTTTCTATATTATCATTATTTCCTCTTTTTTCAAAATCCATTGAAAAATAATTATTTTTATTATCTGATATTACATAAAAATTTTTAAACATGTCCTTATTCACTGGAATATTACCTTTAAAGTACAGAATTTCATACGATTTGAAATTATCAGAATTATTATTTGATAATTCACTTATTGAATTATTAAACCGTACCCTACCACCATTAAGATTATAAGTGTTCGAATTATTTTTTACAAGTTTGCCTAAATAATATTTATTATTTTTTTTAAAAATAATCAGTATATTATCATTATTTATATGTGAAGAACTGTTATCATTATACAAAATACAGTTAAATTCTTCTAAATTAAAATTATCGTATTCATTACTTTTAAAATATTTAATATTTAACTTTAAATTTTCTTTATAAATTTTTTCTCTGTTTTCAATTTTTTTAGTTATTTCATCACTACCACTTCTAGGTATACACAATTTATAGTCTAAATGCTTATAAAATTCTGGTAATCTAAAATCTCTTGTTCCACAATATCCACTTTTACATTGTTTTGAATCTAAACACGGATCAAGTACTTCTAAATCACCACTATTATATTCATCATTATCTTCATCATATTTATAATCTTTTAAATTAACACAATTTCTATTAACACATATGTCTGATTCATCACTATAAATATCATTATTATTACTACAATCACTATGTTTTCTACATTTTCGTTCTGAACTAACATATGGCGAGATACATTTGTTTAATTTTTTACTACAAATATTACTTTTACAGTTACTATTAGTTTTACAATAATGACCATTTCTTAATTTCTTTGTATAATTTTCTAAAGGATAACATACATTAATTCGTGCCTTTGTTCTCTCATTTATATCTTCAAGACATATACTATCTTTACTACAACACTTTTTTTTTTTACTTGCTTTTAATCTATTTTTTAAACAAGCACTACTTTCTTTCTTATCACATTTATTATAAACATTAACACATTTATCTTTATAACAAATACCATTATTACTTAATTTACTACATTCAGAATTATACGTACAATCAATCTTTTCTTTATCAGAATCTAAAATGTACTTCCAATAGTAATCATCATTTTTAATTATATTTTTTTCTATATCTTCTTCAGTAACATTATCTATATTTTTATTTTTATATTTTTTGTCAACATCTTTCAAAATTTTATGAATATCTTTATTACCATTTCTTACTCTTTTATTGATTCCTAAACTATTAATTGTGCTATTATTCCTACTAAATTTTTTATCACCCAAAGATAAAAGCCTCTTCTTAACATTTTTTGAATTAGCCTTACATCTTCCATAACCTATTTTAGATGTTAAAATCCCTTTTTTACATTTCATTCCATCTTTACACTCTTTATCACTTAAACAATAATCACCATCACTGTACAAATTCTCCGATTCCTTTTTTACACATTTACCAGGTATTCTCAGAAATTTATTACTACTACATTTATAGCTTTTACACTGCTTATCATCCATGCATTTATCTCCTAATTCTAATCTAATTTTTTGTCTTGGTTCAGGATCATAACAATCTTCTTCTTTGCCTTTACTAACATACATTGATTTTGGAAGCTGACCCATTAAAATTCCAAATTTTTTTTTATCTTTTATAGGCACTTCCTCTCTTTTTTTGTATTTCATATCAAAAGAACACCTTTTTTTAAATCCCTTTTTATCAAAAACACTATTACCTTCAATACCCATCAAGTAACCCATTTGGTCTGGTTTATAATAAATATTTTTAGCATCACCAGAACTATTATTTATTTTTGATCTCTTTTCTTTTAAACACTGTTCGTTGTTTTCTTTACAACTTCCTTTACTCTTACCAAATCCCATCTTTTCTAAAAATGCTTTACTAATAGTTGTATTTCTTATTGAATTTGTATTGTTTGTTCTTGATTCTTTTTTTGATTCTTTTTTTGATTCTTTTTTTGATTCTTTTTTTGATTCTTTTTTTGATTCTTTTTTTTGTTCTTTTTTTGGTTCTTTTTTTGATTCAGATATATAATTCTTTTTTGATTTGGTCTCCATTAATATATAAAAATATTATTTATTAAAAATAGTATTAATCATTTTCTAAATAAATATTAATATGAATTCAAAAAAAGTTTTTACAAAAAACGATTTTAATAGTGGTGATGGAATGTTAACATCAGTTTGGGGTCCTAGTCTATGGCATTCATTACACGCTATAAGTTTCAATTATCCTGTAAATCCAACAAAAAAACAAAAAAAAAACTATATGGATTTCTTTTTATCTTTAGAACATATTTTACCGTGTAAATACTGTAGAGAAAATTTTAAAAAAAATTTAAAGTGTACACCATTAAATATGAATACAATGAAAAATAGACACACTTTGTCATTATGGTTATACAAACTTCATGAGACAATTAACAAAATGTTAGGTAAAAAATCAGGGCTTTCTTATAATGATGTTAGAAATAGATACGAAAACTTCAGATCAAGATGTTTAACAAAAAAGAATATCCAAGTTAACAAAAAATCAAAACGCGAAAACGGTTGTATCAAACCTTTATACGGTAAAAAATCAAAATGTGTCATAAAAATAGTTCCAAAAGAAACCAAATGTGAAACATTTAATATTGATAAAAGATGTATCATAAAAAAAAAATAAATTAATAACTACATTTCAAATATTTTTCATTTAAAACTATTGTATACTTATTTACTAATTGCTCTAATTTATTACTACTTCTTGGATTTTCAGATAAAATTAATTTACACTTATCAAAGTAATAATTACTTAACTCTCCTTTTTCCCTCTTTATAAAATAAACAATTCCATCTTTTTCAATGTTCATATTCTCTTTTTATAATACTTAAAATATTTTTAAGTATTTTTTATTTTTATTTCATAATCAATACGTTATTTTTCTTTTAAAAAAATAAAAATTTATATAAATGTTTCTTATAAAACAAGTACTGGAAGAAAACAATATAATACCAAATGAAGATAGTAATAATCAATCAGAGAATACAGAAAAAAAATTAAATGTCAAACAAGTTCTTGATACAAAAATTAAAAATAAGAATGATTATGAAAATATTATTCAATCTATAGTAAAATATAATGATACTAACAAAATAATTGAAGAAAATGCATACAAAGACCTTGAAATATTTGAAGGGATTGACATGATAAATAATTCTATTTTTCAAAGTATAAATAAAACAAAAACATTATGTGGACGTATTTATTTAAAAAACAAAATTAAATCACCAACAACAAATATAAAAAGTTTAGTAGCCGAACAAAAAATTATTAAATATCTTTTAAAAAATCCTGACACTTGTGATAAAATGAACTCACTAATAGAAGATATATCTATGCTAGAAGATAATATATTATGGATTCTTAAAGAAAAAACTATTGAAGAAGAAAAAATATTAAGTAATGTTTACTTTAGTAACAAGTATTTAAAATTTATAAATGAACAAGAGGAAGCAATGACAATTTATTCACTATTTAAAATTGTGTTTGCTCCAGTATATGGTGTAGTATCCCCTATACTTTTCTTCTTATTGCCTTATTTGTACTTATACTTTTTCTCAAACATAAAATTTGATTTTAAGGTATATTTAAAAATATGTAAAATGTCCTTCTTTGGTGATTTCAATTTACTTGGGGGAGGTGAAGGAAAAACTGGTATAACACGTTATTTTTCATTGTTAATATCATTTATAATTTATGTACAAAACTTTTTAAATACTGTTCAGGTATCAAAAGATACTAATAATATTATAAATATACTTCACAAAAAGGTTTCTAGCGTAAATAGTTTTTCAAAAAAAATGTGTGAACTAAAAGAAGTAACAAAAGAAATACTGAAATTTGAGGATATAAAACACTGCTTTCCAAAATTAGATTGTGAACTTTTTGAGGAAAGCCCTAAAATTTTTAATAATAAAGGTAAAATACTTAAATGCTTTAACTCTTTACTTAACAAAAATGATTATGAAGAAATACTAAATGAATTAGCAAAACTTGACTATTATAATTCAATTGTAATGCTTATAAATAATAGTAAAGAAAATATTTGCTTTCCATCATTTATAGAAAATGAAAATCCAATAATTAATGCTAGAAAGATATGGCATCCATATTTATCTACACCAATAACAAATGACATATTAATAGGTAGACGGAATCCTAAAAACGTTATTATTACAGGACCAAATGCTGGTGGGAAATCTACATTTATTAAATCACTAGCACTTTCAGTAATATTTTCTCAAACTTTGGGTATAGCTTTTTGTGAAAGCATGGAAATTACACCATTTAGTATTATAAATACATATCTTAATATTCCTGATTGTAAAGGCAAGGAATCCCTTTTTGAAGCTGAAATGCATAGAGCTCGTGATCACATAAATATCCTTAAACAAACAGACAAAAAAGATTTTTCTTTTATAGTTATGGATGAAATATTTAATAGTACAAATCCAGAAGAAGGAATATCAGGGGCTTATGCCATAGCAGAAACACTTTCTCAATTTAAAAACTCAGTTTCAATTATAACAACACACTTTTCATACCTAACAAATTTAGAACAAAGTGGACATTATAAAAATTATAAAATACCTATAACAAGAGACAATGATGAAAACATAATATACCCATACAAACTTAAAAATGGTGTATCAAATCAATATATAGCTTTAGAATTATTAAGAAATAAAGGATTTGACGATGAATTAGTTAATAACGCAGAATCAATATGTAAAAATATAAGTACAACAAAAAACATTTTTAACAAAAAAAATATAAACGAAACTGATTCTGTAAAAGAATCAACTAGTAATAGTGATAATGGTGATGAAAATGACAATGAAAATGACAATGAAAATGACAATGAAAATGACAATGAAAATGATAATGAAAATGACAATGAAAATGATAATGAAAATGATAATAAAAATGATAAAGATACACAAATAAATTTGGATATATTAAGTGAACCAGAAGATAACCCATCTGATATAGAATTTTTAGAAGAATCTGATGTTGAAATAGAATAATTATATAAACATAATTTATTATGAAAATACTATAATCTTTCACCTTTTTAAAAAAAATAATATAAATAAACCACTTTCAAAACATACTGAAAGAATTTTTAGGTTTGATTCTGACCATAGAATCAATAAAATATGTTATGCGTGTTATGGAAGAAAAAATGCCATAAATGTTATAAAACTTCATCACAAATTTACAAGGCATATCAGTAATAATTTAAATATACTTAAATCACCTGACAAAAGTACTATACTATTAAAAAGAAAATATAAAATAATATCTAATTTTTTTTTCTTAAATAATCAAATACTACAGTAAACATCATCCCCTGTATTCCATTTGTTATTATTTTTGTCTTTAACCCCCTTGTAAAAAGTGCTGTTATACTATCATTTTTTACAATATTTTTAATTAAGTCAAAATAAGACAATGTATTTTGAGCTGTTTGACGATTCACTTTTATTACTCTTAAAGAATTAGAACAAACATCAGAAACCGATGACGATGAAAACCCTATTACAGCACTTCTAGCACAACTCTTTATTGTTTCTTCTTGCTTTGGTATCAACTCATTTAAATAATTGTATGTAAAAAACCAAGGAAAATGTCCAACCAATGTAGCACTAGCACTTGCTAAAGATCCGTGATACATAACACCCAAACCATTTGTTTTTACTTTATTTTTTAATATATTTAATCCCTCTTTTCCATTAACCTGTAAACTAGATTTACAAGTGTCTATAGGCATAATACAAACCCTCCAAAGAGCAGCACCACATGATCCAATAAATGTTTTAGTAGCAGTGCTATAATCAGTATCTTCCAACAATGTCATCATTCCAATATTCATTGCAGTATCTCCAAAACGGGATAATGGAGCCTGCATCAATGCGAATCCTACACCCCTATAAAAACGTGTTACCCCACCTTGTTTATATAAATTAAGAGCAGTATTTTTAAATGTACCACCATTTCTATACTGATGATTTACAATTGTTCTTAGCCACATTAAACTTCCAACTTGAAACGTCATAGCAGCAAAGCCTGATGTTCCTCCATTAATAGCTCTTTTATATGCCTTTTCTAATATTTCATTATTCATGTAAATCATACAAAGAAAATGTTTAATATTATTTATTTTAAATTTACAAGCAATAATTAATATTATATTTTTAAATGAATTTAAAAACTTAAAGATGAATGTTAATATTATTTAATAAATATGAAAATTAATTTTATAGTAAACGAACAAGACTTTAATTCAACTATTGATGCAAACATTCTATCATTTCTTTTTAAAAAAATAAAAGCAAATACTGAAATAAAACTTATTAATGTTAACAATTTTAAATGTGAAAATGCTTCAATTAATATATTTCTTGGTACACACAATTCTTTACTATTCAATTATGCTAAATGTAATATTTTCATTCCCGATAATCATTCTTTTAAAAAAACAAACACTTATATATTAGATTCTTTTGACTACATACTTTGTAAATCAAAATACAGTCAAACATTGTTTCAAAGTGTAAATGATGATCAAGAATACAAGGATAGAGTAAAATTTATATCTTGGAGAAGCACTGACATGTCAAATAATAGTGAAAAAGATTATAATTCTTTCTTACTTAATTGTTATGACACAAAAAACACACAACATAATAAAATTATTGAAAACTGGAACGAAACATTCCCTACATTACATGTAGTAAATTATAGAAATATTAAAGACGCAGATAACATTATTTATCATGAAAACATCAGCCACAAAGAATTTGAGTCATTATTTAATACTTGTGGATTTCACTTATGCTTAAATGAAATTGATAGTTTCTCTCACAATGTAAACCAATGTTCTTTAAGTAAATCTATTCCAATAATACTCAATGGTGCTCCAATGAACGAAATTATAAACAGCGATTACACTTACAATATTAGTTGTAATAAAAAAAAACAAAAAGATATATTAGGTAATAAATGTATATTCTCTGAATCAAACTTTGTTTCTTGTATTGAAAAAATAATGAATGAAAATTTAAATAATGAAACATATAATAATATTGGTACTCAATGTAGACATTATGCTTTAAAAAATCACTCAATGAATGACGCGTTGTTTAAAGAAGTAGTAAACAATATAATATTAAATGTTCGTAAAGCATCAAAAACAAAGACTGAAAATATTACAGAATATCCAAACGTGTCAGTTGTAACACTTGTACATAATAGAAAAAGTTTTTTCAACTTAAGTGTTTATAATTATAACACAGTTGATTATGATAAAGATAAGATACAATGGATTGTTTATGATACTAGTATTGAAGATGAAAAAGTTGAATCTTTACTTCCACCACAAGAAGAAAGAGATTCAAAAAATATAGTTTACATATACGACACTAACAAAATGTCTATTGGAGAAAAAAGAAACAAAGCTGTTTCTCTTTGTACAAATGATATAGTAATATTTCAAGATGATGATGATTATTACTATCCACTTAATGTTAAAAATCGTGTAGAAAATTTAATTCATAGTAATAAAAAGATTGTGGCTTGTACAATTATAGGAAGTTTTAATATTAACAAATGTATTTCATTTATTGAAACTACAAACTTTAATGAAAATATTGAAACTAGAATAAAAATAGCAACACTTGGTTTCTATAAATCAGTATGGGATACAACAAAATTTAATGATGAAAATATAAATGAAGCTGAAGATTTTATTAGAAATAACATTAATGAGTTTAAAGAAATATCTTGGGAAAACGTTATTGTTTCTTTAGTACATAAATACAATACTACAAATCGTATTACCCCCGAATCCGAACCAAATGGAAATCACTATGGCTTCAGTAAAGGACTCTTTAAATATTTACTTGAACTTCAGATTAAAAAATAAATACTTAAACCTTAATTTTTTTATAAATATAAATGTTACTTATTACTTATTTACTTACAAATACAATATCACATAATATTGATTTTAATTTTTACACTTACTGTGATTACTATAATTCAAAAGATTCTTGTATAGAAAACTTTAATTGTGTATGGTGTTACAACAAAAATATAACAAATAATGATACAATAAATAATGGAACATGTTTTTATCTTGACACATGTGTAACAAATTATAAAAACAATAATACAAATGAATTATGTTATATAAACAGTAATACCCAATATAACTGTAATATGCTTGACACTATTACCAATTTTATAATATCATTTTTATTACTATGTTCAGCATATTCTTTTATTTACACTACACTTAATGTTTTTGAAAGAAGCTATGAGACTAATAAATGTTATATAATATTTTTAATTGGAACAATATTAGCAGCAGTATATATACCAGCAATAATTTTTTGGATTTCCGAGTCAAATTACTTTATATATTACTTACTTTTTATAGTTTTATTTTCTATAATGTCTTGTGTAACAAATAGTGCTGTAAAGTATAGAAGAAGAAGAACAAATGGTTATTCTTATCAACAAATAAATTAAATTAAATTAAATTAAATTAAATTAAATTAAAT
>MDTG01288195.1_pt1 | contig 10168 bp, 12 predicted proteins | sample 811421 | NCBI WGS metagenome assembly MDTG01 (sample SAMN05326645, study PRJNA326480) | marine metagenome | isolation source: seawater | place: Pacific Ocean: South East | collected 2011 | reverse complement strand
TGTGGTTGCGCTTTTGCCACTTGTTGTTGGCGGCACGGCAGGGTGAGGCAAAAGTGATCTGGTTGGCATAAAAAATGCATATCTGGGCGAGGTACCTAAATTTTGACAAAACGGAGCTCCAAATGCGCAAGATTTTTAAAATAGTCATAGTCTGCGGCCTTGGCATCGGTTTTTTGACAGCATGCGAACGAAGCGGCACAGCAAACCTGGATATGGCTGGCACAACAAAAATGGCAGCAATCGAAGCCTCACAAACCCAAACAATTGTTAACTTAAAAGACGTCCTTGACGCCAGTGCGGAAAATATTCCAACGCTGACGGCTGTTGGCTACGCGGTGACATCATCGCAGCCAGGCCGAGGTGAGGCGCAAAAACGGTTGATGGCAATTCGCTCTGCCCGGATGGCGGCGATGCGCGATCTGGCCGAACAGATTCATGGTTTGCAGGTGGATTCAAGCACAACCGTGATTGACCTTGTTGTGCAGAACGATACGTTTCGTGGTGTTGTGAATGGCACAATCCGCGGTGCGCGCACGGTTCGCATCAACCCAACTGGCAGTGATACGTATGAAGTGGTGTTGGAAATTGATCGTGAAACCATCGGTTACCTTCTAACAACGGCACGAAAGACTGTTTGACGATGTCTAGTCGGCTCATCACATGGCTTTTTGCCACCATCTTTACTCTGCTTACTGGCACGAATGCGCTTGGTAGTGACGGGTTACGCATGGTGATTGCAACAGGGCGCGCGGTGATCAATGATCAGGCAGCCGTGCATGAGGCAAAAAATATTGCGCTCGAAGATGCGCTGTATCTTGCAGCCTTGAGAGGTGGCGCCAAGATCGATGGGTTTTCCTCAGTACAAGCCGATACCGGCCTTGATGATCATTTCGTTGTGCGCCCGTCAAGTGAAATTCTTGATTATCGCATTATAAACGAGATCAAGGATGACCTTCATTATGAAGTGACTGTAGAAGCCGCTGTTGGCAACATTGCTGAACCGGAGTGCCATGACCGTTCGATTGGACATTTGACAATGTTTGCACCAAAGATGTCAATGACACGGTCGGTTCCCGGCTGGCTGTCAACAATGCCGTCAATGATGATGGTTGAACTTTATCGGCAATTGGAGAATACCGCCAAAGTGACACTATATAACGAGACGGCTACGGTTCTTGACACTTTACAGATAAAGCGTGATGCACGTTATGATTATAATGCGCTCACAAATGGCAAAGCCTCGATCCGTGCTGGTGATTTTGCTATTTCGACCAATATTGCGTTTGAAAGTTTCAGAGCTGATTTTGCGCTTGTCCAAAGCCAGCATTTGCGTGCTATCATTACAACCAGCCTTTATGCGGGCAATCAGTTGACGCCGCTTGGCGAGGTTCGTAACGAGATTAAGTTGAAACTTGGTGAACGTTCACCAAGCTTGCTGATCAGCAAGTTAAGCACAACCAAACGGGATACGGTTAAAGCTGCCTTGATGAACGGCCTTAAAAACCATGCTGAGGCGATTGCTTCAGCGACTTTATGTTTACCTCTTAAGGCTGCAATCAAATTAGAGAATGAAAAGCTTCATGCTGACCTTGGTATGCGGCACGGCATTCAAGTTAATCGTCTTGCAATGGTTTCAGGCGCTGGCAGTAAATGGTCGGTTTTGCGAGTAATTGAGGCTGGTGATGGATATTCAATCCTTGAGCCGCTCAGTCGCCAACGCAAGCTAGTCGATTTAAATGGCAAGCTTGCGACGTTCTTGGAGATGAACTGATGCGCTATTTGATGTTAGTAATTCTATGCTTTTTCAGCATTGCAATGAATACAGCCATTGCCGAGCCGATTGTTGTGCTAACCTATGGGGCGCGTGACAACGGCGGTGTTAAAGATACCGCAAGCTCACATCCATTTCGCGTGAATTCCGATTATTCGGAAACGCATGAAGTGGCGCAGGATGAAACCCTTGGCCATATCATAAATGATTATTACGGCGGCAGCGGAATGAATATGAAATTTGTAGAAATGGCCATTGTTCAATTGAATCGTCATGCATTTGTGAGGAGCAATCCGAATTTTCTCTATGCCAAGAAAACTATTCGCCTGCCATCCTTGAACCAGATCAAGGCCTTGGTAACCGGCGCAAAGCCTAAAAACAAACCCTCGCAAGGTGGCAGCGGACGGACAGATGAAATTTATTTTTTTGGTGGGTAAAACTACCAGCATTTTTGGAATTTATGTAAGCCTTTGCCTTGCCAGCAACCTGGCTATGGCAAGCCAAACTCTGTCAGGTGGGATGATCAAAGCCAAAATTGAATCATCCCTGGCCTCACTTGGCATCACCAGTGACCCTGTGATTAACCAGCATAGGAAATTCCTGCCTTGCGCCGCTGGCTTAACGATTGAACCAATGTTTGGCGGCTATAAGACAGTTCGCGTTTCGTGCAGTGACCCAGATGGTTTTTCAATTGCGGTTCGAACACAAATTCAAACAAGCAGTCGCGTTTCCATTCTAAGTGAGGATGCCGCAGACGCATTGCAGCCGTTAAATAAGGTTGAAAAAATTGTTAAGCTTGCACGCAGTCTGCGGCGCGGCGAAGTCATCACCAACGATGATCTGGTGCTAGTGTCAAGCCCCAATCACCGCCTTGTTGGGTATTATAACAGGCTGGGTGATGTTATTGGCCGCAAAACGAGCCGCTCATTGAGCGTTAATCAAGCGTTGCAAAACCGGCATTTGGAAATGGATTGGGTGATTCAAAAAGACCAGACTGTTATTATCGAAACACAGATTGGTGGCGTCACAGTTGCTAGTTCTGGCCTCGCTTTAGATAATGCTCAATTGGGCGATTTATTGAAGGTTTTGAACCAATCAAGTAATGTTGTTGTTGAGGGCAGCGTGGTGTCAGAAAAAAAAGTGAAAATAATTACTAAATAACTTCTTACTTTTGTCGTTACAGGTACATCGGAGGTCAACTAAAATGGTTGGTATTGTTAAAAACACTGTTAGTCGTACGGAGCCAAGCAACGCTAATGCTCCCGATCGGGTTTCACAAAAGGTGACTAAAGTTTCGTCTGTCGCGGCTGCAAGCGCTCGCGACAGTGTTGAGCTGAAGTCTGCAGATGTGCAATCATCGATCAAGCAAATGGCTTCAACAGCGCCAATTGATGAGGTGAATGTAAATCGGGTCAAAGAAGCCATAAAGCGTGGCGAATATCCGATAAACATTGATCTTATCTCAGAAGCGTTAATGGATGCTTACAGAGAGATGAAGACGTAATACAGATAATTTATCTGTAATGGTTTCCCTCTCCTTGTCGACGACAGAAATTATTGAGCGTGTTGAGCAAATGCTTGACGCGCTGTTTCTGCATGAGCTGTCTGCAAAAGATTTTGCTGAAACATGTGTCGGGCTAGATGATTTCCTTACAACGCATGGTGACAGCTTGTTCAAAACTGAAAAATTAGATGATTCTATCCGCGACCGTGTCTTGACGGTTATCGCACGCCTTGATCAATTGCAAAAGCGCGCGGCTGTAAAAGCGGCAATGCCGGGCAAATTACAAAAATATATTGCCGATAACGACGATTAACCGGCATAGTGAGGTCGGTAACATAAACACCATCTTAGTTAAAGGTCTCACCAAATGGCAGATGCGGCCAGTTTTTTCCAAAATCCCTTTATCATTGTGGTTCTGACGGCTTTGGCTGTAGTGCTGCTGCTGTTCGGATTTGTGGCTGCCAGAATTCTACTCAATCAACGCCTTGCTGATCAGCGCGTCGCAACAGTCTCCAATGATCTTGCGCAAATCAGTGACACAATCATTCGGCTTCATCTCAGCCTAGAGACAATAGGCGAGCGGCTTCGAGATATTGAAAAAAAGACTGGTGGTTTGGCCCAAGACTTTGATCAAAGCCGACAAGAGCTATCTGATTTGGCGCAAAACTTCAGTGGTGACAAGCAAATAAGTCGGGCTATTGGATTGGCACGAGACGGTGCGGCGGCGAATGAATTAACACAGGTGACGGGCATTGGCCAAGATGAAGCCGAAGCTATTGTTAAATTTCATGGGCCTAGTCAACCATAGTCGCTTCATTCAGCCCGAATTCCAACAACTCTTACATGGTGAAAATATTGCGCTCGCAGGCAAGGCGGGCAAATCGTGTGCCGCGACTAATCTTGACGCTGCCATCATTGCGATCAAGCTCAAGTTTAATGCGGGTGGCTTCAATTTTGATATGATCATCACTAATGGCTTTGATGACTGCAGTTTTTTCACTGCTGTAGCCAATGATTCTTACCTCACCACCAATATTTGTCTCATTTACAATGATTGATTCAATATCAAAGCTGATGCTTTTACATACATATTTTTCGTGTCGGAATCGCTCTGCTGGACAAGCAGCAAGCGCAAATGCAATGGCAAGCAAGATTGCGGTCTTGCCAGCATGATAAATCATGAGCTTTCACCCAATTTGTTAGATAAATCATCATCAGGTGAAGTTGGCTGCTCGACCTTGGCGTTAGCCAAGTCTTCACTCGTAGTGTCATCTGGCGCGACCATCCCTAATTGTGCTTCATTTGTTGCCTCGACAGTTTGCTCGCCTGTCATATCGGATGACGTATTTTCATTAGGTTCGTCACTATCGTTATCATTTGGCTCAATACTGTCATTTTCACTCTCGACACTATATTTAGCCTCTGAGGCAGACTCGGCTTCAGCATTATTATCAAAACTTTCTTGATGGTGTTCGCTGATGTTGCCATTTTCATCAATAGGAACCGCTTTTCCTGACTGGATAAGCTTTTCTGCATCTTCAGGTTTGGCATCTATGATTGCGCCCGATAAGAAGCGCACACCTTGAACTTCACCTGATGAGGTCATTTTTAGGCGGGCCCAACCATCCTCAACTTCGTCGCTAATATCATCGCCATCTGTGGCATTTATTTCGGCGCTACCAAGGTTAAGCGCACCAACATTGATTTCCGAAATACCTGTCAGAGACGCGTCACGGTTAAAATCCTGAAGATTGGCGATGCGTGTCCGCAGCAAAAATATGCGTGCGGCCAATATGCCGATGCGCCGCATTTCATTTTGTTCATTAGCAAGAGCTGTACTCATAAAATGGTTCATCTCATCCAATGGTTCGTCAGTGAATTTTTCAATCAGGGCATTACGCACTTTAATTGTTTCAGGTGCCAGTGAAATTGATGACCCTGGGCCGGCACCATTTTGGAGGGAGATTTTGCTCATTTTTTTGCTCCATGTCTGTTTTGGCATCTTATTTGCAATTTTTACACCAAATCGCAGGCTAATAACCATTAATTTAACAACAACCCTAGAACGGTTTTCTTGAGAAAAATGAACAAGATCGGCTCATATTTGGATTTTCATTCACAGGCGCTCAAACTGCGTTCACGCCGCAATGAAATTCTGGCATCTAACATTGCCAACGCTGCTACACCCAATTTTAAGGCACGTGATCTCGATTTTGATTCGGAGATAAAGCGGCATGTTGGTATGGGTCCTCTAAAGACAACAGATGTGGAGCATTTTCCAACAGCGATTCCTGTTACAGGTAACAAAATGCTGTTTCGCGAGCCAGTTAACTCGTCACTTGATGGCAATACTGTTGAGTTAAGTGTTGAACAGATGGAGTTTTCGGAAAATGTGACCCGTTACCAGACAACTTTAACCTTTCTCAACAATCGGATTACCGGGTTGATGTCGGCGATCAGGGGCGAATGATGAGTGAAATAAAAAATGTTTTTGATATTTCAGGTCGGGCGATGGCGGCACAACTGGTCCGATTGAATACTGTTGCGAGTAATCTTGCCAATGCAGGTACGATTGCTAGCACTAAAGAAGAGGCGTTTCGCGCTCTAAAACCAGTATTTAAAACAACCTATGCCGATCAATTGAAACATTCGGGTGTTTCAACGGTGGACGTCGTGACGATTGCTGAAGTCACGCGGGCGCCGGAAAAGGCATTTATGCCGCACCATCCAAGTGCCGATGCAGATGGATTTGTTTACCGCGCAGCGGTCGATGAGAATGAGGAAATGGTCGAGATGGTGGAGGCAAGTCGCCAATACCAAAACAATGTTGAGGTCATTTCAACAATACGCGCACTCATGATGCGCACAATTAATATGGGTAAGTAGGGTTCAGCCAGGAGACCTAAGAATGAGTACAATCGATAACAATAATTCATTGAATTCCATTTTGGACAAGTTGGGCATCCAGCAGCAAACTGCGGAGGCTGGCCCCAAGGATTCTCTTGGACAGGCCGAGTTTTTGAAGCTGATGACAACGCAGCTGCAAAATCAGGACCCATTTAAACCAACTGACAATACTGAGATGATTGCGCAGATGGCGCAATTCTCAACGGTGACGGGAATCACCGAAATGAACGAATCGCTTAAAGGTCTGAATAGTCTTTATTCTGGTCAGTTGTCTGAATTTCGCATAGCAACCGCAGCAAATATGCTTGGCCATTCGGTTCTTGTCCCAGGTGGGAATGCCTATGCGTCACCTGAGGGTGGCATTTCGGGTGCGATAGATATACCGACAGCATCAAATAGTACAAATATTGTGTACCGGTCTGAAGCTGGCGAAATTCTTCACTCTGAAGATCTCGGCCCGCAGCCTGCTGGACTTGTGGGTTTTGCTTGGGATGAAATTCCTGAGGATATCTTGAATGAAAATGCGTTTTTCAGAGTCGAAGCGTACGCTGATACCGGTAAGGGACTACAAGCCGTTGGGGCATCAGTCTTTGGTGAGGTGCTAGCAGCCTCGACAGGTGGTGCTGATCAAGATCTTGTCTATGATGTTCGCGGCTTTGGCGGTGTTAAGGCAAGCGATGTTGTGAGCTTTAAGAACTAAATTTTTTTATGCACAAGGGCCCCAACGAAAGGGCCGCCTAACGGGAGTTAAATCGAATGTCATTTTATACCGCTTTGACAGGGTTGAACGGGTCACAGGCCGATATTTCAGCAACCTCAAATAATATCGCGAACGTCGGAACAACTGGCTTTAAACGAAGCCGTGCAGAATTTGGTGATATTTTTGCAACTTCACCATTGCAGAATGCGTCATCGTCGATTGGCTCGGGTACAATCCTGAAAGGCATTAAGCAGCAGTTTACGCAGGGTAACATCTCATCATCTTTGAACGCGCTTGATTTGGCAATTTCGGGCCAGGGTTTTTTCAGCTTGAAACCGTCATTGACTTCAGCGCAGAAGGTTTATACGAGAAATGGTTCGCTGAACGTGAATAACGACCGTTATGTTGTCGATTCTGCTGGTCAGTTTTTGCTTGTTTATCCAGTGAACGATGATGGCTCGGTAACAGCCAAAGACCTTGATAGCGCTTTGCCATTGCAGCTGCCTGTTACGTCGGGTGATCCGCAAGCGACAAGTAACATTGAATTGGGCGTGAACGTTCCGGCGGCGGCCGATGTTGTGCCCGACCGGCCTGAATTTGCCGATGGCTACACATTTGATCCATCCAACCCAAATACATTCACAAACTCAACATCAATAACCATCTTTGATGATCTGGGTAACCCAACCATTGCGACGATGTATTTCATAAAAACACAGTCGGCGTCTGCTAACGACCCAACCAACAAATACGACACGCGTCTGGTGATTAATGACACGGTCATTGACCCTGATCTTGTGTCGTCAGTTGATGACGCCGGAAATCAGATTTTTATTGACCGGTTTGGAATGCAGACCACCCAGGTGCCTGATGATAACTACTTTCTGGAAGGCAAGGGTTCAGCCCTCTATAAAAAGGATGATTTGCAAACATTAGTTGACTCAGAGCCTGCAAAACTAACTGGCGAACAGACTGAATTTGACTTTGGCGAAGAGGGTGACCGTCTGGTTGAGATTGTAACAGACCCAATTCAGTTCAGCGCTACGAGAGAGAGTGGCAACGCTGATAGCCGTGTGTATTGGGGAAAAAACTTTCTCACGGTGAATGTTGATAATGGTGATCAGCCAGTCAACATTGATTTGCGCCCCGGAAAATATAACGCAACCCAGTTGGCGGCAGAAGTTCAGCGTTCAATCAATGAAGCCTATGGTGATGACAGCAAAATCCAAATTGTTCAGATTGTTGACGATACTCTTAGTATTAACTTGTTCAAACTAAACGCGGACGGTTCATCCACAGGTTTGACGACTGCTGTGGCAGTGGACTTGCTATCTGATAGTTACGTATCAACAGTTGAAGGGATTACATTAACTGGTGCCTCACCTGATTTTACCAGAGAACAATTTCTTGCACATTCTCAGGGAAAAATTAACGCAGCGTTAAATGATTATGCGGTTGATGCAACTAATGACACTGTTGATGGCGCCAGCGCTCTAGGTGTGGCAAACCAATTGTTTGCACGCAACGTCGGCACAAAAATGGATGCAGTGCTTACATCAACTCAAATTGTAAATTTGAAGCATATAACTTCATCTAATTCCACACCAACGGCCAGCACGGCAAGTGTTGCTGATCGTTATATGGTATATTCGTATCAAGGTGCTAGGCCAAATCTGAGCGTTTATGATAACAAGACTAGAGTAAATACAACTGGCACAACAGTCTCATTTGATGCAACGCAAAATACTATGACTATCAATTTTGCAAGTGCACCAAGCAATATTTCAAATAATGAAAAAATTCGGATAGCTGGGGAGTTTCAGACTGCAGACTCAACTGCTGCATCTCATATTAATGGTCGCGAATTTACAGTCACGAACGTTAGTGGTTCAAGCATTACAATCAATACCACAGGCCTATCTTTTCCTGATGATAGCTTTACCCTGACTGAATCCGATATTTATGTGATGAGTGACGAGTCAGAGTCTGTTGAAGCATTTTTTGAGGGAGCTTCAAATGTTTACGAGGGCGCTGAAGTCAATTTCAGTAGTGAAAAAATAGTAATCCGTGAAATCGGTGATGCTAATAAACATGCTTATACCAACAAACAAATAAATGATCTCGGCCTACTGACTTCATTTGCAGTTGGAAGTGGATTTGGCGTCACTGCGAGCCGAACAAATACTAATGTTCCGCAGTCAGCCACGTCCGGATCTGGAAGTGGTATAGTGTTTACGGCGGTGACCAACGGTGGAGGAAATGGCTTAACATCTTTAGCCGTAACCTCGCAAGGTACAGGTTACAAAGTTGGTGATACCATTACAATAGCTGGAACAGCATTAACTGGTGGTGCCTCACCAGCAGATGACGTTACCGTAACTGTAACATCCGCAGGCGGCATTTTGCAGGTTGCAGACGGGCAGTTTACGATTTCCCAGGTTGTTGGCAGTTCTTCTCTTGGCTCACTTGATATTTTGGGTCTTCAAACTTCTGCCGCTGCCAACAACATGACAACAACTACTGACTGGGTTGATGAGAAAGCGCCAGCAATTAAAATCAACTATAATGAAAATACCCAGAAATTAGAGTTTACTGTTGACAGAACTGTTTTGGGAACCGGCACTGAGAGCAACTTTAACTCGTTCTCAATTTTTGGTTCTACAACTGCAGAGTCAACCAATAATCTCGGCATTCCCACGCAAGATGATGCGACAACCAGTCTTATTCGTGGTGGTGAAGTTCTGACAACTGAGTCATTTGTGGCCGATGGTGAAGAGATTCAGCTGAACGACAAGCGTTATGGTGTGAGCGTTGACTACAACAGTGACACACAAACATTTACTTTTAGTAGTGGCGCCACAGGTGAATTAATTGAGGTTAACGGTGCTCTGGGTGTTCCTGCCCAACAAAAAGCTTCAGGGATTGTGGTTGGCCGTTACTCACTGTCAGAAGCTGATGGGTCAGTTATTGATGCAACAGATCATTTTAGCGGCGACAATCATTTGATGTCGGTAGGCACTTCAAAAAATGACGTACTTGCGAGTGCTGGAACCGGGTTAGCTTCAACACCTGCAGTATCGGTTGGCGATGCGGCCAATGAAGATTTGACCAGTGTTTTTAGAATGACAAACACCAATGGAGAAAATGTTTTTAACGTTTCAGTTAATGGTATCAGTGGTGTTATTGAAATTCCTACTGGATTTTACGTGGGGTCAACTCTTGCGGAAGCGCTCGAAAGCCGAATCAATCAAATTCAAGACCCAGTGACTGGTGATACTGTTGGCGG
>MDTG01222450.1_pt1 | contig 10168 bp, 8 predicted proteins | sample 811421 | NCBI WGS metagenome assembly MDTG01 (sample SAMN05326645, study PRJNA326480) | marine metagenome | isolation source: seawater | place: Pacific Ocean: South East | collected 2011 | reverse complement strand
ATAAGGAAAAACTATGAGAGCAGCGATGACAAATTGCTATACTTGATTGGGGAGTCTGGTTCAGCTAAATTCTCTTTGAATGCTGACAGAGTTTTGTTCAATGCTACAGGAACCGGGGAGCCAGATACTGGGGTTCATGACAAACACGTTAGCAGATTTTTCTGCAATACATGTCTAATGCCCACTCCTGAAACACAAACTTGGTTCACCTGCATTAATTGTAAAGATGAAGATGTTTCATACATCGACACACATGATTTGAGTGATGAGAACAAGGATGCGAGAGAAAGGGCCACAGGGTATTTCGAAGTGAGGTTATCACCTTGGAAAAATGATGTTGACAAAATGAAAGATTCGACACTAGCTGTTTTCAGGGCAGAAGAGCATACAGCACAGATTTCTGCTAAAAGAAGTGATGAGGATGCATACACTCAGACAGAATTATACGAGTTGATGTTCCAAGACATTCCAATACAATCTTTTGAAATTGATTTGGGTGAAAGGATACTACAACCTCCAATCGACATATTATCCTGTACTACAACTATGGAAGTTGGAATCGACCTTGGAGATCTGAATGCTGTAGCACTTAGAACCGTGCCTCCACATGCAGCCAATTATCAACAAAGAGTTGGAAGAGCTGGAAGAGGTTCTTCAGAAGTTAGTATGGCATTAACTTGGATTGACAACTCAGCCTATGCGCAATCTAATTTCCTAAGGCCAGAACAAATTGTGTCTCATCCAGACACACCTCCTAGACTGTACTTGAATAACAAAAAGATACGGCAACGCCATGTAAATGCAATGATGTTCCAGAAATTTTTCAAGAGGAAAAAATACATTCCTGAAGAATTAAAATTCCTTGGTATGGATTTAACAGAAGGACAATTGTTAGAAAGTTTAGGCTCCGTTAATGACTTCATCAACGGCGATGGTGATTATGCCAGAGATGCTTTCATAATTTATCTAAATAATGTGATAAACAAATTGAAGAAATCGAAATCTTTAGGCCCTATTGGCACTCTAAAAGGAAAGGACAAGGATATCAAAACCGATGTTTTATTCTTATGTGAAGCCACTAAGTCGGAGACTGATGAATTGATTTCATGGATTAATAAATTACATGTTGATGTAAACAATTGGAATATTATTGATTCACAAGATTCCGAATTGAATGAATTTGAAGAAACTACTGAAGATTCTAACGAAATGTTGGAGGTCGTTGAAAATGAATGAAGAAATGCTGTTACAACACCTATTACGTTCTGGAATTACTCCCTCGTTTTCTTTCCCGCTCGATGTTTGTGAATTTAGAGGAGAAGGGACCTTATCTCCATTCACGCCTAGAGTTTGGCCGAAGATGCAGCAAGATTTGAAAAAGGCTCTTTCTGAATTCTCTCCAGGTCGTGAACTCACAGTAGATGGAGACAAGTACAGGGTAGGCGGCCTATACTTTTACAACCCGCCAGACAAGGTTGATAGAGCAAAACATGTTTTCAAAGAAATGGTTAATGGCGTTCCTAAGCCAACATTTGAAAATTTAGACATTGATGGTAAGCTGATTATCAAGTGGTACAACAGGTGTACTGTACCACATTGCGGATGGGTTTCTAAAGAGTTAGAAGAAAGATTAGAACTTGATGAATGCCCGGTTTGTGGAGGCGAATGGAATGAGGCAAATTCTGGTCGATGGTATAGACCTGATGGATTTGCTCCGATAATTGTTCCTTGGGATACTAGAACTGATAGACAAAATCTTGACCAATCATGGAGTCCATTAATGAAACCAGAGATACCGAAACAAAAAGAAGAAGGTGAGCCAACTGGTGGTGTAAAGTTACCATCCCCAATTCTTGAAAATCCAACCCTCCCCTTAATCAGACTTGATAATCCCCCTGAAGGTTTGGATATTGATGAAAAGGAATTACTAGAAAATCTTGGTAAGAGACTAACTATCAGGAAATCGGATGCTAAAGGCCAAGGTATTGATTTGATCATTATCAATTCAGGCTACAATGGACACGGCTATGCAACATGTACAGATTGTGGAAGATTAGAACTTCAGAAAGATAATTTCACTCGGATAAATAGTTCAGGTGGCCATCATAGGCCTTATGCTGCAAATCCAGGTAAGAATGACGATACAAAAGAATGGAAACAAAGGAGAATAAAATCACAAAAAAAGTGTACTGGAAATTATCTTGCTACTGAAGAGCATGATTCCTTATTCTTAGGTATGACATTCCGTACGGATATGATATTGCTATCGTTTGAGCTGAAAAAGCCATTAAACGGGAGAGGTAAGAAAACTCGTAATGTGGCAATTAACGATGGAATTAGGGCAATCAAAGAGGCACTGATAACAGAAATTCAGCAAGTTAAACAATATATCAATCGAGAAATCGGTGGAGGAATAAGAAAAACCAAGATCTCAAGAGATGGAAATGAAATCATCGTTTTCAGCATATTCCTTTACGACGATGTTTCGGGAGGAGCTGGCCTCACAACCTCTCTGTTTGATGATGTAGATGGATTCAAAGATTTTACAAAGATTATCAAAAATGTGGAGTCGAGACTATCCGGCGATTTATGTATTGGTGGCAAAGGTTGTGAAAGGGCTTGCGTGGGTTGTTTGCTGGATTTCCGAAATCAACGTGAGCACGATAGTCTGGACCGGAAAAACGGCCTGAGACTCCTTAGATACCTAATGAACGGCACAATACCTTCTGTGGAATCTGGAGATCCTAAAAAATCAGATGACGAACTAAGGAAGCTTGCTATAACCTTGTCAAATGATATGCAATTCTTCGCTGACGGATACAATATCTGTGCAGAAGATCTTTGCATAATGGTTGAATATGAAGGATGTAAAATTCGATTGCGACCAATTTCAGATATGACTATATCTTCGAAGGACCCTGTATTATCTCAATATTACAAACGTAGAGAAAAACACAAGCTACTGGGCATCGGTCCAATGCTAAAACCAGAACACAACACTTCGCCTGATGATTTGAGTGGAGATATTGAAGTGTTATGGTTACCGTTGAGTGATTTCTATTTCAATCGTCAAATGATTGCAGACACGATTCATTCATTGATGTCCGATGATTTGTGAGTTGGTTTGATGGATTGGATAGGAGTGCGGAAACTAGCTGATGCTTGTATGTGCCCTAAGTCATTGAATTATATAATTGAGGTTTATTCTAATGATTTTGAAATTGAATACTCAAAACCAAATTCTTCAAACGGGGAAATATCATATTCTGAAGATATCAATTTTGGTAGAGTTGCTGAAGGTATTCTTCAATATCATGCTACGGGTAAAGGAAAACCGGGAAAAAATAAGCGGGCAGATGAAATAAGAGATTGGATAATCAAACTTGAAGATGAGTTCTATGATGACGATGACTTGGAATATATCAAACTCGATGAAGTGAAAAGTCCATGGGCGAGGAAGGACCAATGGTGGATTAAAAATGTAAAATTCACTGAAGAATCTGTAAACGATATTGATGTTTTTTTTGAACAATGGGTTAGACAATTCACTGCAAAAAATTTCGATGAAATGGAATGGGATTATGAATATGAAATTAGCCTAAATCGGCCTATATCCAGTAGTAAATTTCTGCCTGTATCAGGAGTTATGGATTTGATCAATCATAAATCTGGCACCATAATTGAACTGAAAACAACAGCATTGTGGAAAAAGGACTTCGCAAAATTACAGGTTATGATATATGGAGATTTATTTTTTAGGAAAGAAGGAGTAAGGCCATTATGCTATATCTTTCATGATAATCTCTTATCAAGTTACAATTTCGAGAAAATAAATTCTCTAATTGAAGAAGCAAATGACGATGATGAAAATGTCGAACCATCAATACTATCTTGTAGGGATTGTTTGTGTCCTCATTGTAAAAAATGCCTCAAACTAATTGAAGTACCCAATACTTAATCAATCAAACAGCCATGTAGAATTTTTCTCATTACAAACTTCAACATTTTCATCTACTGAGTAGGAAGTTTCTTTTTGTTTACCGTTTGAATCAAGTGTATACTCATCATTACCTAGTTTTATCATTTCAGTCCTCCACACTTTCTTACATTGGAGTTCTAATTCTGATGCTCGATAAAGTAATTTTGAAAGTGATTGCTCTTCCTTTCTAATTGAGTATCCACCAGAAAACGTGATCATTAAATTATATTCTGATTCAGATAATTTATGTAATTTAGTTGAGAGCTCGATCAATAATTTATTCAAACAAGATTGAGAATTATTCTGAACATTATGTTCTGCTATAATTATATCATCGCCTGCAGCCATCCATGCAGCAATACGGTCAACCTCAAATTCGGAATTATCAATTACGGATTGAACAATTTCCCACCATTGGCTATTGAATCTAAAGGATCTCCTACGAGTGATTTCTAGGTCATTTTCTGCCCCTTGAGAATTGAATTTACTTCTAAACAATATACCGAGTGAATTCAAATCCAGCCGACATATTCCTGTAATTTCACGCTGCTTTGCTACCAGGTTGATTGGTTTTCCATTTTCTCTAACAGATGAATCGATTAGCCTTTGAGCACGTCCTGAAAAATACAATAATCGATGAAAATCACAACATTTCGAATCTATTTCTTCAAAGAAATTTTGCCATTTAGGTCCAATATCTTCTTTCACTACTTTCAGATTTTCATCACAGAAAATACAGTCATCTGACCGAAATAGTTGATTATAGTCTTCATTTTCTTCATAGTTGTCTTTCTGATAAATAGTATAAGGAGGGAAATTTTTACTCAAATATTCACCATATGTTTCACAAGGACCCTCGTATTCATTGTCATATAATTCAGACAAATGATTGATTTCTGAATTAAAATAAGGAGTATATTCTTCAGAAGAATGAAGAGCATTTTTGATTGATTTTTCCAAAATAAGTCTCGGATTATTTATGTTAGAAATAAATTCAATCCTACCTCCGCCGTCAACAATAATGCTGTGTACGCCGAAGTTTCTTACTATGTGATGTCTTATGCTAGAAAGTATGCTTTCAAGAATCGCTGATGAGCCCCTAATCAATCTAGGACCAACAGGATTCCCGTGGGTGTAATCCTCTGATTCCTCACAATAAATTTCACCAGAGCACATTACAATCCAACTTTGTATTTTGTTGAATTTTATACCCCATATTTGTCTTTCATTTACATTTAATGCCAAATCTGTATCGTCCTTCCAACCCTCACACATACCCGTTCGAATATTTTTCTTGTGAGTATTATTATCATTCAGATACCTAAATTCTTCAATCGGCCACCAATCAAGCTTCTCAGACGAGTGAAGAGAAGATAACAACCTAAGTTCATCCGGATTGAATCCCTCTGGATTCGATGAAAAATAGGTTCTCAATCCAGAAAAAAGCAGAGCTAAAATTCGCTTATGTCCTGATTTTATATCTTCATAAAAGTAAGAATCAATGTGCATTGACTTGTTTAGTAACGCACTCCTGAGACTAGAAATTTCTGAACCATCGGGCGAAGGTAGTGAATCCAAAAATCTGGACAGTCTCATCGCCTTAATCGAGAGCGGATTTAACAACCAATCCAAAGGAAACCTACCAAAATCGATTTTTGGATATCCTGCAATAATCTGAATCAACCTTTCATGCCTAATTCTGTCTTTTTGTTTTACAGTAGCTTCACCTGGCCATCTAAGCAAAAGCTCACGAATAATTTCTAAAGGATTTTCACCTTCTAACAATACTGATTTGGGATCCAAAGGTGACAATGAATGATGCCAAGGATTCGGAGCTCCCATGGATTAACGGAAGTATTCACCAATTTAGTTCCACCCATCGCTAATTATAGCTCAATGCAACGCAGGTTGTGCCTTCGTCCTTAAACCAAATCTTACCTGAAATATTTGCACTTTCCATAAATTGTTCAAGAGAAATTCCACGCATCCAATCTCTAATTGCTGTACCACTATGGAAACCATGAATGAACTTGACACCTCGTACTCTGTCAGATCTAGCATCTCTGATTTCCTCTTTGATTCTGTTCTTTGCCATGTGTAGAGCTAGGGAGTGTAAATCCACTTTGTGGTACCCAGAATCATCGCCAGTGCTCTGCATAAATCTACGTGGAGCAGGTCGATTTCGGTTAGTTCGACGCTGATGATGGTTCCTCCCATGCAAATGCCTCTCCATCTGAAAACGCCTATTGCTCACTGCAATACCCCCTCAATGATTTGAAGTGCTTCTTGACAAACCTCATCTGGGGTCTTATTACTCGTATCTATGGTTACTGGATTGAAGGCCTTGTAGGCTTGTAGAACCATCTCTCGCTTGCTTTTACTAGCAGCTAATTCTGATTCTTCCTTGGTTTCAGTTTCACCACGCCCTTGTAGACGAGCCAAACGATTTTCCTCGTCCACCGTTAACAAGATGAGTAAATCTGGCTTCAAAATTTCTTCTGGGTATTCTCCTAACGCAATATCATGCTCGAATCCCTCGTCCATCGCAGTAAATGCTGCAGTAGATGTCCAATATCTATCCATAATTACATGATTACCAGGAATCATCTTTCTAACTTCCTCGCTTGCAACTAGGTTTGAAAAGCGGTAATATGCTCTACGTTGAAGAGGATTTAATGAATCAAAATGCGATCTAGCTGAACCTTCCCGAATTGAAGGGATATTGATTTTTGGAGGGCAGAATAGCTGATGCGCATCCAGTGCTATACTCAGATTCCGGACCAAAGTTGACTTGCCTGTTGCATCAAGACCTTCGATTACAATGAACTTGTTCACAAAGCCACCCCCGTAGAACTTTCCCAGTCCCATTCTCCACCACGAGCATTGAATGCATCGTGTGAAAATCCAGGACTCACCTCGTTCCAACAATGGGCAAAGCCATTTTCTTGTACAGTCCCCTTTGAATAAAGATAGAATCCGTCCTTATTGGTGTATACTCGGCCAAGGGCGTCGATCATCGCATACGTTCCAAGCATCGCATCATTGTTCTCCGGTACAACCTGAATTGAAGTTGAACTTAGAGATTCCATGTGACGATCGATATATTCATCAAAACTCAATTCAGATACTAGAAGAGCTTCTACTCTTCCGTCATTTTCCCCATCAATTTTCAACACCTGGAAAATTTTCCATCGTGTAGGATTAATTTCCTTAACTACTGCTGTCATATCATCATGAACATTCGCGGAAGTTACAACCGTGTTTAGCTTGATTCCGTAGTTCAGATCGTTGGCGATCTTTGCAATGTGCAAGGCACGTAGAAGATGGCCTGATTCACCATTCTTGAATTCCCTTGCATTTGCCCGACCCATAATTGCATGGATTTGGTCATTAGATGCATCTACAGATAGACCTAGCCAATCCAGATATGGCCGCATTGATTCCAGCCATTCACGGGTCATATTTGTTCCATTAGAAACAATACTAGTTGTCATACCAACTCGTTTAGATTCCTTGATCCACTCATCAAGATGTGGGTGAAGCATTGGTTCTCCACCTACAAAGTTAATCTTTTCAACACCTTGAACCGCAAAATCTTGAATAATCTGCAAACCTTCTTCTAAGCTGATTTTTGGTTGCATTCTTTGCTGTTCAAATCCAGCATAACAAAACTTGCAACGGTAATTGCAGAATGCTTCGCAATGCCAGTTTACGGCCTTAGGGTTAGTGATGTTGTTTGGTGACATCACTACAATATGATAACTTAGTGAGTTATTTTCCGTAAAATCTTACAGCAATTAGCTGCTTGAAAAAAATCATTACTTGATACCATGTTAATCTTTGAACAAGAGTACCTAAAGATGTTGGAAACGGCATTCAATTTTCTCTTCCGAAAGGGAAAGCCAGCCAATGGTTCCCCATTGAATCAAGCTAAGCACGAATTCGTTGTTACAAACGGAGGATGTTGCTTGCATTGTGGCACTAGGCTTACTCGTAAGAATTCTAACACTGAACACATCCATGATCGTGCCCTTGGTGGGATTAACGAATCTGCAAATAAGATCATTATGTGTACTTCATGTAATCTTGCTCGGAACAAGACAATGCAGATTTACCTTGGCCCACCTAGCTACTGGCAAGGTTTTCCAGGTAACTGGGATCGGGTAAAGAAGTACCTTCTTTGGAATGCTGTAACAGTCGATAAGGGCCATCACGCTGGTGAATCATATCCTGAAGTACACCATATCTTCGAATCGATCTTACAGAGCAATGGAAAGCCGATTAAGCCACCGAATCATTGGTTTGGGCGCGGAAATTATTGCGACATGATTGTTACAAAGCCAAAAAGACGTGGATTTTGGATTCGTGTATTTGATAGAATCTTCGGCTATGAATCATCGCAAAATATACCAGTCATTACCGCAAATAGAACTAACCATGCAGAGAACATAGAAACTAGAGTTAAGCCAGAAAGGAAAATTCTGAATCTTGATGAGAGTTTTCGGCACCATATTCTGACCGCTTTGAGTAGTATTCAAGGAGAGGTCGATCTCGCTACTTTTTCTAGCTATTTCCAACTGTACCTAGTGAGCAAGGACATGCGAAAGCAATCCTTGAAGCAATTTGCACACGCATTCGGTATTCCAAAGCGCCGGTCTTTCATCGAGATTATTGAAGACTATTTTCCAAATGAAATTGAATATCGCCGATTAGGGCAAACCGTGGTCTACATCACCATGAAAAATCGTGAGGTTTTTGAATATCTTGCCAATGAAGATGAATAGAGTGGTGGCCGATGATGAAACATAGTTATCACTCGGTACCGATAACAAAAATTCTTTCATCAAGTTGTCGCGATTTCTTTTGCTTTCGAGAACTAGAAATATTTGACTTCGAAGATGGTTTGAATATCATTTTTGGAAACAATGGGAGCGGAAAGAGTACCTCTGTTAGGATGATTTCAGCAGCACTTTCACCCAATACATCACATGATTGGGATTTCACAACAAGGAACGATAGTGCCAAAGGTTCCCTAATTGAAATCAGATTTATTGTTGAAGGAAAAATATGCTATTTGCGCAGAGTTATTGTTCAAGGAACTACAACTGATCTACATTTGTACATTGAAACTGGTAATGAGATGGAATTTTTAAGAGATAATGAAGTTGTTCGTTTCCTCGCTAAATTGAAGCCAATAAATGTAATCAAGGCTAACAATTTCGACAAAAGAAGGTTCTGGATTACCTTTTCAGATGATTCGACACCAAAGGACAAAACTTCTACTGAATTTTTCAAGCTGATAAAAAAGATAATGTCGCAAAAAAAGAACACTACTGATAATAACCTTGTTTTGTTGATAGAAGAGATTGAATCTAGTATAGATTCCTTCTACGAGGAGCAGGTTTTTGGAAGCTCCTTGCGGTACAAAGATTTGCCAGGCGGATATAGTAGGTTGTGGAAGATAATTGGTGACCTCGGAAGATCTAATGCAGATTTCGCAGCATCTGATTCATCTAAGGTTTACATTGTTGACCAAGCAGATCAATACCTGAGAAGAGCAGAATTTCAAATCCTACTTGATATTCTTGATTTGCTTTGTGCGGAATATGATTTGCAATTCATACTCACATCATCTCATAGATTACCGACCAATTCTAATAAGCATAACTACATCGACATCAGCCGAATAGAAACCCCCAAACAATATTCTGCTAGTACTTCGTATACATTGAATCAAGTAAACAAATCATTCATTTTTAAGAATCCTCCTTATGGTTCAAGGTGATTAATGTGGAATTGGTAAAAAAAATTACTTGCATTTCACATGATGGATTCCAAAGCATGTGGTATCCATTCCATTTTGAGAAAAATGAACCTATGAACATAATCAATTGTGAGTCCTTTCGCGAAGGCATCGATTTTATCAAATTAGTACAGTGGATGTTTGCAACAAATAATCACAATAATAATGCCAGAATCGATAATTCAAAATCACTTGGAACCTCACAGTTAGTGCAATGCAGTGTAGAATTTGTAACAAACAAGCATCAATACCTATTGACAAGAATCTTTCATGACAAGTTTTCCATCGAAGCTAAATTAGAGGTTTTAGATTCTACAAATGTATACTTTGGAGAAGATGCAATTCGGGCCATGCATAAAATGTCAAGGCCAGCAATTGTCCCTAGT
>MDTG01101672.1_pt1 | contig 10168 bp, 13 predicted proteins | sample 811421 | NCBI WGS metagenome assembly MDTG01 (sample SAMN05326645, study PRJNA326480) | marine metagenome | isolation source: seawater | place: Pacific Ocean: South East | collected 2011 | reverse complement strand
TTGTATCAGAGATTATGGACTCGAATCAAATAAATGAATTGACAATGGATTGTATTGATATCGTACAAGTCGGAACTCGTAACTTTCAAAATTATACATTGTTAGATGCATTAGGTGAGTTAGACATACCAATTTTATTGAAACGAGGTACTTGGGGAACGATTGATGAGATACTTGGAGCAGTAGAGAGGATATTGGTAAGAGGTAATGATAAAGTTGCTATATGTTTGAGAGGAGTTGTAGGAGCTCCATCCTATCGTCATGTGTTTCCGTCTATCAGATGGGCACCTGATTTAATGATGATACCAGCACTTAAGGAGTTATGTGATATACCGATTATTTATGACCCAAGTCACGCTACAGGTTACAGAAACTTTGTCCCAGCAATATCAAAGGCAGCAATGGCAGCAGGAGCAGATGGTTTGATAATAGAATCACATCCGAATCCAACCGAATCAATTAGTGATGCTGACCAAGCAATATCATTGAAAACATTGAAGGAGATTATCAATGACATCAAGTGAGATGTATAAAAATATTACAAGAGATAAGTTTCTTATTTCAGGTCCTTGTGTTCTTGAGAGTTACGAAAAGGCATTTGAACTGGCGACATATGTAAGTAAGCTAGCAAATAGTTATGGATTCGAATATGTTTTTAAGGCATCATTTGATAAGGCAAATAGAACTTCAGTAGATTCATTTCGAGGAGTTGGTTTGGATGAAGGTATAGAAATATTTAAAGAATTGGGTAAAGACTTCCACATCACAACTGATGTTCATGAAACATATCAAGTTGAAAAGTTGGCTGATGTTGTTGATATTTTACAGATACCTGCCTTCTTATGTAGACAAACAGATTTATTATTATCTGCGGGAGAGACTAATAAAATTGTAAGTGTGAAAAAATTCCAATTACTATCTGGCCAAGATATGATAAGACCGATTGAAAAAATACAAAGTACTGGAAACAATAACATAATTTTAATAGAAAGAGGTACTATAATACCATATGGTAATGTTGTTTTAGACATACGGAATCTCATAGATATGAAAAAACTCGGTGTACCCGTTGTTATGGATTGTACTCACACTTGTCAATCACTTACTGCAGGTCAATCAAAAACATCAGGTAGAAAAGAGATGGCTGAATTATATGCTCAGACAGCAGCAATATGTGGTGTCAAAGGATTCTTTGCCGAAATATATGATGAACCTGATAAAGCTAAATCAGATTCCTCGACATCACTTGATTTTAAACAGATAAAATCATTAGTTGATAAGACAAGTAAAGTAATTGGATTAAAGAGGTTGATGAATGAGTAATCTCGATTATGTAATAGATAATATTGAGAATACTAATTGTGATGTTGAACCTTGGTTACACTTAATAATAAAAAACTTCTTACCACAAGATTTATATGATGGTATTTGTTCGGAACTCGAATCTTTTTATTCTGAACCAATACTGAATAATCGTGGAATAAGAGCTTATCATATATTCGTAAATCAATCTGTTGGTGTCTATCCTAAGACTCCCTACTTGAAGGAATACTATGATATCTTGACCAATCAAAAACTAATAAATACGATTGGTAACAAGTTGAATGTTACACAAAGACCCAAAGATTTCTATAGTGAACTAAATCTTTTCACATCAGGATATGTATATGATGAGATACATCCTGATAGGGATGATAAACTTTTTACAATGTTACATTACTTAGCCGATGAAGGTGATGATGAAAGTTTAGGTACATTTTTATATACACCACATAAAAAAGGAAGTGAACTCAGAGTGTATGAAGATATGGAAAAATCTTCACCTTACATACAGAATTGTGTTTTATTCTTTTCACCTATAAATGGAGAATATCAAACGAACCATTGTATGGGGAATCGGTCAGAAAAAACTTTTTTAAGAAAATCATTTCAAACTTTTTACATAAAAGATGAGGCAGATTGGACTAAGGATAAACAAAAAGGAAGAGTGAGATTATAAATTATGGCTACATATAACGAAGAAGATGGAATATCCTACACAGAATTTTTCGCTTGGAACAAGACAAAGGCTACAAGTTTAAGTAACCTAAGAGATTCTGATTGTTGTTCCGAATTATTAACACAATATAATAAATCAAATCCACCTGATGGTGACTTTAAACAAAGGTGGGAAAATGGAAATCTTAGATATAAATGGTATTTCAAAAATGGAAAGCAAGACGGAGTTTCAAGAGCATGGTGGCCAAATGGTGATTTAAAAAATGAACGGAATTATAAGAATGGGAAACCACATGGGCCATTGACAGGTTGGTATGAAAACGGAAATATATCTGGTATTAGACATTACGACAATGGAAATAAAGTTGGTGTGTGGACTGATTATTATGAAGATGGTCAAAAGTGGTTCGAAGGAAAATATGAGAACGATAAATTAATTTCTGCAAAATATTGGAATGAAGATGGTTCAGAAGGTAACAAGTCCTGTCACAAAAAAGGTGAGTTAAAATTCTTTCGAAAATACAATCCTAATTATAGATAATAGGAGTTATAATGGATTATAATGATAAGTTATTAAGTTTTTTCAAAAAAGAAAACAATTCATCATTGAGTAAAAGAATCAATTGTTATGCAGTAGATGAGCCAGAAACAATCCAATGGATTGAGTCATTTTCATCCGATAGTGTTTTTTATGATATCGGTTCTAATGTTGGTGGATTTTCTATGATTGCTTCTATTTCACATCCTAACATTAAAATATATTCATTCGAACCAAATTTTATGAATTTTTATTATCAGATTAAAGCTTGTATGGATAATAATCTTTCAAAAATTTTTCCATTGAATTTAGCAATCAACGACAAAGATGAATATAATCTGTTCAAGTATGATAGGTTAAATGTTGGTTCCAAAGGGACATTTGGTGATGAATTGAAAGAACAGATGTTAAACTCAAAATATAGTAATCCATTTAAAAGGGGAATCAATTTTGAGGCAGGTCTCATAGGTATAAGTTTGGATACCCTAATTTATGAATTTAATCTTGAAGTCCCTAATTATATTAAGATTGATGTGGATGGAAATGAATTATTAGTTCTAAAAGGTGCTAAAAAATTATTAGAAGATAAAAATCTTAAAGAAATTTACATTGAAATCGATGATGAGATTTATTCAGACAACCAAATAGAAAATTTAATGTCTGAGTATGATTTCGATGTTAAAAGTGATATTAATGTTGGTAGTAAAGATAAACCGATGAGAATGGTATTGTATGGCAAAAATTTATGATGAAACTCATCCTATTGACAAAAAGGTAATTGTTGTTGGTAATAGTCCATCAATATTAGAAAAAGAGTACGGAGAGATTATAGATAGTTACGATGTTGTTATTAGGGTGAATAGATGTGTAACTAAGGGATATGAAAAACATATTGGGAAAAAAATTGATATTTGGGCCACAACAAGAACAGACCAAATAAACTCTTTTGTACCTGAAAACTATAAAGATATACAATATTTATGGACAAGAACAGGTAAACAAAAACCTGGTAGTAGTTACCTTAAGTTACCAAAAGAATTTCCTGACTATGGTGGAAGATATATAATGTCTAAAAACCAAAAGTGGTGGAGAAATGTTCAACCATTTTTAAAACAATTTGGACTCAAAAAAGAACTTGATACTGGGTTGATAACCATTATCACGGCTTGTAGATTTTTTAAGGATGTTACAGTACACGGATTTACATTTGGGACTCAAAGTGATGATGATACTAATCTTGCTGGTTACTATCGTAAATCTGAATTGGATGAGAATGGTAAACATCATGAAGATGACGCTTGGTTTTCAAAATTAAACTTAGCATGGGGTAAAGAAAAACATAAAAGAAGACAAGTATTACAAACATTAGTCAAAGAAGGAATACCTAAGAAGAAGAAAGATGAGAAACACGGTTTTCCATTTAAGACTAAACCAGTTAAAATTTTAAATCGAAATGAAATTTTCGATTATAACCCACTTTTAGATAAGGAGTAATAATGAGTATACAAGGTAAAGTTTGGGGAAAGACAGCAGAAATATTCTCGAATCCCAACTTCGAACTACATAGAATTGAAGTAAATAAAGGTGCATTTTGTTCTAAACATAAACATGAACATAAAATAAATGCCTTTTATATCGAAAAGGGTAAATTAAAAATAACAATTTATGAGACCGATTATGATTTAGTTGATGAAACAATAGCATCAACAGGTGACTTGAGTATTGTAAAACCTGGTAAGTTTCATGAGTTTGAAGCACTCGAAAATACCATAGCCTATGAGATATATTGGGTCGAATTGAACCATAGTGATATTGTGAGAGAAACAGTAGGTGGGGTTCCTAAAAAATAAAAATGGGGATGACCGATGCCATCAGACGAAACATCAAAAGGAAAACTCCAAAAATAGATGATGTAAAATTAAGGGATGGGTTTCCTTTATTTAGTTTCGTTGAATTAAATGTTAATGAACTCTGTAATAGGACTTGCATTTTTTGTCCAAGGCATGACCCAAAAGTTTATCCAAATCAAAATCTACACATGGATTTGAATCTTGCTACAGAAATAGCAAAACAATTGGAAGAAATCAACTTTAGTGGGATAGTTAATATTAGTGGAACTGGTGAAGCCACTTTGACAAAATATTTACCATCCATAGTAAAAGAATTTGGTAGTAGAAATATTCATATTGAAATCGTAACCAATGGAGATAAACTTAAACCAAAACTTATTGAAAATCTCTATGACTCAGGTTTACAACAATTGGTTGTAAGTATGTATGATGGGCCAGAACAGATAGAATACTTTACTAATCTATTCAAGGATTGTGGTGTAGGAGATAATTACTATTCATTAAGAGATAGATGGTATGAAGAAGAAGAGGATTATGGGTTGTTGTATACGAATAGGGCAGGAACTATGGGTGATAAAATAACATCACCTCATGAAAGACCATGTTTTTATCCTCATTACGCAGCTTACATTGATTACAATGGAGATGTATTACTATGTTGTCAAGATATGTATAATAGAACTGAAGTGTTCGGAAATGTTTTAGAAACAAAACTAATAGATATTTGGTTAGATAAAAAATTAAATGATTTTAGAAGTAAACTTGTAAAAGGAGAAAGAGTCTTGTCTCCATGTAGTAATTGTACCGCAAATGGTATGATATTTGGAGAATCTCATTCAAAGTTATGGTAATCAAAAAAGCAAAAGGTTGTTACATTTATGATTCAAATGGAAGTCGATACATCGACACCACGATGGGTTCAGGAGCTCAGATAATTGGTCACAATAATGAATTAATAAGAAAAACATTCAACCAAGTTAAAAAAGGAACTATTTACACCATACCAAATCATCATACAGAAAAGGTAAATAGTCTACTCAAAAATATTAATCCACATTTTCATGATGAGTATATTTTTTGTAATAGTGGGACTGAGGCTAATATGAGAGCAATTAGACTTGCGAGAGCTTACACTCAAAGGGATATAATTGGAAGATTTCATGGTGGATGGCATGGTGGTTTAGACGGATGTATTGAAGGTGATGGAGTACCGAGTAAAACAAATTCCTTATTTAAAATACTACCATATAATGATGATAAATGTTTTGATATGTTGACCAAAGATATGGCAGCAGTTATAATCGAACCATCACAAGGTTCTAATCCACGAACTGATGTGGGAGAGTTTTTACATGAGTTAAGAAAACGATGTGATGAATTAAATATAGTTTTGATATTTGATGAGGTGATGAGTGGATTTCGTATAGCAAAAGGTGGTGGACAAGAATTATTCAATATCCAACCTGACTTAATAACCTATGGTAAAGTATTGGGTGGTGGATTTCCTATTGGATGTCTTGGTGGTAAATCCGACATCATGAAAACTGATAATGTATTTTTCGGAGGAACCTTTTCTGCTAATCCATTATCAATGTATTCGGCAAAGAATATATTGAAATGTATAGAAGAGGAAACACTAATTGATTATGACCATTTACAAAGTATTGGTGATTATTTCAGACGGAGTCTAAACGAGTATTTCGAATTATATAACATTCAAAAAAGAGCAATTGGTAGTGGTGCAATCAATAGAATATTACATACCGACAAATTTGTAAGGAATAGAAAAGATAGGGATGATTTTGAAGATACAAATCAAGATGTGTTTTACGAGAAATTGTTAGAACATGGTATATTTGTAAATGGAAATAGAATATTCCACCTTTCTATGTGTCACTCGATGAAAATCATTAAAACAATGGTCAAGGTGATATGTGAGGTCTGTGGTGAGTAAATTTGTTTTTAGAAAAGATGATGAACAAATTAAGTTTGTTGGTGACTTCGAATCTCTTTATCAATCTGATGATGACCCTTGGCAACAAAGTTCAGAAGAACCAACTGATATGCAAGAATATTATGAATTTTCACGACAAAATTTAATCAACCTAATCAATACAAAAAAATTAAACAATATTCTTGAAGTTGGATGTGGTCTCGGTTATACTACAAATCTTATCCACGAAAGAACTGGATGTGAAATAGATGGTCTTGATATTAGTAATACGGCAATACAGAAATCATCAAGTGAATATAAACACTTAAGTTTTTTTAACGGAAATATATTTGATTATGAATTCACAAAAAAATACTCAACCATTATTATTAGTCAATGTTTGTGGTATATTTTACATGAGTTTGATGATACAATAACAAACATTACAAGTCAACTACCAAAAAATGGACATATATTGTTTAGTCAAGCATTTTTAAAAGAACAAAAATATGGAGTCGATGTGATTAATGGACATCAAGGTTTGGTAGATTATTTTAAAAACCATGATGATTACGAATTGACTTACTATGAGTATAATCAAAATGGTTTGGTACATAATGATGGAACTGTTTTAGTGAGGAAAAGATAATGAATTTTTCAGTAATAATGAGGAATAGAAATGAGGAGAGATATATTGGTCATGCTATTCAATCTCTGATTGACCACATTGGAGAAGATATTGAACTAATTATCGTTGATAATGAATCAACCGACAACTCTCTTCGTATAGTAAAAACATTTGATTTTTTAGATGTTCAACAAATCAATATAAGTAAAAATGAATACACACCTGGCCGTTCATTGAACTTGGGTGTGAAATCAGCAACTAATCCAATTACATTAGTAATGTCTGCACATTGTGAAATAAAATCATTTGATATCAAATCAATACAAGGAAAGATGGATGGTGATATCGTTGGTATTTGGGGGAAACAATTACCTATTTGGGATGGTAAAAAAATATCAAGAAGATATATGTGGAGTAATTTTCGTGATGAATCAAAAATTAACTATTGGTGTGATTCAGAAGATAGATATTTTTTCCATAATGCCTTTTCAGTATTCAATACTGATTATTTGAGAGAAAATCCGTTTGATGAAAGGTTGAGTGGTAAGGAAGACAGATATTGGGCAAACGAACAAATTGAAAAGGGTCAGAGTATCCTATATGATTCAACAATCTCTGTTCATCACCACTATACCGATAATGGGGCAACTTGGAAAGGAGTAGGTTAATGAATATTTTATTAATTGGTAATTCTTCTATAAATAAAAAAAAGGAACTTGGTTATAAAATAGATAATGAATTTGATTTAGTTTTTAGAATGAATAGATATGAGGTAAAAGACTACGAAAGGTGGATTGGTAAGAGAACGGATGTTTGGATTCTCAATAGGGCACTTTCAACTCAACAGGCAAGAGTGGCACTTCAGTCCAAATTGGTTAATGAACCACATGCCATTGTGTCCGATAGTAACAGTTGGACTTCTTCGATACAGAATGTATTTAAAGATAAAAAAAGGGAAAGTGATTATTTGAAAAAAATGATGTTAGTTACTTTCTTTAAAGATAATTCCGATTTCGAATCACTTCAACATAAAACTGAAAATATATCTGAAAGTTTTGAAATGGCTGACACAAGAAATATCTCCAAATACCTAAGAAAAAAATGGGATGAAAAAATGGACAAGGTTTTCTATAAACCACCTACAGGTTTACTATCCATACATTATTTAATCGAAAAGTATGGTAAAATTTATATACATAATTTTGATAATGGAAAATCAAAACACTATTGGGGCGATAAAGATAGACAATCAGAACCAATGGAAAGTAAACATGATTGGTCATTTGATGAGATAGTCATTGACGAGTTGATTGAAGAGGGTAAAGTTAAATATTTATGAATTCAAAAGTAGTTTACACCACCATATTTGGTGGTTATGATGATGTTACAAAACCTAATTTATCAAGGGGTTGGGATTGGAAATGTTTTAGTGAAGAAAATAGTATTCCACTCTATGCAGACAATACAAGAAATGCTAAAAAGTTTAAAGTACTACCACACAGGTATTTACAAGATTATGAGTATAGTATTTTCATTGATGGTAATATGTATGTGGTTGGTGAAGTTGATGAGTTAATTGAAAAATATCTTAGTGATTCCAATATAGCATTCTTTGACCATAAAAATAATATAATGGATCCAAGAGATTGTATTTATGATGAATATAATGCCATAATGAATCTTGGAAAGAATGACCCTAATCAAAATTATAAAGATAATCCTCAAGTTATGTACGACCAAGTTAAAAGATACCAAGATGAAGGTTATCCATCACACAATGGATTAATTACTGGGATGGTCATTTTAAGAAGACATAATGAAAAAGATTGTATTGAGGTGATGGAAGATTGGTGGACAGAAATCAAGTATGGTAGTAAGAGAGACCAATTGAGTTTCAATTATGTGGCATGGAAAAACGAAACTAAATTTAATTATATGGATGGAGACTCAAGAAATAATCAGTATTTTACAAGAGATACTAAACCACACAAGGGAAGTAATGGATAAAAAATATCTTTTTTCAAACGGAGATAGTTGGATAATGGGAATCATGTTAGACACCGAGTATATGAGAAACAAGTATTTATCCGAAAAAAATATTACTTATGATGAGTTTTGTAGTGAGATTGGAAATGTAGATGAGTATACTTGGTTATGTAATAATACTGATTATCACGCCGAGGCATCAGAAGTAAAAGAAAAGAATAAATTTTCAAGTCAGGTGAGTAGTAAGTTAGGGTTAGAAGAAATTAATTTGTCATGGGAAGGCAAGTCTAACAAGGCTATATTGAGGACTACTTTAGAGTGGATACTTGATAATAAGGATAAAGTTAAAGATACATTTTTTTTAATTGGATGGACAGCACCAACGAGGGGTGAATTTGTAGATGGTGATTCGTATGGTGGTTCTAATGATAACGAATCAATAGTATCCGAACTTGAAACTTTATACATTATATTAAATTTACAAAATTATTTTAAAGTAAATAATATAGAGTATATTTTTGTAGATTTATTTTCAGATTTATTTCTACCAATGGAATATAATACTCGTAATCCTTTTGATGAGAATTATCGAATGTTTTCAACATCCCTAAGTTTATATGATAATTTATTGGAAGAACTTGATACGGATAATTTTTTTAGTAAGAAATCATTAGTAAAAATAATTGAAGAAAATGTTGAAGGTGGTGAAATAAAAAATGGAAATCAGTTTTGTGAGTTACCAATAGAAAATAACTACTCGAAAGATACTAAAAATTTTATTGGACACCCATCAATATCATCGAGTAAAATTATAGCAAACTTAATATATGAAAAAATAAGTGGAAAAGGAAGTAAATGAAGAATATTATATTTATACCTGCAATTGATGCGGGACGAGGTAGACATCACTCTTATGATTATTCAATCAAATCATGGAGACATTGGGCAGACAATAACAATTGTAAAGTATTGGTGTGGGATTCAGCAATATATTCTTGGGACGAGATGACAATACCATGGCAGAGATATCACCTATTCAAGATACTCGAATCTAATAATATAGATTACGACCAAGTATTGATGGTGGATTGTGATACGATAGTAAATCCCAACACACCAAACTTTTTTGAGATGACAGACCACAAATATTCAGCAGTATTAGACAATGGATGTTGGGAATGGACTGGTAGAAGTCTCAGACATTACAAAGATTTATTTGATAATTTTCAAGTAGA
>MDTG01095412.1_pt1 | contig 10168 bp, 3 predicted proteins | sample 811421 | NCBI WGS metagenome assembly MDTG01 (sample SAMN05326645, study PRJNA326480) | marine metagenome | isolation source: seawater | place: Pacific Ocean: South East | collected 2011 | reverse complement strand
CTCTAATTGTTCCATCTAAATTTACAGCGGCTAATATGCTGTCTACCATTACAGTTGAATCATCAGCAAATACGCTACCTACTAAGTCTCCGGAGTTATTAACGTCTACAGTTACACTACCATTTGTTAATTGTGTAAGTGTAACAAATCCAGAATCATTAAGCAGTGTGGAAATATTATCTCCTGGTTGTACAGCTGAACTTGCTAGTCCTCCCTGTATAGAAGTTGCTGCATCTGTAATACCATAACCACCTAATGTTGTAGGCTTGCTGGTAACTTCCGCAAAAGTTACACCAGTGATAAAGCCTATATCATTAGTAAAAAGACTTAGGTTAGCACTTGTAGTCAAGAAACTTAAATCATTTACAAAATCACTTAAATTTGTTGGTTTACTAACTAAGTCATTAAACGAACCAGATAATGCCACTGCCGCTAAAGGATTAGAGTCTACTGTGACCGAACCACTTATATTTAAAGTTTGTGCAGTTAAAGTACCTGTTGCAGTTACATTCACTACACCAGTAATATTATTTCCTGTCAAATTAAGATTGTCACCGTTGGGTATTTCTTTTATCTTATTACTGTCAGTTGCATCAACTACTAAAGGATATCTATCAGCCATTTTGTTCCTCGCTATATGTATTTATTTTCATTAAACTCTACCAACCACAGCGTGTACTATGCCGCGTTCTGTATTGTCTTTTGTGCTAATTGCTTTACCAATTACGCTACCTACTTTAGGATCATTGTCAACAACAGCGTATCCTGGTATTGCACTTGCAACAAGCATGTCACCTTTAGCCACTTGTCCAATTACATTTATAGGAACTTTACCTTGTAATGCTGTAAGTGTTTTTATACCTTGACATTCTTGGTTCATTGTGTAAGCACTTTGATCACTTACAACTCCAGCTACTCTTGTTGAACGGTGTTCTGTACTTTGTGTAACTTCTTTGTCACCACCAAATACAAGAACTGTACCTACTGGATATTCTTTATCGCCTTCGTAATACTCAGCCAAGTCAGCGTATGTTGCTTCAAAGCGTGAGCTTGCACTTAAACTCCATCTACCTGTTACAGTACCTGTGGTAGTTCCCGCACCTGTTGTTAATGTAGTTGCTTGTATAGTGCCAACTGTCATTTTATGTGTACTTGGATTATACATTGCATGTGTGTTATCAGTGTCAATATAAGGACGTTGATAACTTGATCCGTTATTAGCACTAAACAATACTTGATAGTTTACATTGTCGTTCTTTTCATCTACATTAATATTATTAGCGTTATCAATAGTTCCTGTTATTTGTCCAACCACTGTCATTGTATCATTTACATATACTGTGCCAGTGCCGTTTGCACTTAGAGTTAAGTTTGTATCTGTTGTAATACTTCTTAAGTCGTCAGCTTCAAGACCTGTTGTTGTAACTCTTGCTTCAACACTTCCGCTTGTAACAAACGTAACAACATCGGCTCCGCCTTGGCTAAATCCTGTGTTAGCTCCTAATCCTATTCCTGTACCGTTTGCATCTAGTTCGTCTGCAGCTTCTATGAAACTTGTATATGTCCAGCGTGTTCTTACAGCTGAAGTTTCTACGGTAGTGCCTGCTCCTCCTACTGAACCAAACGGTGAGTTTTTGTGGAACTCACTTTCGCCATATGCATTTATATCACCTACTCTAATTACGCCGCCTGTGTTTATTGTAGGTTTGGTTGCACCATTTGACGTTAGTATTACTCCGCCCTCAGGTGTTGTGAAACTTAATGTATTTCCGCTTTCGCTTAATACTACGCTTGTTTCTGTACCGCCAATTACCAAAGATGTCATCTGTAGACTACCGTCATCTCTACGTTTAGCAATAGATGTTGCTTCGTTAGTGTAGGCAACTTCACTAGAAGTGTATGCACCAGAACCTGTTTTAATTAATGCTTGTCCAGGATCATTAACTGGATTACCGTATGCTAGTACAGCACCAAAGTCACCGTCTGCTAATCCTAAACCTTTGTCTACCACGTTTGCATATGTATCAATCTGTGGACTACCGCTACTATTTGTAGTTCTGCCAAATAATTGGTATTGTGTTAATACTGGTAAGTTATCTAAGTCAACTTCATTTGCTTTTAATGTTACCCAACCATCTGTAATATCAAAGTCGTCATCATCAAAACTTGCTAGTCCTAAATCTGCTTGTGTAATACCTGTGGCGTTTGCTCTTGTTGTTGCCACTGTCATGTTTAACTTGCTTTGATCTATTGCGGCTGCATCATTTACGTCAGCGTTTATTATTGCTTGTGCTTCAATTTGTAAATCATATTCAGTATTGCTAACGCCTCTTGTTACAGTAAAATTAATGTCGCTTGCTGTACTTTCTACTGCATTAACTATTTCATCTACTGGTCCTTCTAAAATTGCACTTGACACACTTGGACTAGTTTGTTGCAAATTACCTGTGTTACCAAAGTCACTTGCACCTGGTGTATATGTAATGATTACAATATTAGCATTTCTTACTTGATCAAATCTTGCCTCACGAGCTATAATTGTACCTGTACCTGCGCCTACAGAAGCAGTAAGTGCTTTATTAGCACTTGCTGGATCAAATTGCGTACTTGATTCTGGCTCTACTACAATTTTCTTTACACCCGAATATGTAATTAATTGTTTTGAAATATTTGCAGTAGAAGGTGTTGCTTTTGTAACGTTTCTTAAGTCTTCAAATTCGTCATATGCCGCTACAGCTTGGTCTAAGAAATCTTTTGTTACAGCGTCGTTAGCGTCAGTTGGATCTAATAGGTTAGTAATTTTGTTACTACCTAAGTCCATATTACCTTCCATTCCTGTAGATCCATTAAGGGCCATAAAGCCTGGAAGGAATCTATTTGATCCTGTCAATTGTGCAGAGCCGTTATGACCTAAACGTCTACTTACATAGTTTGCCACTGCCTTTTCAGTAGGCACTGCTGTATCTGATGTATCTGTAAACAATTCATCATTTGAGAATTCATCAATAGTTACACCTTCTTTAAATCCTAATGATGCCGCTCTTGAAATACCAACTTCTCCAGCAAACGTAATTGAACCTGTAGATTGGTCAACAACAAAATACTTACCTACTCTAAAAAATCCGTCGTTGTCAGAACTTATAAAGAATACTCTACCTTTTCTACGTTCCCAAACTTGTGAACTAGTAGCTTCGTCTGCATCACTATACGCTCCAGCTTTAGCTTCTGCTCCGCCTACAGGTGATCCTAATAACACATTTGGATAATTCGAAGTATTAAATCCGCCTGTACCTATTTCTGTAAAATCGTGTCCTGTAGCTCTTAGTAATGAAATAGCAATAGTAATTTCAGCAGTAGTTCCGTTAATCAAACCAGCATATACATTACGTTCTGTGCTGTTAATCGTTCCAATATCATTGTTAGTATTACCTGTAACATCATTTGCAGTTATAGCTTGTATTTTGATAAAGTATACACTATCTGATTTAACCCATCTACCACTTGGACTTACATGGGCTGTAAATGTAGTACTATTTGTAGGTGTAGTTAAACCAGCATCATCAAACAATTCGTATGTGTTAGCAGTCTTGTTACCAATAAATTTAGTAGTACCGTTTAATTCTGTAGTTCCCTGTATACTATCAAAAATTACACTTTCACCGTTTACAAGATTGTGCGAGTTTGATGTAATTTCAGTAGTTGCACCTATTACTATAGATTGTATATTTCCTTTTGTAACAGCATCATATTCTAAAACCTGTAAAGTTCTTGAACCATATGTAAATATCATTCCGCCTGTGTAGCCTGCGTCTCCAGGATTTTTTATTGTTTGGTTTGAGGCATCTGTAGCATCTTGCTGTATTCTTATACCATTTAGGGTTGTTAATGGTTTGACTGATAAGTACACATCAGTTGTATTTGCACCCATTTGCCCTGAACCACCAACTAAACTTGCGTTAGTAGATCTACCTACTGTATCTAATTCAATTGCTACATAATCAAAGTCTGTATCAAATACTGCTTTTATTTGTGTGCCTGTAAGTGAAACACCTTGATCATCAGTTTTTGTAAATGATGTACTACGATAAGTCGTTGTATCGCTCTCATCAAAGTTAACCGCAGTGCTAGGACGTTCTGTAATTGCTTGGCTAGCTACACCTTCAAATATAATATTTTCTGCATGTCTATATTCAATTATATCATCATGTGCTAATGCTTCTTGTAGATCAGGAAAGAAGTCTGTATTAGATCCAGCTTCTTGGATAGTAAGTCTATAAATGTTATTGTCAAAAGTTCCTGGTGTAGTTTCAAAAACTGACGCAACTTTTACTGTAAGATCATTTGTACTATCTGCTCCACCGATATTAGCTCCACTTATTGTAATTTCATCGTTTACGCTATGACCTGTTCCGCTATTACCTATAGCTATTGTAGGAGTACCAGAAGTCATTGTAATGTTTAATTTAAATCCTGTTCCAGTACCTGTAGTGCTTTTTTGTGCTACCTGTGCAAATATTCCTGATCCTGCAGGTGGAGTTCCTGTAAACCCACTACCACCTCCGAATGTTGAATCTAGTGAGTTAACACCTGTTACTATTGGTGCGCCGTCTCTACCATAGTCTTGATCGTTATTTGGATCTGACAAGTTTTGTATGTTTGTAATTTTATAATTTAGTCCACCTTTTGTAGGATGGTTTATATAAACTTGTGCATTTCTTAAAGGAGCCTGTCTAAAATCATATGCTGTAATACTAGTATCTGTAGCATTATTTGTAAATGATCCAGATGTAAATGTTTTTATAGATTGGACAGTATCTCTTAAAATTGTAACTTGGTCTGGAATCTCATTTGGATCAGCACCTTCAGCAACTAAGCCGAAGTTACCGTAACCGTTGGAACCATTTAGCGATCTAATTTCAGAACCATTAGCCGCATAGTATGCCGCATGTGTGTAGTATGTAAACATACTAACCATTTCAGAAAACGCACCGTTATTAGTGACAAGTCCATAAGCTAAATCGTTAATTTGTGTAAAGTCGTTACCTAATATTGATCTGTTACCAGCTGTTTGTAAAAATAAATCCTGTATTATATCATTAGCATCATGTCCAGGTGCTCCTGGAGCATCACTACCTGCTTTATTATATCCATTGCTGTTATTAGATCCTGGATCTAAATAAAGTATTGCTTTACCTGTTCCGCTATCGTAATTGGATATTGCATTGACCTGATAACGTATTCCTTCAAAATAGAATGGAGCAGGCAATGGCGGAAGTCTAAGTTTTAAACCTTGTGCTTCACCACCTACATCTAAACTTTCTACTGCTAGAGCAAATGCATTAAGTGTTACAGCACCACCACTGACACCGACTGATGTTGAACTTCCACTGTTAGCAAGAATACGCATTGGAATATTACCAGTATATGCATCAACATACATACCACCTCTAAATGCTTTTTTGTTTTCACTTTTTGAAAAACTTGATGCTGTTTGTATATACGGAGATTTAGTTAACACCTGTCCTTCTGGGTCTAGTACACACATAAATCCGCCGTGTCCTTGAACAGTTACATTACGAATAATTGTAGCATCATCTAATAAGAACACATCCATCTCATCATTACGCAAAGGAGGATTATAAGTTGAAGGATTTTCTAATGGAAACTGCACAATATCAATAAGTTGTCCTACTATTGTAACGCCTGATGTGACTTCTACCCATCTGTCAGGTGTAAGTATAATATTTCCTGTACCTACTTCTTCAACTTCGTCACCCGATACAGAGTTATGCTTGACTAACGCTCTAAAATATTTTGCGCCGCCACCTGTACCGCGAACAACAAAGTCTCCTTGCAAATATGTATTACCAGCTGACCAAGTTGGTTCTATTGCACCAAGTGAGACATCAGGATCGAAGTTTGTGCCTGCATTTTTTGTTGGTGCTGTGCCGATTAATAGTTGTCCTGCCAGTGTACTAATATGTCCTATACCAGCCGCTGTTTCTGCTTCTGCACCTGATACTGCGCCTACATAATATTCACCTGCATTTTCTAGAGCAAATTCTTGTCCGCCATTTTGTAAATCTTTTATTAGTCCTTCAACAATGAAACCAGTATCTCGTCTACACTTTTCTTCATTGTAAGTGAAGTTACCTTGAACACCTACATTAACAGTGATAGTGTTTGTATCTGTTGAATCAATGTTAATTGCAGTATCATAAGCAGGGTCTCCTACTCTTGGATATGTATGATTAGTTGCGTTATCATCTATATCACAAGTAAATGTTAATGAATTTGTAGCAATCTTAATACTTGTTCCTGCGGATAGTGTGTGAGAACCAATAGTTAATACCATTACACCTGTAGATGGATCGTAAGTTGCATTGGTAACATCATGATTTACAATAGGTGATGCACCTACGTTTATAGTAAAGGTATTTGTATCTGATGAACTTATAGCAAGCGTTGATCCAGATGCAGGATCAGTTGATCTCGGATATGTTTTGGTTGATGTATTACCATCCATAGTACAGGTAAAGGATAGTGCATTATCAGCAATAGTAATTGTATTTGATGTTGTAAGCAAATGTGAAGCAGCAGTGATAACCATATTACCATCAGCAGGAGTATATACAATATTAGTAATTGGGTTAGGTAAACTACCAACATTACTTGTAACTGATCCTGATATAAATGTATGTGTATAAGCACCTCCAGACTGAACTGCGTTGCTTGCTGTGCCACCGACATATGTGTGTGTACTACCAGTAACAAAACTTGCATTAATAAAGTGTATAACTTCGTCTTGTATAAATTGTTTATTTGATTTTAATATTTTAGACGCTTTTGCATATTTTCCTAAGTTACTAACAGTACTTCCAACTTGTATTGGTTTGGTATTGTCCTTAAGATAATGATTACCAAAAAATCCTACCTCAGTTCCTTCTTGGTTAAAGAATGGTGTACCTGTAGTATGGAGTGTGATACCATCAAATTGTTTATCTCTATAAAAGTATGTGTTTGCCCATTTACTTTGGGACACACGTTGTTTCGGACGTATAATTACTCGTCTAAATTCGTCACCTTTAAGAGATACGTTATTAGGAATTCTTATAGGATAATCTTCTTCGTATATGCCTGTTTCAATTCTTATAGTAACTTGTTTAGCTTTTACAAAGTTACCCATTTCAAGTTCTTCACCTTTTGAACCACTTGCATTGTCTTGTGTAGCCGCAAATTCTACAGGCTCTAAAAGTTGCATAAAGAAAGTTGTTTCATTTGTGGTTTGACTAAATGTTATAATTCTTCCAACTGCACCTGAACGTTTTCCTTTGATTACTTTTCCTGGAAGTGCATCAGTATTGTCTGGATTGGTTTGATTTATAAATCCGCTTGTATTATTGTCAACTGTTAAAAAGTACCTACTACCAAAAACAATATCAGCACCAGAGTCAATTCCGTTTTCTATAATATTATTAATTAGGTTAACATTATTAGTAACTGAACTTACTGCGTTTGGTTCAGCTCCGCCTCCAGCTCCATCACTTACTTGTGTCTGAGTTGTGTCTTGTTGGAATTTGGTTTGATACCTTAATCCTATGTTACCAACAGAAGCATATGAACTAAATGCTGAGTTATCAAACGGAGTTAGTAATGCTTCGTCTGCAAAAAGTTCTGCTGTAGTTGTGTTGATAACTTTTACAAACGCAAACTGATCGTTTATTTGAGTTTGTCCTGCAACTCCAAAAAACTGTATTATGTTACCGTTTGCAAGTCCATGAGCAGTTTGGGTTTGAATTGTAGCAGGATTAGTTCCATCGAACTTTGTTAATCCGTTGTTATTTGCTAATAGTGCTTTTTCACTTAATTTTTTATTTTGTAAAATAGAAGATGTAATTAAAGTTCCTAAGAAACTAAATGAATTTAATGTTTGTTTTAATTGTGTACTAATTGTTATTCTTCCACTTACACTGGAATAATATCGTTCAGCAGCAATACGTGATAAAGAGTTTGCTGTGTCACCCCTGTTTGCATCAATGCGTAAACTGTCTACAATTAGCCGTAGATCTCTTTTACATGTTTCAACGTTATAGACATAATTAGGAAATGTATATCCTATATAAGCAGACACTTCTGCAACAATGTACTCTTTGTTTAATTCTAAAGTTGTACTAGTAATTGGGTTAGCTGGGTTTTCAACACCTTGCGTATCAGTAACACAATCAGTCGTTGTACCACTTGAGGTATGTGCTAATGTTTGAAAATATGGTCCAGGCTCTTCAGGCGCTGTCTTAATTAATTCTTCTGCTCTACGTGCCGCTGCATTTATTGTGTTAAAAGCATATGTATCTGACGTGCCTTCTTTTCCATTAGGTACACCTTGCATAGTATCGTCGCCTAAAGTGCTAACAAAAAGTACTTCTGGTGAACTATATGCAGTATTGTCTACGTAATACTTTGTAGCCGCTTGTAAATCTTCGTCGCCGTTTGGTGTGCCATCACCTGCAAGGTCACCTGGATGATCATTTAAGAAAAGAGATCCTGCCATTGTATCGCCTTGACGTCTAACAATACTATCACGTGGCATACCTACGTCTTTAAGAAAATTTCCTGCAAGTGTAGGATCAAATCCTGCATCTACTATAGTATGAGAATCAGATGCTGCTATTGTACCGCTAACATTAATTTTATTAGCTGTAGCTTCTGCTTGACTTTCTGTGCTTGCGTATTCTGCTGTTGCAAATAATGCTAGTTGATCATCAGTTATGTACCTAATATAATAGGTAGTGCCACTGACTAAATTTGTAGGATCTGCGTCTTCTGCGTTAAAAATAAAGGCAGTTCCGTTTGCACCACTATCATATCCGTGTCCAGTAATAAATAAATTACCACTTACATAGGATGTAATAGTAAGAGTATATTGTGTGTTAGTAGCTGGTTCAGCTGCAATTCTTACTGGTAATCCACTAGTGATATACCTTCTGTCAGCATATCCTCTTGTGATAACTAAATCATCAATTGTGTATGATGTTGTCTTACCTGGCTGTGAATTTAAAGCTGTTGCTGCTGTTTCAGATATTGCTACTCCTGCTATAGCATGATTAGCTGCATCTAGATGTGCACCTAGTGTAGGTGCTTTGTTATCGTCTACTATGGCACTAAACGTAGTTGATAGAACAATTTTCCCAGGAATAGTAGTTGTATCAACGGTTACGCTATCTGTTGAAGAAGCATTTAAGTCTGAATCACTACCTATCGTACTGTAAATTATTGAAGTTCCTGCACTATTAGTGGTTATAATTTTACCACCTTCTAATGTATTGGGTGTATCTCCTAAAGTCGTAAATCCAATTTGTCCGCCTTGTCCAAATACTGCATACAGTTCTTGAAAGTTTTCATTTACTTTACGAAAGGATTCTCTAATACTATCGCCGGTGCCGTCATTACCTTCAACACCAATATTTACGTCTTGTTTTGCCATATTATTTGCTCCAAAATAGGTAGATTACCATTGTTAAACATATTTATCGTTTGTTTTTATAATCTTAATGTAAATACAATATGTTTATAAAAGAATACACAAAAAAAACTGCACACATAAGAAAAAGTAAATTAGGTACTGAACATTCGTATACTAGAAATCAAACTATTGCTGTATTTAAGTGTGATAGTTGCGATACTGAGTTTAAACGGCTTAGAGGTCGTATGGACCCTAAGCGTTTAAGCAATAATTATTTTCATGTGTGTGAAAATTGTGATGCAAAGGTATTTGCACAAAAAAAAGGTATCGAAAAGAAACAAATGTGGGATTTACCTGCCAGTTCCGACATACCTATAAGCAAACTTTAGACAGCGAAGCTTTCACCACAACCACAACTTGCAGTTGCATTAGGATTTGACACCTTTAAATATGACCCGCCTAGCTCTTCTACATAATCTACTGTACATCCAAACACAAACATCTCTGCCATTGGATCTAGCCATAAGTTTCCTACAGTAGCAGGTTTATCTGTGACACCCCATTCGTATTGAAATCCAGAACATCCGCCGCCTTTAACACTCAAGGATACGTTAGGCTTACCTACTTTTTGGAGATACTCCTTTGCGTTATCTGTGATCTCTAGTAACATTACTCAGACTTCCAAATAGTCCATCCGCCGTATAATAT
>MDTG01094485.1_pt1 | contig 10168 bp, 12 predicted proteins | sample 811421 | NCBI WGS metagenome assembly MDTG01 (sample SAMN05326645, study PRJNA326480) | marine metagenome | isolation source: seawater | place: Pacific Ocean: South East | collected 2011 | reverse complement strand
TCATTCAATTAAAAATAAAAAATGTGTGAGAAGATCAGATAAAAAATCATTTAAATTACCTCGTAAATATAACCTTAAGAGATGTAAAAAAGGTATTAAAGGATTTACAATGAAAAGTAGTTGTGCAGCATATAATGATTGTCTAGGAGGAGGTAAAAAACTAACCAAAAGAATGAATATTAATAATCATAAATTAAAAGTTTGTTCAAAAGATCCAATAACAGGTTTTTATAGAGATGGTTATTGTATGACAGGTACATATGATTTAGGAACCCATACGATATGTGCCAAAATGGATAAGAAATTTTTAGATTATACTGCATCAAAAGGAAATAATTTATATTCTGTTGTGGGTCCTGGGGACAAATGGTGTTTATGTGAAAATAGATGGGAAGAAGCATATGATAAGGATATTGCTCCAAAAGTAATACAATCAGCTACAAATATGAGAACTAAAAAAAGAATAATTCAAAAAATTAAGAAAAAGAGAAAATATACGAAAAAAGGTGGACGAAAAAAAACTTTTTTATTTAATCCCAAAAATCCCAAAAAATCATTCGATGTTTACATTGATAAAAATCCTAAAGATACAATTTCAATTAAATATAAAACGATTAATGATGTTAAAAATACAATTAAAAAATTAGAAAGATTATATAAATCAAATAAATATACACATAAAAGAATATGGCAAGTCGGAATGATAATGAAAGTGCGTTTAGAAGTATTAAAAAAGAAAAAACCGAATGAATATAAATTAGCAAATAAATATTTTAAATTCCTTAAAAAAAGAACAAAAATAAAAAATGAAATTAAAAGAAAAAAACTAAAATTTTAATCTATATATAATTATATGGTTAATATTAGCAAAATTAAAGGTGTCTGTAATGGATTAAAAGATTGTTGTCATAATACAAAAAATAGAGTTATTGAAAAAATGTGTGATTGTGAAAAGGAAAAATGTAAGTATTTGGCAGATTATTTAAAATCACTTATGGTTATTGAACAATTATGTAATTACATATGTTTATGTTGTTGTGAACATGAAAATATTTCATCATCAATTTTATCTGAATTAAAAACAAAATGCAATCAATTATTAAAGGAAACGAAATTAGTTGAAAAATACTTAACTAAAGAACAATGTGATTATATTCGTTGTAGTGAAATTAAAAAATATTGTTCCGAATGTAAAAACTTTAAAAATACAAAAACGAAGAAAAAATGAGTAATTAATTGAATGACAATGTTGAAGAATATTTAATATCAGGATTTTCTAAATATCCTTTTACATCATAATTTTTTTTCCATATATCTTTTAATTTTAAATGAGAATAATTACGAATACTATGTCCTGTTGATCTATCAATAATAAATACGGATTGATCTCCAATGTCTGAATTAATTAATCCAAGGATAAAATTTTGTAATCGAATATTTTCATTTTTTAGAGATTTAATTTCTTGTTGCATTAAATCAATTTTATCTTCTTGTTTTTTAACAATAAAATGAATATGAAAATCAAATATCCCATTATGAATTAATTCAACTTTAATTTTATCAATTGTTTCTTTAATAATATTTAATTTAATATCTCCATTACGATCAATGAATACTTTTTTCATTATTGTACAAAATTTATCATAATTATCCTGAAAAAACTTACTATTTTCAATCCAAAAGGAATCTGTTGTTGATATTTCTTTATAATATATTTCATCATCATTAATGATCTTAAGTTTCAAAATATTATCATCTAATCGAAGTTTAAATTTATAGAACTGATTTAAATATTCGGCTTTTACAATTATACCTTCTGGAGATGCAGCAGGGGCAGGGGCTGGTGATGGATTTATTAAATCAGATAAATCTGCGGATGACAACATTGAATAATTACCTATTCCGTTTTCCATAATATATTCAAAATATTCTTAAATCAGAATTAAAAATCCCTATTTTTATTGTATTTTTAATATCTACAATATTAGATAAACCTTATTAGATAAACCTTGAATTTAAATTTTTTACAGATAATAGTTTACATTGTAGATCATAGATGGAATAACTATTTTCAAAATGTGGATGATTTAATATTGATATTATATTTTGAATTGTTTTTTCACTCACAAGATTTGGATATTTTCTATCAATTGAATCCAATATAATATTCACAGGTGATAAATATGATATAGATGCACCATCTGTCCCATATTTCGCTAAATATTTAATTAAATATGATCTTATTAAAAAGGAGGAAATTACATTTCCTAATAGATCAGTATTGGATTGTTCATTATTTATTTTTATATTTATACCATTTGGTAGTTTATCAGTTATTTCCTCAAATATTATTTTTAATTCACTCATTTCATGGATTAAATTATCATTCCATTCACCATTGTAATAGTTTGGTAAACAATATAATTCTCCATAATGTTCTTCCATAATTAATATAATAATTAATATAATAATTAATATAATAATTAATATAATAATAGTATCTTTAAATTTAATCGAATGTAAAATATATAATGAATAGTGTTCATGTTACAAAAAATGCTTGGAATAAAATGACAAAAATACTTCATTTAACAAAGAATAAATATGGATTTATTTATTCTGCATCGAGTGGTGGTTGTAATGGTTTTAATTTTGAATTAAATTTATTATCCAATGAATTACATGATAATATAATAAAAACTAAATATCATACAATAATAAGTGATAATACTACAAAATTATATATTGATCCAATTAGTGAAATATATTTATTAGGAACAACAATTGATTATATTAAAGAAGATTATGATAATGGAATATATGAAAGTAAGTTTCATTTTAAGATAAATAAAGAAAAAATGAATAGTTGTGGATGTGGAATCTCATTTAGTTTAAAATAAATATTATTTATGATTGAATAAAAAAAATGGATGAACCACATCTAATTGATTATTACAATACATTTCCCCATGGAATTAACGTAATCGATAAAATGAATGAAGAATTAGATATTTTACAAACAAAATATAATCAATTAAAACAAAAATTTAAAAACTATCGATTAAACCATACAATTATTACATATCCAATGCCCAAAATTAAAGTAAAGGATATGGATGAATTAAAACAATATGCACAGAAAATATATAATTCTGTCCCACGATTAAAAAAAATAATTTATGATTTCTTAAATCGTGAAGGTTGGATCTTAGACTATGATCAGCCCAACCAAGCAACAACAGGTATATTAGGATATTCTGAATGTGGTTTCTGGGATACATGGGAACACGATCAATTAAAATGGGGTGATACAACCGCACAAGAATTTTATTATGGGAAAATGTGTAATACAGAATATAATATTTATTTAAAATGTAAGATCTTAGATGAATTATATAAATTATTCCCTAACTACACAAATCGAGAAAGAGGATGGTTTCATAAAATAATTGATAAGAGTTTTAGTTCGGTTGTATCTACATTGTTAATAATCACTGCCATGAATGGTGGTAGAAAAAATCAAAGAGAATTACATAATGTAATCTATCGAATTATCATGGAACCCCTTTTCGGTTGGGGAAATGTCGATGGCCATTTCAATGATACTAATAATAAAGAAGGAATATTTCCATACGAATATATGAATGAAGACTACATTCAAAACATTATCTATTATCAATGTAATAAATGTGGAAAAGTATTCCATGGTGAAGATGCTATGGACTATAAAGAAGAAGATAATGATGTAAATTGGTATTATGAAAATGGCAAGCATTGTGAAGAACCTTGCAAATGTTAAATTAATTTAAAAATAAATGTATGATTAATCATTAGAAGATGACAAAATACATATTTGTTACAGGTGGTGTTATATCTGGAATAGGGAAAGGTGTTATATCTGCTAGTATTGGTGCTATACTTCAAATGATGGGAGAAAAAAAAATTACCATCAAAAAACTAGATCCATATTTAAATATCGATCCAGGAACAATGAACCCAATTGAACATGGTGAAGTCTATGTTACCAATGATGGAACAGAAACGGATTTAGATTTAGGTTACTATGAAAGATTTTTAGGAATAGAAACATCCAATAATAATAGTACTTCATCTGGGAAATTATTCCAAAAATTATTAGATAAAGAAAGAAATGGTTCATTTCTTGGAAAAACTGTTCAAATGATACCACATTTCACAAATATGATAAAAGATTTTATATGTAATGATAGTAATCAATATGATTATATTATATGTGAAATTGGTGGGAGTATAGGTGATATTGAAGCAATGGCTTTTTATGAAACATTAAGACAACTAAGAAATGAACTCGGTGATGATAATATTATGTTTGTCCATTTAACTTATCTAGTATATTATTCGAAAACAAAGGAATTAAAAACAAAACCAACACAGAATACCATCAGAGACTTACAACAAATGGGCATTACTCCAAACTTATTAATATGTAGGACAGAACATTTCATGAATGATGATATTAAAAATAAATTATCACTATATTCTGGTCTCTCAATTGAACATATCATTGAAGCATTGGATGTTTCATCGATCTATCATGTGCCAATGTGTTTAATTAAAGAGAATGTTCATCGAATAATAGCAAAAAAGTTTAAGATCATTCAATCTGTTAATACAACAAAATGGAAATCAATTAGCCATAGGATTGATGGTATAAATACATCATTCACCATCGGAATATTAGGGAAATATACAAAATTAAATGATGCATATAAATCCCTTCTCGAAGCTATATTTCATGCAGGATTATACCATAATTACAGGATAAATATAAGATGGATAAATGCAAGAGATAATGATGATTATAATTTAGATAATGTTCAAGGTGTTATCATACCAGGTGGATTTGGTATATCTGGTATAGAAACAATGGTAAAATATATTCAAATATTGCGTGAAAATAAGATACCAACACTCGGAATTTGTTTAGGGTTTCAATTAATGGTAATCGAATATTTCCGAAATGTTATTCATTTTAAAAATGCTGGTTCATCCGAATTTAAAGGATATTCGCCAAATGTCATCATCAAAATAAATGAATACAATCAAAAATATGGAGGAACAATGAGACTTGGTAGTCAAGATATTTTTTTAAATGAAAATAGTCAAATAAGAAATATATATAAAACTAATATAATAAAAGAAAGACATCGTCACCGATATACAATCGATAAACGATTTTCAACCATCCTTGAAAATCATAATTTCAATATATCAGGTAAATGTAAAAATGGTGATATAATTGAAACAATTGAACTAAAAAATGAAAATCATCCATGGTATATCGGTTGTCAATATCACCCTGAATATAAATCATCTCCATTTAGCCCCCATCCATTATTTATATCATTCATCAATAAATGTATCAATAAACTTTAATGTATTTTTTCTTTGTATACTATTTTATATTTATCATTTAACCAGTCAATACTAAAAATAGTTAATAATATCATAGTTGTATATGTAATAAATATAGAACACTGATACATAAATACCATTGTTTTTATTAAATTATAATAATAATAAATATTGTAATATGTTATCATAACTAATAAAGGACAAACCATACCACGAACGATTAACATTGAATAAAAATATACTTCTTCAATTGAGCTATTCTGATATTTTATTAATCCTGAAAATGCCGAATATTGAGTTAATGGATTGGTAACTTCTCCCAGAAATATACCCAAACATATAAGATACCAATTATATCCATAATATCTCGTAAGGCCTATACTCAATAAACTAATCATATGATGAAGTATAAATATTAATTTTTCTTTTTCATTACTTATTAATAATGCGATACAATCCCACAAAAAATAAGAAATTGATCTATCAAATACGTAAATAACCTCTTTTGGCATAATCGTATTATTTATATCAATTATAGTAAAATCATATTTGTATAATATTGGAATTAAATGATATGAACAACCCGTTGAATGTATTAATCGGACAAATATATTCGCAGCGATTTGTTTATCAAAATTAAATTGAAATTGATTAAGGATCGAGAAAGTAGATATAAATATATATGCAAAATAAAAATAATCAAACATTTACTACTATTATACTATTTAATTATTTAAATAAAAATATATTTTTAATTAAATATTGTGTATATTATATATATATTATGGTTAGGATTAAATATTCAAGGAATAATAATTTAAAAAAAATAACCAAGAAAAATATAATAGGTAGACAAAATATCACTAAGAAATTAAAGAAAAATAAACGATCAAAGAAAAATAATCGATCAAAGAAAAATAAACGATCAAAGAAAAATAAACGATCAAAGAAAAATAAACGATCAAAGAAAAATAAACGATCAAAGGTTGACATTCGAAAGAAGAGTTTTTCTAGGAAAATAACTAAAAAAAAAAAAATAACCGGAGGAACAGCAGAAGCAAAAACCGGCGAGGAGCAACAATTCCTCTCTGACGAATTGCCGACTAATACCTTTGATGAAGCTGGTGTGGATGAGGATATTGGGGGGGAGGGGGGCGACCAAGGGGAGCTCCGGAAGGTCCGAGTGGATACAGAGGCGCTCTCCGGCGCCGACTTGGACGAGGACGAGGACGAGGAGGAGGTGGACACAACGGATCCCTCGAGCGCGTTGGAGACGGAAGGAAGAAATGATATAGCAGGAGAATACTTTATTCTATCCAAAAAGAAGAGCGTTTCTGATACTCTCTCGAATACCATAGATAAAGTTGAATTATTATTAAATAATAATGAATTAGATATACAAAAATTAAATAATTATTTAACAAAACTGAAAGAATTTTGCATTCAATGGATGGGTGATGTGGAGAAAATCCAAAATAACTATATAAAATATCTTTCTGATCAGAAAGATCTTATTATACAGATATTTAAAATTAAGGGTAATATTCAGGATAAAGTTGTGATAAAAAAGACTGAAGGGGAACCTAGTCTAAGTGCTGATGATATTGAAAAAAATCTTTATATTGTATTCAGTGGATGGTACACAAAGTTGAAGGTAAAAAATGTTAACGATATATTTTATAAAATTATTTTTCCTCTCGTTTCAATTATTGAGAATATGAAAACTATTATAAAAAACAACGTAAAAAAACGAAAAGATATAAATGAATATTTCGAGCAAATAATAGCTACTAAAAATAACGTATCGGAAAAAATAGGTAAAATCATTGAGGAAATTAAAAATTTAAAAGATTTGATCAATCCGGAGATAAGGTATGCGGAAAAATCGAATGTTGCGGAAGTGAACAAAAAGCCGTATATAGATTTTATCATAGAAAAAAAGGGTGAAAGTGAAAAGGAGAAGATGGATGAAGAGGAGATGTGGCAGCTTCGCGAGCGTGTAATTGACCTTCAAGGATATGATATTATTGAATATTCTGATGATAATAAAGAAAACTATATGGTTGATATGATCAAAGATAACCTTTATATTACATTAATCAAAAATTTGCCATATATAAAGCAACCTGAAAAAGATTTTTACAAAAATTCATTATATTTTAAGAAAATACCTAATACTACTAAGGATTTTAAAAATATTCCTAATTTTTTGTTGTATTTAAAATATTTAAAAGGAGAAAATCATGAAAATTTAATGAATATTCAAAAAGAAAGTGAAAGTGAAAAATATGGACTTGATCAAGGAGAAATAATTGAATTTATTGAAGGAATTGATGATAATAAAATTAAAAGTTTTAATGTAAGTGGACTGGATAATTTTGAAAAAATAGAAAAAATTCTGATACGTATACTCAACTTTTAAATGATTCAACAGATGATCCAATTGAATTATATATTCGGACAAGTGTAAGTGGGTATATAGACGATATCAATGAAATAATAAAAGATGTTGGTACTATCTTTCATTTCGCTATTCAAAATAGACGCCCTATATTAATAGAAAATATAATAAAAAACTATGAAAATGCTAATTTTTTAAAAGAAAATAGTAACGGGAAAACACCATTAGATTTATGTTTGGAAGATCAAGAAAATAGTAATGTTAAAAAAATTGAAGGTCTCCTTCTAACAGAATTAGAAAAAATATGCAACGGAAATAAATAAATTTAATACATACAGGATATAATGATAATAAAATTAAATTTGATTTTATGAGTTTGACTTTTATAAACGGATGGTCCAATCACTACTTGATATATTTGAGAATAAAGATATACATGATAAAATATTAAAATATTTAATACATGAAAGGTATAGTATAGTGATGAATGAATTCAAAAAAAAATGGTTCGATAGAAGTCCTGCATTAAATGTTTATAAATCTGGAAGAAAGATCCATCCTGCAAGGAAATATTTAAAAGATAATGTTGGTCCATTGATAAAAAAACGTAGTATGTTTCTAATGACAGAAAAATATTATTAAAATTGTGTCGAAAATGATACTAAATAATTTATAAAGAGTATTATTTCGAGTTAATAATTTTATTTATTTTTTTTTAATATAATTATATATAAAATGGGAGATAATGCTGAAAAGGTTACGAAAGAAATCGTCAAAAAAAAAGTGAAAGTTTATAAAGATTTATTAAAAGAATTATTGAAGAAATGTAAGATTGCGAAAGGTAAATTAGATATGTACCATTGTACATTATATAAACTTAATTCGGCGATTCAATTAACTGTGATATATTTTTCGGCAACATCTACATTTTTACAAGCTTTAACATCGGATACAAAAGAAGCTACAGATCAAATTACAAATATAACAATTGATGATCAAACGATTGAAGAAGAAATTCAAGTATATGATGATATAACTCTAATTATTACATCATATTCTTCATTAATAATAGCTTTAGCCCGTCATTTTAAAATCGAAGAACGAGTTGGAAATGTATATAATTTAATTGATCGATTTGCAGAAATTGTTAGTCGTATACAATATGATCTTGAAATATTGAAACCATGGGAGAAAGAAGATTATTTTACAGATGGAAAAGAGGATGAATGGAATGCGGTTGATCAAAATATGAAAAAAGAATACAATCAATTAATCGATATTAAAAAAGATATGTTTACTTCTTATGGAAAGATAATTGGAACATCTATTTATGGATATTATCAAAAATTGTTCGATGCATTAAATATAAATTATGTTGATGAAGAAGATCAATTAGTTCGAAATGTAAAAAAATCAACATGTTGTTGTAAATTTTCTTGGTTTTGTTGTTGTAAAGATGATACACAAAAAAAAGAAGGAAAAAAAATAGAAGAAGAAGCTAAAAAAGCCGAAGAAGAAAAAAAGAAAAAAATAGCTACAATTGCCGAAAATGCAAAAAATGCAACAGAAGCCGCGGAAAAAGCTGAAGAAAAAGAAAAAAACGAAGAAGAATTAATAAAAAAATTAGAAGGAGGTATAGTAAAAACTGAAAAGAAAGATGGTAATGTAGATGCTATTGTTGAAGATGTATTTGAAGAGGCATTATCTGAGAATAATTCGAATAAATAATAAATTTGATAGTTGAATATTGTGATTTATATTACAAAATTAAATATGTCAAGTGAAGTTTCAAAAATCGCTGGATTAATATTCTTAGGATCTTTTATAGTAGGTATAATATTACTATTTTGTATAGGAAGGAATACAAAATCAAATATTGTTCATGTATCGCAAAAAAGTAGTGATAATAATGATGGATCCACGGAAGAAGCTACTTAAAAAGTCTTTCTGGTATGGGAGGTATGCCTTCTTCGAAACGTGGGATGATTTTCTTTTGAACAGATATTTTATGATTTTTTTTTTGTTGATTTTTTTTTTGTTGATTAATATTTTTCACTTTTGGGATGTATTTTATTGTTTTTTTTTCCGGTATAATACTATCTTTGTCCATAATATATATAATCTTATTTAAATCTTAAAATAAAATAAAATTAAATATATATATGAAAAAAGCGAAATCGGTACCAACAATGGGGAAAAAAAAGAGGTCAAGAATTCGAAAGACGCGTTCTAAAAAGAAGATTCAACGATCCAAAAAAACATTGAAGCGTTCCAAAAAAACATTGAAGCGTTCCAAAAAAACATTGAAGCGTTCCAAAAAGAAGGTGAAACGTTCCAAAAAGAAGGTGAAACGTTCCAAAAAGAAGGTGAAAC
>MDTG01073312.1_pt1 | contig 10168 bp, 10 predicted proteins | sample 811421 | NCBI WGS metagenome assembly MDTG01 (sample SAMN05326645, study PRJNA326480) | marine metagenome | isolation source: seawater | place: Pacific Ocean: South East | collected 2011 | reverse complement strand
CTGACCTGCGGAGGGAAGGTGCTCAATTACACTTAATGGTTTAAATTTAGAAGTAAACTTTGAAGAATCAATAATCTCAAATCTTAAATTTTTAGCCTTTATGATTTCCTGCAGCTTAATGATAGAAATACCTTTTAGATTAGGAACCTTCTGCATGTCGTTGTGATAAGTAACTACCTTAAGTAACAAAAGCACTATATAGATAAACAGAACAAATACAAAGATTGAAAGAATAATCTGCCTGATAAAAGCTAAACTGAAAAAGAATCTGAAAAAATTCATCCTTTAAAATGTGATCAAAGATAATAAATCACTCGGCTTTTGGATTAATATTAAATACAATACCTTTGTTAAAAGCTTATTAATGCGTAAAATAGTAGTCGGTATTGCAATGGGAGGTTATGCTTCGGAAAGATCAATCTCACTTGAAAGTGGCAATAATGTTTACCAAACCCTTAGCTCAGAAAAATGGGAAGTTTACCGACTATTAATTAATAAATATCAATGGACCGTTCTGGATCAAAATAACCATGAATTCCGATTAGATAAAACTAATTTCAATTTTAATATCAATGGCAAAACCCTTCGGTTTGATGTCATTTTCAATGCTGTCCACGGCATTCCAGGAGAGAATGGAGAATTGGCAGCTACTTTGAAATCACAAAATATTCCTCAGACCAGTTGTGACTTCTTTGCCGCAGAACTTACTTTCGATAAAAGAAAGTGCCTAGAGTTAGTTAAAAAAATAGGGGTTTCTGTAGCTAAGTCTTTTCACTTTAACCATGGAGATCAATTTGATGAAGAATTAATTTTAAATATTGTAGGACTTCCATGTTTTGTAAAACCAAATCGATCTGGAAGTAGCTTCGGAATCATTAAAGTTTATAAGAAAAAAAACTTGAAGGAGGGGATTGTTTCAGCATTGAAAGAGGATTCCGAACTGATTATCGAATCAGCCCTTGAGGGATCTGAAATCTCGGTAGGAGTATATACCAAAAACGACAAAGTAATTGTTCTGCCAGCAACGGAAATCATATCCAAAAATGATTTTTTTGATTACCAAGCCAAATACGAAGGTAAATCGGAAGAAATAACCCCTGCAAAACTTGATTCTAAAGTGATTAAAAAAGTTAATCAAATTGTTGAGAAACTTTACGTAGAACTGGAACTTAAGGGAATCTGTAGAAGTGAGTTTATATTGGTTGATGGCAATCCCCACCTTCTAGAAATAAATACGGTTCCTGGACTGACGGCCGTCAGTTTAATTCCTCAACAACTTAAAGCTGCTGGAATATCCTTAACAGATTTTTTTGATCAGCTACTGGAACAAGCATTGAAAAAAAACAATTAATTTTGAATTATGAGACGCGCAATTTTTCCAGGCTCCTTTGACCCTATTACGCTTGGTCATCAAGACATTGTCGAAAGAAGTATTGCTCTTTTCGATGAAATTATTATCGCAGTAGGTACTAATTCGGATAAAAAATACATGTTTACCCTTACGCAACGAATGAAATTCATTGAAGACACCTTTACGGAAAAAAAATCTATTTCTGTAACCAGCTACGAAGGACTGACAATTGAATTCTGTAAAAAATCAAATGCCGATTTTATAATTCGTGGACTTAGAAATACTGCTGATTTTGAGTTTGAAAAAGCAATTGCTCACACCAATAGAAGTTTATCTGGAATCGAAACAGTTTTTCTACTTACAGCAGCTAAAACTTCTTTTATAAGTAGTAGTATTGTTAGAGAGGTTATTTCAAATCAAGGAAATTACACTAAACTGGTCCCTAAAGCCGTTAAAATACAGACTCAATTATAACGCTAAATCCTCAATCAAAATTTTGATGTTTTCATAGGCGTTTTTCATCATTTCAGGGACTTGATCTGGTGTTCTCCATACTGCCTGTAAAATTCCTTCCTCAACCTGGGGAATTAATGGACCCTTGTAGTTGGTATACATCAAATACCAATAAGTTTTTTTGAGCTTGTACTTACCATTTCTAGAAAATATATGATAGGTAATGGAAAGTGGTTTTTTTAAAATTAAATCCCTTACACCAGTCTCCTCCATCACCTCTCTTAACGCTCCATCAGTAATTGTCTCATTTTTTTCAACTCTTCCTTTGGGCATATCCCACTTATTATTCCTGTAAATGAATAAAATTTTACTGTTAGCATGTTGAACTACACCGCCTGCTGCCTGAATCAGTGGAAAGCGTTTTAAGAAATGTTCCCACAACTTTTTCTTATTAGGATGGTACAAATAAACTCCCTTGACCTTCTTAGATTTAAGGGCAGTTACTATCAATTTTGCATTGCTGAATTTGATGTAAAAGAATGGATTTGTGTCATCGTGAGCCACAATTTCATTAGTGAATTCTATAAATTTTCTATTGAAAAAAACTTTATACATTTGTGTATGATACATGATCAAAAAATAGCCTTTGAAACTGCTAGATATTTATTGCAAATAAATGCAATTAAATTGAATCCTAAAAATCCTTTTCAATGGGCTAGTGGTTGGAAATCACCAATATATTGTGATAACAGAATTGCTTTATCCTTCCCCGAAGTGAGAAACCATCTATGTGATCAACTTGTGGATCAAGCTCGTATGATTTATGGGGAGAAATTTGTTATAGCTGGAGTAGCAACTGGAGCAATTGGTATTGGTGTATTAGTTGCACAAGCGATGGGACTCCCCTTTCTCTATGTAAGGCCTGAACCAAAATCTCATGGAAGGAAAAACCAAATTGAAGGTAAATTTGAAATTGGTGCTAAAGTATTGGTTATAGAAGATCTTATATCTACGGGAAAAAGCAGTCTAGGGGCTGTTAAGGCACTTCAGGATGCAGGTGCAGAAGTGCTGGGAATGTTAGCTTTATTTACTTACAACTTTGAAATCTCTAATCAAAACTTTTCAAGCGCCGCTATTCCACTGAACACATTGAGTGATTATGAACACCTTATCAAAGAGGCGGTAAGCTCAGATTATATTAAACAAGAGGACATCGAAATTTTACAATCTTGGCGATCTAATCCCACTAAATGGAATACTAATCAGTAAATCATTTCAACTCCACCGTTTGAATATTGTATGACTTTTTTGGATTTTTTTTCTATCATCAACAAACCATGATCGCTTACACCTATTATTCTTCCAAAGAATTTAAAACCATCAGCTTTAAATTGACACCACTCCCCTTTTTTATACAATGATTTTTCAAAACTAGATAATAAGTTTATTTTATCTGGCTTTTTGAGCAAGTCAAAAAAGAGATCAAGCGATTCGAGTAATTCCTCTAAGACTTTTTTTAAGTCATATTTCTTATTTGTTTGAAGAAACATTGAACCAGCAGAAGGTAGATTGATAAAAGATTTTTGGTTAACATTAATTCCTATACCGGTTATAGATGCATTTAACTTTTTCCCCTTGATAATGTTTTCAATTAAAACTCCACCTATTTTTTTATTAGCTGACAAAATGTCGTTTGGCCATTTAATTTTTAAATTGGGGATTTTAAATTTTTCCAATGTCTCAATAATTGCTAATGTAACTGCACAATTAATTAAAAAAGATTCGTTCGAATTTAATCCTGAAAAACGCTTAAACACGCTAAATGTTATGTTTTTTTGACTATCTGATGACCAAACATTAGAATGCTGACCTCTGCCCTTAGTCTGACTCATAGTCCAGACAACATCACCATCATGGCAATTTCCAGATTGGAGTTTATTTTTTAACCAGTCATTCGTTGAGCCAATGGCATCAAGTTTGATTAAATTGAATTTGGTCATTTATTAAGACGATATGAAACTAAAAAGTAATAAATTTGTATAAATTTAATCCATTTTAATGGCAAAACCGAAGTCTTCTGAAGACGATCTTATTACAAATATTATATCAGGGATTGATGATGTTAAGGGAATTGATATAAGTTTATTCGACTTGAGAAACATAGATAATATGGCCTCAAGTTACTTTATTATTTGTACGGGTAGATCTAACACCCATGTGAATGCAATTGTAAGTTCAGTGAAAAAAAAAGTTAGTAAGGCTTTAAAAGAAAAACCCTACAATTCCGAAGGTAACAAGAACTGCGAGTGGGTTTTATTGGATTATGTGAACGTAGTAGTTCATGTTTTTCAAAAAAAAATTAGGGAGTACTATAATATCGAAGGACTATGGGGAGATGCAAAAAATATAAAAATAGCATCGAATTATTAATTGAATATGAAACAGGATAAAGAAAATAAGTCAAAGTTTAACCCATACTGGGTCTACGGAATTATTATAACTGTTCTACTTGCAATGAGTATGTTTGGAGGAGATAATAATTGGCAAGCTTTAAATAAAACCAATATTTCTGATTTCGAAAGATTTTTAAATGAAGGAGATATTTCGGAGGTAAAGGTAATTAATCAGAAATTAGCAAGAGTATCTCTGAATAAGAACGGCCTAGAGAAAAGTATTCATCAAAATGTGAAGTCCAAAAATATTTTAGGTCAAGAAAACACCTCTGGCCCTCATTATGAATTTGAAGTTGGTAATTTAGAATTGTTTCAAAAGAAGCTTGAAGAAGCTCAAGACAAGGGAATTCAATTCAGATACGAGTTTATGACTATAGAAAATCGTTGGATGGATGTTATTCTTGGCTTTCTACCCATAATAATTATTATTGGGGTATGGTTTTTCCTAATGAGAAGAATGTCAGGAGGTGGAGCAGGTGGACCGGGGGGACAAATTTTTAATATTGGAAAATCTAAAGCTAAATTATTTGACCAAAACACTGAGGTAAAAACTACTTTTAAAGACGTCGCTGGTTTAGAGGGTGCAAAAGAGGAGATACAAGAAATTGTTGATTTCCTTAAAAACCCAAAAAAATATACCATTTTAGGTGGTAAAATCCCCAAAGGCGCACTACTTGTAGGATCCCCTGGTACTGGAAAAACATTGCTCGCTAAAGCTGTTGCTGGAGAAGCTAAAGTTCCATTCTTCTCCTTGTCTGGATCAGACTTTGTTGAAATGTTTGTAGGAGTTGGTGCTTCAAGAGTAAGAGATTTATTCAAACAAGCGAAAGATAAATCTCCCTCTATAATTTTTATAGATGAAATAGATGCTATAGGAAGAGCTAGGGGGAAAAGTAACTTTACAGGTTCTAACGATGAAAGAGAAAATACTCTAAATCAGCTTTTAACTGAAATGGATGGGTTTGGAACTGACACAAATGTAATTGTAGTAGCAGCAACTAATCGGGCTGATGTTTTAGATAAAGCACTAATGCGAGCAGGCCGATTTGACCGTCAAATTTATGTTGATTTACCTGATCTTAATGAAAGACAGGAAATATTTAAAGTTCACCTCAAACCACTAAAGACTATTAAAACTCTTGACGTAGAGTTCTTAGCAAAACAAACCCCTGGTTTCTCTGGAGCTGATATCGCTAATGTATGCAATGAAGCTGCACTAATTGCTGCAAGAAAAAACAGAAAATCTGTTGGAAAACAAGATTTCCTTGATGCTGTTGATCGTATTATAGGTGGATTAGAAAAGAAAAATAAAATTGTTACTGTGGAAGAAAAGAAAACTATTGCCTTCCATGAAGCTGGCCACGCTTTGGTTAGTTGGTTGTTGGAGCATGCTGCCCCACTAGTTAAAGTAACAATCGTTCCCAGAGGTCAATCCCTTGGAGCAGCATGGTATCTTCCTGAAGAAAGAATGATCGTCAGAACTGAACAGATGTTAGATGAAATGTGCGCAGCACTTGGGGGTAGAGCTGCTGAGAAAATAATATTTAATAAGATTAGCACTGGTGCTTTAAGCGATTTGGAGAAAGTAACTCAACAAGCCAGAGCAATGGTCTCAGTATATGGTCTTAACGATACACTTGGTAATATAACTTATTATGACTCCTCTGGTCAGATGGAAAACAGCTTTACCAAACCTTACTCAGAAAAAACTGCTCAAGTAATAGATAAAGAAATTTCTGATATCATTGAATTACAATACAATAGAGCATGTGATATTTTAAAGAAAAATAAAAGTAAATTAAAGCAACTTGCCGAGAGACTTCTTGAAAAAGAGGTAATTTTTAAAGATGACTTATTCAATATTTTAGGTGAAAGACCTTTTAAAAAAAAGAATAAGGAAATAGATTTAGATGGCAAAGACATAAAGGTTGCCATTAACTAATCTATTGTGGGTTTTTGGAATAAATTATTTGGCGCTAAAACTAGAACCAGTAAATTATCCGGAGACAGTCCTTATCTTCCGAAAAAAAAAGACGAAGTAGAAGTTATATTTGCAAAGCTTTTCACCCAAAAAGGCGGAAAGTTTATTTACAGTCAAGATAGCAAAAGTTCAGATCATTACTTCAAATTAATACTTGAAGAAAACAATTGGAAAAATGAAGACGTTCTTTGTTTTGATAAAAACTTGGCTGAAAGATTTCATATTAATTGCGAACCCATTAATATTGATACAAATGAGTTTAAAGTTTTTTTAATCAGTTGCGAATACTTGATTGCTAATAAGGGTTCAATCTTAATATGTAATAACCAACTAAAAAATTTTAAATTAGATAATCTACCTCCATATATAATAGTTTATTCAGGACTAGACAACTTTGTTAATGACGTAAGTGAAGGAATGACGAATCTTAAAAATAAATACTCAAATAGGCTCCCCTCTAACATTACAACTTTAAATGTGAAAAATTCAACTGACGAAAAAGATTTTTTATCATATGGTAATAGCGCTAAAAGCCTATATTTATTGCTTCAAGAGAGTTAGGTCATGAGAGAAATTTATATTAGGAGCATATCAGGTGTTTTGTATGCTACCTTTATACTTATTAGTCTCTTTAACAATCAAATAACTTTTTCAATAGTTCTTATGATTTTCTCAATACTTGCGTTAATTGAGTTCCAAAATCTCATAAATTATAAAAGTTATTTCGCTATTGCATTACTCCTTCTTTTGGTTTATAATTTTTATAAATCTCATATCGATCATTCCTATCTTATCTTTCTTTTAATAGCAAATTTCACTTCTCACTTTTTTTTATTGTATAAACTATTTAATAATAAAAAAATCAAATTTAAATATATTACTAAAAGTATTTTAAGTAGCATATATATTGCCCTGGGCTGTTTTTTTATAATTGCGCTAGCAGGGACTGCAGAAAATTACAGTCCTATGGAAGTATTTTTATTCTACATGCTTGTTTGGGTTAATAACTCCTTTGCATTCTTAATTGGAAAAAAAATTGGTAAAAGACCTCTTTTTAAATCTATTTCTCCAAAAAAAACATGGGAAGGATTTCTAGGAGGATTATTATTTACAATTATTGCAGCTAGTATTTTTTATTACTCTAAAGCTTTTTTTTCATTAAATTTTTACATTCTTCTTGGAGTTTTAATAGCTATCCTTTCCACTTTGGGAGACCTTGTACAATCTAAATTTAAACGCTACGCTAATGTAAAAGATAGTGGATCCTTCATACCTGGTCATGGGGGGTTTTTTGATCGTATGGATAGTGTAATTTTTAGTGCACCATGGGTGTATTTTCTAATAAAATTAAATCATTATGTTTCATAAAGAGGGTTATAAAATAATCTTAAGTGCTCTTCTAATTACAGTTACAATTGTATTAAGTGTTGAACATATTATGGGAAATGACTGGATTATAAAAGTGATTCAACTTATTGCAATAATATTATTTGTTTTGGTACTTCAGTTTTTTAGAAATCCAAAACGGGAAACGGTCCTAAATAAACATCATATCATTTCGCCTGTAGATGGAAAAGTTGTCGTTATTGAAGAAATTTTTGAAAAAGAGTATTTTAAGGATAAGCGTTTACAAGTATCAATTTTCATGTCACCTATTAATGTTCATGTAACCAGATATGTCATAAGTGGGGAAGTGGTTTTTAGCAAGTACCATCCTGGAAAATACCTCGTTGCGTGGCATCCTAAGTCTTCTGAATTAAATGAACGAACAACCGTGGTAGTGAAAAATAAGACTGTAGGAAAAATTCTTTACCGTCAGATTGCCGGAGCAGTCGCAAGAAGGATTGTGAACTATGCTAAAGTCGGTGAAAAGGTCATTCAAGGAAGTGACGCTGGATTCATAAAATTCGGCTCAAGAGTGGACGTTATATTACCTATTGGCACCAAAATAAATGTAGCTATAGACCATGTCGTAAAGGGAGGTGTAGATAAAATTGCGGCATTTAATAATTATAATTGACCTAAACGCTTTGTTAGTAGGGCGATTTTCTGATGCGCATCACCTGCTTTTTTACGCTCTAATTCAATTACCGTATCAGGTGCATTGGAAACAAAGAGATCATTAGATAACTTTTTTTCTACTGACTTTAAAAACCCTTTAACATATTCCAGCTCTTGCTTTAATTTTTTTTGTTCTTCTTTTGGATCAACTTTCTTGCTAATTGGAATAAAGTAATCTGATTGGCCCACACGGAATGATCCAAGAGTCTGATTATTTTCAGTAGACAGCCTTTCAATCTTTTGGATTTGACCCAATTTTTGAATGACCTCTACATAGGGAACTGCTCCCTCGGTAATTAGCACAAGTTGTTCTTTATTTTTAATATGTTTTTCTTTCCTGAATTTTCTAATCCCAGCTATTATCTGCTTGACCATATCAAAGTCTTTAATCAACTGCTCATCTACTTCTTGATCCTTTGGCCAAGAGGAAATAATCAAAGAATCTTTCTTTTTTCTTTCTTTTATAAAATGCCATAGCTCCTCGGTTATAAAAGGCATAAAGGGATGCAATAACTTTAAGTTATTCTCAAATAGGGACTTGATAGCAATTAATGTTCCAATGTCAATCGGTTGACCATAACTCGGTTTAATCATTTCTAAAAACCATGAGCAAAAATCATCCCAAATTAATTTGTAAAGTGTCATCAAAGCATCAGAAATACGATATTTACTGAAATGATCTTCAACTTTTATCAGAGTTTGGGCAAACATCGACTGATACCATTTAATTGCTGAAGCATTCAAAGTGGGAATTGTTTGTTTCTCAACTACTTCAAACCCATCTATCAATCGGTAGGCATTCCAAATTTTATTGGAAAAATTCTTTCCCTGTTGACAAAGGCTTTCATCAAATAAGAGATCATTTCCTGCAGCAGAGCTGAGCATCAATCCAACCCTCACAGCATCGGCACCATAATTATCAATTAAAGCTAATGCATCGGGAGAATTACCCAACTGTTTGGACATTTTTCTACCTTGTTTGTCGCGCACTAGACCTGTTAAGTAAACATTGGAAAAAGGATGCTGGTCCCTGAGTTCATATCCTGATATTATCATACGCGCAACCCAAAAAAATAAAATATCCGGTCCAGTAATCAAGTCTTGCGTAGGGTAATAATAATTAATCTCGAGGTTATCGGGTTCTAGCACACCGTTAAATACAGATATTGGCCACAACCATGAGGAAAACCAGGTATCCAGTACATCCTCATCTTGGCGCAAATCTGATTGATTTAAATATTGATTTCCTGTCACCTCTTGGGCCTTTTCAAGAGCACTTTCAATATCTTTAGCGACGACAAATTCCGACTTATCATTGCCATAATAATAGGCAGGTATTTGTTGACCCCACCACAACTGTCGTGAAATATTCCAATCGCGAATATTCTCCATCCAATTACGGTAAGTATTTTTAAACTTTTCAGGAACCAATCGAATATTATTACTTTTCAAAACTGCATCGATGGCGGGTTTAGCCAAATCTTCCATTTTTAAAAACCATTGATCTGATAACCTAGGTTCTATAATGGCTTTGGTGCGCTCTGAGGTCCCTATTTTATGACTGTAATTTTCTTTTTTTAACAATTCCCCAGATTCTTCTAGTGCTTTGGCTATTTTTTTACGTGCTATAAATCTGTCCAAACCTTCAAACGAGAGGCAATAATGATTTAGTGTGGCATCTTCATTAAAAATATTAATTATAGCCAAGTCATGTTTTTCCCCTAACATTTTATCATTAATGTCATGAGCAGGCGTAACCTTAAGGCATCCTGTGCCAAATTCCATATCCACATATTCATCCATGATGATGGGAATCTTCCTGTTGGATATTGGAACAATTAGTTTTTTATCTTTTAAATGTGAAAAACG
>MDTG01418888.1_pt1 | contig 10169 bp, 8 predicted proteins | sample 811421 | NCBI WGS metagenome assembly MDTG01 (sample SAMN05326645, study PRJNA326480) | marine metagenome | isolation source: seawater | place: Pacific Ocean: South East | collected 2011 | reverse complement strand
CGGGCAGCGTGACCGGTCTCGGCAACGTCATTTCGGGCAATGCCGCCGGCGGGATTCATCTCCTGGGCGACAACAACACGGTCCTCGGTAACGTCATCGGCATGACCCTGGACGGGCTGACCGCTCGCGGCAACGGCGGCTACGGCATCTTCATGTTCGACACGGCCGACAACAACCGGATCGGCAGCGGTGACCCCGGCGACGATTCGGGAAACCACATCGCCAACAACAATCTTGGCGGCATGGTCGTCGACGGCAGCAGCAACGGGATCGACGCCAACACGTTCGGGTTCAAACCCGGTACCGGGGTGTTCTTCAACTCGTCGACCACAGCGATCGAGGTCGCCGGGGCCGACCACTTGATCGGCGGCGAAGTGGGCAACCGGATCATCGATCACTTCATCAGTCTCAGCGGGGGCTCGAACGCGGGAATCCAGCTCGGACGCGCGCTTCCCGGCGGCGACGCACCGGCGACGAACGTGATCGTCGAGCGCAACGAAATCGGTACCGATGACTCCGTCGGTCTCGACACCGGCATCCGGATCGCGGTGACCGGCTCTACCGGAAACACGATTCGCGCCAATCGCATCGCCGACGCCGCCATCGGCATCGACATCGCCGCGAGCGGGAACACCGTCACCGAAAACCGCGTCGGCATCGATGCCGATCTGGGCCTGGGCGCCGGTCCCGGAAACGCCACGGGCATACGGGTCGGTTCGTCCGACAACCTGGTCAGCTTCAACGAAATCGGCAACAGCACTTTTTCCGGCGTGGTGGTCGACGGCCCGTCGAACGACTTCATCGGCAACGACATCGGGTTCGCCGCCGGCATCGGCGACGTCGGCAACGGCGATGCCGGCATCCGGATGCTCAGCGGCGCGGTTTCCAACCTGATCCAGGGCAACCGCATCATCGCCAACGGCGGCCCCGGCATCGAACTGGTCAACCAGAACTCCGTCGCAGGCAACACCATCTTCGGCAACGGGATACAACGCAACGAAGGGATCGGCATCGACTTCATCGAGTTCGAGCTCGGCGTCGGCGCGGTGCGCGGACCGACCGAAAACGACCCCGGCGACGCCGACGCGGGCGCCAACCGGCGCATGAATTACCCCGAGTTCGGCGAGGCCGCGCCGGTCCCGGGGACCGATCCGGTCCAGACGGTCGTGACCTTTGTCGTCGACTCCGATCCCGCCAACCAGGCCTATCCGATATCCGTGGACTTCTACCGCGCGCCCGGCTATGGAGAGTTCACGGGCAGTTCGTTCATGGCCAGCGCGGTTTATGACACCTTCGGTGCCGTAGAAACCCTGACGCTGACCTTGCCGGCGGGCATCGGCATCGACCGTCACTTCACCGCGGTGGCTACCGACGCCGACGGAAATACCAGCGAGTTCGCGCCGGCGAGATCGCTGGGCGAGGTGCTCTTCCGCGATGGCTATGAGGATTGAGCGCGACGTTGGCCGACACCCGCGAACGGGACGAGATATTCGCGGATTCGGATCCTGGCGACCGATTCCACATGCTGGTCAACATCACGTTTCCGCCCGACCCGGCCGACGAACTTCTAGGGAACCTCTGAACGCATCGGCGGTTTCATTACTCCGACTCCTGCGCCAGCGCGACCAGCCACGCACGCCCCCGCTCCCATTTTCTCTGGACGGTGCGACGCGATATGCCCAGCGCATCCGCGGTCTCGTCGAGGGTATAGGCGGCAAAGAAACGGCATTCGACGATGCGCACCATTTCCGGATCGAGCTTCTCGAGGCGTTCGAGCAACTGGTCGACCAGCGCCACCTGCTCGGCGCGTGCCGGCCCGTCGTCGGGCAGGTGCGCCAGGTCGATGTCGACGCGAACGTGCCGGCGCTTGGCGGCGAAAATGCCCCGCGCGTAGTCGACCAGTATCTGGCGCATGGCCTGGGCGGCGATGGCGAAATAGTGGCGCCTGTCCTCCCATTCCAGCGCGGCCGCGTCGGCGAGCTTGGCGTACCCCTCATGCACCAGCGCAGTCGTGTTCAGGGTCTGGCCGGGACGCCATCTGGCCAGCTGATTCCTGGCGATCTTCTTGAGGTCCTCGTAGACCAGCGGCATGACCGACGCGGCCGCCGCTTCGCCCCCCTCGTGCGCGGCCCGCAGGAGGCGCGTGATCTCGCCGGCATCACGATCGTTCACTGCATGCTCCCCGTTTCCGAATCCAGTACCATCGACTCGAGCATATACGCAGCACGTCGCCGGGTCCAGATGCGCCCCGGGACCTCTCGGGAGTAAACAGCAGTGGATCAAGGACAGTGGGCTCGCGTCGACGCCGCGCTTCAGCAGCTGCTCGAAGACGAGCCGGTCGACCTGTCGACGTTCTCGGCATCCGAACGCGATCTGCTCCAGCGACTGCTGCACGCGGCCCGCGGCGAAATCGCCGGACTGGACATCCCCCCGGCCGAGGACGAAGCCCTTGCCTCCGGACTGATCGCGGCGCTGGCCGAGCTCGACGGCATAGAGCCGGGCGCCGCGATCGACCCGTTTCGGGTCCTGGAGCGAATCGGCGCCGGCGGCATGGGTATCGTGTTTCTCGCCGAGCGCGCCGAGGGCGGCTTCGAGCAGCGGGTTGCGCTCAAGCTGCTGGCGAACAGTACGCGCGACCCGGGTGCCGTGCGGCTGTTCGAGCGCGAACGAAAACTGCTGGCGCAGCTGGAGCATCCCGGCATTGCCCGTCTCATCGACGGCGGCCTGACCGAACGCAACCGCCCGTGGTTCGCGATGGAATACATCGACGGCAAGCTCTTGCCTGCCTATGCCGACGGGCGCCGACTGGGGATACCCCAGCGTGTCGAACTGTTTCTCCAGGCCTGTGACGCACTGGACCACGCCCACCGCCAGCTGATCCTGCATCGCGACATCAAGCCCGACAATGTACTTGTCACGCCCGCCGGCCAGGTCCGGCTGGTCGACTTCGGGCTCGGCCGGCTGCTCCAGCCCGAGGATGATTCGGCCTCGGACGAGACCACGATAGCCGCGGGTCGGATGACGCCCGGCTATGCGAGTCCTGAGCAGGCGCGCGGCGAGCCGGTCAGCGTCGCTTCCGAGGTCTACCAGCTCGGGTTGATGCTTTACCGCCTCACCACCGGCCTGCCGCCCTACCGCATCGAAGGGCGCAGCGCCTACGAGATCGCCCGCGCGATCACCGATGCCGAGATTCCTCTGCCAAGCTCGAGATGGCGGGATGCCGATGCGGCCAAGCGCGGCGTCCTGTTCGGCGAACCGCCGGATCGGTTGCGCCGACGGCTTGCCGGCGACCTCGACAACATCATTCTCAAGGCGCTTGCACCGGCGCCCGGCGAGCGCTACGCCAGCGCAGAGCGGCTCGCAGACGATCTCAGGCGGCACCTGGACCGTCTACCGGTGCGCGCCCGGGCGGCAACGCCCAGGTACCGGCTCGGGCGCTTCATCCAGCGCAATCGTGCGGCCGTCGGCGGGATTGCGGCGTTCTTCATGCTTCTGGCCGGTTCGGTCGCCGTGCTAGTCGTCCAGGCCGGCGCGCTGGAGCGGGAGCGCGATCGCGCGCTGGTTCATGCCGAGCGCAGCCAGCGGATGGTGGATGCACTGGCCGGCATGATCCGCATGTCGGACGCCGACCAGCCGGTCGAACAGCTTTACTCTCTCGGCGACCTGCTGGATCGCTACGTGGAATACGTGCGCGAGGAGCTGGACCAGGATCCCGAGGTTCGCGCGCGCCTGCTCGGCATTTTGGGCCAGGCGATGCACGGCATCGATCGCTGGCAACCGGCACGCGCCGTGCTGGCCGAGGCGTTGTCCGAGACCGAATCCATGCTCGGCGAATCCAGCGAAGCGGCACTGGGCATCAAGCCGATGCTGGCCGAAGCAACCGCTTTCGACGGCGAGCTGTCCGGCGCGGTGGACCTGCTCGACCAGGCCGAAAGCCAGCACGCCGAGAAGTCCGGACCGGAAAGCGAGCCCGCGGCCGATACCGTTTTTCTGCGCGGATTCCTGCGCACGCATCACGCCATTCCCGGTTCGACCGAATACGAAGCCGGCCTGGCCGACCTGCGGCGTGCGCTGTCGATGTATCGGCAGCTGTTCACGCCGCCGCACGAAAAGATCGCCCGCGCCACGCATGCACTGGGCTTCAAGCTGCGGGATCCGGACGCCGCGGTCGAAACGGTGCAACGGGGCCTGGAGATGACGCGCCTGCTGCTGGGTCGCGAGCACCCGGTTACCGCCATGCGGATGGCCGAACTCGCGCTGCTGGTCGACCTGCACGGCGACCCGGCGAGGGCAGCCGAAATCGGCGAGACCGCATACGCGATCCACGTCGAGCTGCAGGGCGAAACGCACCCCGAATCGCTGACGATGCTCAACAACCTGGCGGCATTTCACCGCGAGGGCGGCAATCCGGAACGCGCCGTGGAGCTCTATCGAAGATCGCACGAACTTCGCAGACGGATTCTCCCCGAAAATCATCTTCTGCTTGCATTTACCGCCCACGGACTGGGGATCTCGCTGCGCAAGACGGAGCGTTTCGACGAATCCGAGCGCTGGCTGCGCGAGGCGCTTCGACTGTGCCTTCTGCACGAATCGCGCAATGAAGCCGTCACGCGCGAGAATCTCGCCAGAACGCTGCTGGCCGCCGGAAGGTCGGCCGACGCGATCCGACAGCAGCAACTCGCGCTCCAGGCCTACCGTCTGCACTACGGCGAGGATTCCGAACAGGCGCGACAGGCGCACCAGCGACTCCGGGAATTGCACGCTGCGCCGGCACCCGGCGACGCCTGAGCCTTACCGGACTATCCGCGTGGCCCGCTGGCCGTCAAGCCATCGATCTGACCGTCACCCGGCGCCGATCGTCGACTGATTCGCCCTCCGTCCCGCTTTTCATGTCGCCGGTCATCTCGATCGAGATCTCGCAGCTCGCCGGCGGCAGGCGGCCACCGGCACGCTCGGGCCACTCGACGAGCAGCACGCTGTTTTCGCCCAGCAGGTCCTCGAGACCGATGAAGTCCAGCTCTTCGGGCTCGCCCAGCCGGTAAAGGTCCAGGTGGTGGATTTCCAGGCCGGCCACGTCGTAGGACTCGACCAGGCCGTAGCTCGGGCTCTTGACCCGGCCATCGAAGCCCAGACCTCGTAGAATGCCGCGCACCAGCGTGGTCTTGCCGGCGCCCAGGTCGCCGGACAGCGTGACGACCTGCCCGCCCTCGAGTTGCACTGCAAGGCGGGCGCCAAGCGCCATCATCGCGGCTTCGCTGTCGACGTCGAAGGCGCTCACGGCCTGGGCGTACCCGGCAGCACGCGCGGCACCGCCGCGATCAGTTCGCCGGCAAGAATCGCCCGGCGCCCCTCGGCCGCAACGTCGCCGGCTCGCGCATGCACCACGACGCCGGCACAGGCGGCGTCGAACAGCATGCCTTCGCGACGCCCGCCCTGCCCGACCAGGCTGGCGATGATGCCGGTCAGCGCATCGCCCATCCCGGCTGTGGCCATGGCCGGATTGCCGAATGGACATAACGCGACGCGCCCGTCCGGGTCGGCGACCAGCGAACCGGCGCCCTTGAGCACCACGACCGCGCGAAAGCGCTCGGCCAGTTCACGCGCGGCGGCGAAGCGATCACGCTGAACGTCGGCCGTGGAGACCTCCAGCAGGCGTCCGGCCTCCCCGGGATGCGGGGTCAGAATCCAGTTCTCGCGGTCGAACCCGTGCTCGGCCAGCAGGTTCAGGCCGTCGGCGTCCAGCACCACCGGCAGATCGCGCCCCAGCAGACGCCGCCAGGCCTCGCGCGACCAGTCGGAAGTCCCCAGGCCCGGCCCCAGGGCAATGACGTCGGTACGCGCGGCCAATGCATCGAGCGTGTCCCCGCTCTCGCCGTCGGCCCACATCGCCTCGGGCAGGCTGCCCGCAAGCGCCATCGAGTGCTCGCGCCGGGTGGCCACCGAGACCAGCCCGCTGCCGGTCACGAGCGCGGCGCGCGCGGCCAGCAGCACCGCCCCCGGCATGTTGAAATCGCCGCCGCAGACCAGCGGGTGGCCAAGCGCGCCCTTGTGGACGGCCCGCATGCGCGGAGGCAGGAATTCCTGTACGGCAGTATCCGAAAGTCGCACGGCATCCGGGTCGAGATCCCGGTAGGCCGAATCGGGCACGTCAAGGTCGTCGAACAGCACAGCACCGGTAAAGTCCGGCGCCCGCCCCGTTTCCAGACCGCGCTTGCGGCCGATGAAGCTTACGGTCGCGTCGGCGCGAACCGCGGTGCCCAGCGGCATCCCTGTATCCGCTTGCAGGCCCGATGGGACGTCGACCGCGACCACCGCTGCATCCGATGCGTTCATCGACTCGATCAGCGCCGCATAGTCGTCGCGCACCTCTCGGTCCAGCCCGGTGCCGAGCAGCGCATCGACGATGACGTCGGCCTCGATCTGCCCGTCAGGCTCGGAAACCGGGCCGCCGGCGTCGAGCCACGCGTCGGCGGCACGCCGGGCATCGCCGTCCAGTTCTGCGGGGGCCTTCATCGCGATCACGCGCACCTGAAGCCCCGCGCGCCGGGCCAGCGACGCGACCACGTAACCGTCGCCGCCGTTGTTGCCGCCGCCGCAGCAAGCCACGAGGCTCTTCGCCTCCGGAAAACGCGCCCGGACTGCCCTGAAAACGGCGGCGCCGGCGCGCTGCATCAGTTCGAATCCCGCGATGCCGCGATCTTCGGCGTTACCGGCAATCGCCCGCCGGTCGAGCTCACGCACCTGATCTGCACGGTAAAGTCGGCTGTCGATGTCCATCGGCTTTCCTGAATTCCCATTTGAAACCGCCATCAACGCGGCATGAAACCAGGCATGCCGGATGACTGCCGGGCCGGCACGGCCGGAACCGCGAAGCGAAGTCGAGCATTACGCAGATTAACGCAGATTCCCGATCGACTCGCTGGACTGTTTGTTCAGTTATTCAGGAATCTGCCAGAATCCGCGTAATCTGTGATTCACTGTTTGCCATGAACGCCGACAAATCCGCAAGCACAATGGATATCGAGATGCTGAAGGCGCGCATCAGGCATTGGGGCACGGAACTGGGTTTCCAGCAGGTCGGCTTCGCCGACACCGACCTGGCCGAAACCGAGCGCCGACTCGACCAGTGGCTGGCCGATGGACACCACGGGGACATGGACTGGATGGCCCGGCACGGCCGCAAGCGAACGAGACCGGCCGAGCTGGTGCCGGGCACCCGCTCGATCATCGTGCTTCGCATGGACTACCTGCCGGCCGACGCGACGCCGGTCGAAGCGTTGCTGAACCAGCCGGAGAAGGCCTGCATCTCGCGCTACGCCATCGGCCGCGATTACCACAAGACCCTGCGCGGCCGCCTCAAGAAGCTCGCGCAGATGATCGAAGACGAGATCGGTCCGTTCGGCTACCGCGTCTTCACCGACTCCGCGCCGGTGATGGAAAAGCCGCTGGCGGCCAAGGCCGGGCTGGGCTGGATCGGCAAGCACACCAATCTGTTGAACCGGCATGCCGGCAGCTGGTTCTTTCTCGGCGAAATCTATACCGATGTCGAATTCGAACCCGACTCGGCGGTGTCCGACCACTGCGGATCGTGCAGGAAGTGCATCGACGTCTGTCCCACCGGAGCGATCACCGCGCCCTACCAGCTGGACGCCCGGCGCTGCATTTCCTACCTGACGATAGAGCTTCAGGGCTCGATACCGCTGCAATTCCGGGAAGCGATCGGCAATCGCGTCTACGGCTGCGATGACTGCCAGGCGGTGTGTCCCTGGAACCGCTACGCGCAGTTCAGCGGCGAGGACGATTTTCAACCGCGCGAGGATCTGGATGCCGGATCGCTGGTCGATCTTTTCGGATGGGACGAAAAGACGTTCCTTGCCCGCACCGAAGGCACCGCTATCCGGCGAATCGGCTTCGAGCGCTGGCTCCGCAACCTTGCCGTCGGCCTGGGCAACGCGCCGACCTCGGCCGAAGTCGTCGCTGCGCTACAGTCGCGTCGCGACCACCCGTCGCCTATCGTTCGCGAGCACGTCGAGTGGGCGCTTTCGCGCCACGCCCGGCCGGACTGAATACAAGCCCCGGCCCTCCGCATTCGCGACCGTGGCGACTCAGAAACTGACGCCGATACCGAGGTTCAGGTTGGCGCGGCTGCTGTTCGGGTTCACCGGCCACAATTCGAGCTGTTCGGCCACCAGTACCGGGTGATCCAGCGCAAACGCGCCGACCGAGCGCGATTCGATGCCGGTGAAGCGCCCCAGCGCGGTCACGAAGCGGCCCGGCCCGTAAGTCATCGGGTCGAGAAACCCCTTGTGCAGAATCACGAAGCGGGCGCCACCGTCGGCTTCCCGTCTCGGCCTGTCTCCCGGGCCCAGCGGCAAGGCCAGCACTTCGAGTTCGGTTGCGTCATCCTGGTTGACGATGCCCACGATGCGCCCGCCCCAGATAACGCGGGCGCCGGTGGCATCGGGCTGCGCCAGCGCCTCGCCCGGCCCCAGCGCGGCCGGCTCGCCGCCGGCGGTCTCGAACGGGCTGCTCGCGCATCCGGCCAGCAATACGGCAAGAAAAATCGCGGAAAGAACTTGTTTCATGATGGCTGCCTGAATCTGTATGGATTGATGGGCTCGAATGCCTGCCGGTCGGCCCGCACGGTCTAGCGGGTCTGTCTCGCCAGCCGCTCGGCCAGTTCGGCCAGCTTGCGCTGCACCGGCGGCGCATGCTCCGGGCCTATCCGAACGAGGATCTTGCGGCCCCACGAGAGCTGTTCGAGCGACGGATCAATATACTCGTAGAGAACCTTCGGCTGGTGAACCGCGGGTCGCGAGCCGGGCAACTCGAATTCGGACAGGTGCTCCAGAATCTCGATCGAACGCTGGCGGAACGTTTGCTCCGAATGCTCGCCGAGGGCCTGCCAGGCCTTCTCCAGCGCCGGCTCGTAGCGATCGAACAGTTCGACCATCTCCACCGCGTCCATGCGATCGAACATGGCTCGATAGGGCCGGTAGCGCGGATCGGGCGTCTCGGGCAACCGGGATTCATCGCCGTCGCGGTCCAGGCGCGGCAGGCCCGGCACGTGCGCCAGCGGCCGAAAGCGCAGGGGAACGGGCGCACCGTCGAGGCTGTTGACGGTGGTCACCAGCCGCTGGATCAGGCGCTCATCGACGACCATTTCGAGCTGCCCGGGTCCCAGCCGCACGGCAAGGTCCTCTCGAAGCAGTTGCTGCTGCCGTTCGAGCACGATTTCAGGTTCAGGTTCGGATTCAGGCGCGGCCGCAGACTCTGGTGCGCCGCCGCTCTGCAACCCCGGATCTGCATCAGTCGGACCGCCGTCATCGGTCGCGTCGAAGTCGGTGCCGGTCGCCGGATCGGCCGGCCTGACCGCATCCCGAGGATCGGAGGGCTCCGGCCCATTTCGGGTGTCGACCCCCGAGGGCACATCCACGGGGGTCTCGGGCGGCACGGCTCGCTCGCTGTAAAAGTACAAGGCGAGAGCTGCAAGCGCCAGCACCATTGCAGCGACGACGCCGATTCGACCGCCTGTCCCATTGAATTCAGATCGCATCGCACATCCTCCTCGGTCAGGCCCCGGCCGCCTCATGTGGCGCCGGTGTTACCATATACGACCATTCGAATAGACAGGAAATTCCATGCACGCAACAGCCGATACCGTCGTGACCATCGACTACACGCTGACGGGCAACGATGGTGAGGTCATAGATACCTCGGAAGGCCGCGAACCCCTGGCGTACCTCCACGGGCACGGCAATATCATCCCGGGACTCGAAAAAGCGCTCGAAGGCAAGGCCGAAGGTGAGGAACTGAAGGTCAAGGTCGAGCCCGAAGAAGGCTATGGCCCGCGCCGCGACGAACTCATCCAGCAGGTTTCCATGGAAGCCTTTGCCGGCATCGACGAGGTCGAGCCCGGCATGAAGTTCAACGCCGAATCCGCGCAGGGCCCGCTGGTGGTCAAGGTCACCGAGGTCGAAGGCGACACGGTCACCATCGATGCCAACCACGACCTGGCCGGTCAGCCGCTGAACTTCGACGTCAAAGTGCGCGAAGTACGCGAAGCCAGCCCCCAGGAACTGGAACAGGGCCAGGTCGCAGGCTGACCCACTGGCAGGAATCCGAACGAAAAACCGGGCCTGGCGCCCGGTTTTTTTATGGCCTGGTCG
>MDTG01383268.1_pt1 | contig 10169 bp, 7 predicted proteins | sample 811421 | NCBI WGS metagenome assembly MDTG01 (sample SAMN05326645, study PRJNA326480) | marine metagenome | isolation source: seawater | place: Pacific Ocean: South East | collected 2011 | reverse complement strand
TTATCAACTTTTGTATCAATTACTTGAAGTTGATACAACGCGTTTAATTTTTCTTCTACAGATACTGTAGTCAATTTACTAGTTTTAGCCATTATAAATACTTTATTGGATTTGTATTAATTTTTGATAATTGGGTGGCAAATTTAGTAAATTTTTTATTAAGCAGATTATAAATCAACCCCTTTGTAAACTGTTCACTCTCATAATGTCCAATATCAGCGATTATTATATTATTTTCTGCTTCAAAAAATTGATGATATTTAAAATCTGAACTAATAAATATATCTGCACTAACACGTTTTGCGTCTTCAAGTAAAAAAGAACCTGATCCTCCACAAAGCGCCACTTTACTTATAAATTTATTTTTTGAATTAGTATATCTAATACAATCTGTTTGCATTATTTTTTTCAGTTTTATGAGAAAGTCATTTGCACTTATAGATTCCTTTAGTTCTCCATATAGCCCAGCTCCAATATCCTTATTTGAATTATCAATCTGATATAATTCATATGCTACTTCTTCATAAGGATGTTCATCGATTAACACATTTAAAATTTTACTTTTTAAATTGGAATAAAAAACCATCTCTATTTTTTCTTCTTTTTCTATGTGTAATTTGTTCTTTTCTCCTATTTTAGGTGTACTAGAGCTATCTCCCTGAAATGTACCATTTCCAACAGAGCTAAAACTACAATGGCTATAGTTTCCTATTTTTCCAGCACCTGCCTCCCAAAGTTTATTTTTTAAATTATTAGAGTCAGATATTGGACAATAAAAAACTAACTTAGTAATATATTTATTTGAGGGTCTCAATATTTCAGTATTGACAACACCTATTCTATCAGCAATCACAGAATTTACTCCATATTTAACATTATCAAGGTTAGTATGCATACAGTAAATAGCAATATCATTTTTAATTGCCTTTAAAATTATACGTTCAATATAATTTTTACCAGTAATTGATTTTATAGAAGCAAAAAGTAATGGGTGATGGGTAATTATAAGATTACAATTAAGTTTTATAGCTTCTTCTATAACTTCCTCTGTACACTCCAAAGCAACAAGAGAACCAAATACTTTTTTACTTACATCGCCAATAATTAATCCAGAATTATCATAATCTTCTTGATACTGCAAAGGAAAAAGACTTTCTAAATAATCTGTAACTACTGAAATTTTCATATATAATTAAATATAAAGTAGTAAATATACAAACAATTTTATTCTTTTCAATTTTCAAAAATACAAAACTCTTTAAGAACAAAAAACTATATTTGCGACATGCGTTATTTTCTTAAATTATTATCATATATTTATAATATAATTACATCTTGTCGTAATCTATTATTTGATCTTCAAATACTTGATTCTAAAACCTATAATATACCAATTATATGTGTTGGTAACCTAGAATTGGGAGGTACAGGAAAAACACCCCATGTTCAATATATCATTAATTTATTAAAGAATAAATATAAAATTGCTGTTTTAAGTAGAGGCTATGGAAGAAAAACTTCAACAACAAAATATGTTGAGGCTCATGATAATGTTGATTTAGTTGGAGATGAACCTCTTCAAATAAAAAAAAATAATCCTTCTTGCTTAGTAGTAGTTGAAAAAAATAGAAATAAAGGAATTAAAAATATTTTAGATAAACATAAAGAAATAGAAGTTATAATTTTAGATGATGGCTTTCAGCACAGATGGTTAAAAGCAGGATTGAATATTATTTTAACTGATTTTGCAAAACCCTACTATACTAATCATTTATTTCCTTATGGAACATTAAGAGAAAAAAAAGAAAATAGTAAACGTGCTGATATCATAATTCTTACAAAAACTCCAAAAAATACTACACCAAAACAAAAACAAGAAATAATTAAAAGAATAAATCTTAACAAAAATCAAAAATCTTTCTTTTCTGAAATAAAATATAGTGATTGGAAATACTTAAACAAAAATGTTACTATTAAAGAAAAAAATAATTACAGCATAACATTAGTAACTGGTATAGCAAATCCTACACACTTAGTAAATCATCTGAAAAGTAAAAATCACATTAATCATATTAAATTTCCTGATCATCATAATTATAATTTAGAAGACGTAAATAACATTATATATATATATAATAATAATAAAGTAGACAAAAAAATTATTATTACAACAGAAAAAGATGCTGTCAAGCTAAGTACATTTAAAAATGAACTTAATAATGTAAATGTATACTATATTTGCATTAATATCAAATTAGATAAAAAACAAAAATTTGACGAAGAGATATTAGAGTATGTTAGAAAAAATAAAAGATTCTGTAAAGTTCTTAAATAAAAAAACAAAAGAATACAAACCTAAATTTGGTATTATTTTGGGAACTGGTCTTGGAGGATTAGTAAATGAGATTAAAATTGAGTATACTATTCCTTACAAGGACATCCCTAATTTTCCAGTATCAACTGTAGAAGGACATATAGGAAATCTTATATTTGGAGAACTAGCAAACGAAAGAATTATTGCTATGCAAGGAAGATTTCATTACTATGAAGGTTACAACATGCAGCTTATTACATTACCTATTAGAGTCATGAAACTTCTAGGAATTCAAAAACTATTTCTATCAAACGCGAGTGGTGGTGTAAACCCTGATTTTGAAATTGGTGATTTAATGATAATAAAAGATCATATAAATCTTATTCCAAATCCGTTAATCGGAGAAAACATTAGCCTTGGACCAAGATTTCCAGATATGAGTCAAGCATATTGCTCTAAACTCATAAGGCAGGCTGAGAATATAGCAAGAAAAAATAATATATCTCTAAAAAAGGGAGTGTATATTGCATTAACTGGTCCTACATTAGAAACACCTGCAGAATATAAATATATGCGAATAATTGGTGGAGATACTGTAGGTATGTCAACTGCACCAGAAGTTATAGTTGCACGTCATATGGATATACCTTGCTTTGCAATATCTATTATTACAGACCTTGGTGTTGAAGGTAAAATTCAAGAAGTCACGCATGAAGAAATTCAAAAAATCTCAAAAATAGCAGAACCTAAAATGACCTTAATAATTAAAAAATTAATACAGAAAAAAGATGATTAGAATCTTACTTACTCTAACAATAAGTATTATTACATATTTTCAATGTTACACACAACAAACCGCCACTTTATTGTACAATTGGCAAGACACAAGCCTTGTAGGGTCATGGATGTATGATAATGTCTATAATGAGTGTTGGGGAGTATATGTTAATGGAAGAGAAATAGCTATAATCGGCTCAACTGATGGTACTCATTTTTTTGATGTAACTGACCCGTCTAACAGTAGTCAAGTTGCATTTGTCCAGGGAGCTTACACAGGAGGAGGAGTTATACATAGAGATTATCATGACTACCAAGGATATCTTTATGCTGTATGTGATGAAGGAAGCTCATCAACCCTTCAAATTATTGATATTACAGACCTACCAAACTCTATAAACTTAGTATATGATTCAAATGTTTTGTTTAATAAGGCGCATAATATTTACATAGATACTGCTACTGCTAAACTATATGCTTGTGCTTCTAACTCAGCTATGGACGTATATAGCTTAAATTCTCCTACTAACCCTACTCTAATCTATTCATATAATTCTGTAGGACATGTTCATGATGCCTTTGTAAGAAATGATACTGCTTTCCTAAATTGCGGGAATGATGGCTTAAGAGTTATGGATTTTTCCACAGTAAATAATCAAGGAGATCAACCACTACAATTAGGGTTACTAACCTCATATCCAGATGCAGGATATAATCATTCGGGATGGCTAAATAAAAAAGGTGATATCTATATCATGCAGGATGAAAATCACGGTTATGATGTTAAAATACTTGATGTATCAGATTTAAATAATATTTCTGTTTTATCAACTTTTAACTCAGGAATAAATCCAAATTCGATGGCTCATAATGGAATAATTAAAGGTTCATATGCATATATTCCATACTATCATGATGGTCTTAGAATATTTGATATTTCTAATCCTATTAATCCTATTCAGATTTGGGAATATGATACGTATACTCCTAATAATTATGCATCATATAAAGGAGCGTGGGGAGTATATCCTAATCTTCCTTCAGGAAACATTATTGTATCAGACATGCAAACTGGTTTATATATACTAGACTGTAGTAATCCAATCTCAATAGAAACTATACATATCGACAAAAATCAACCATATCCAAATCCAGCTAATGGATTTTTTAAAATTAAAAAATCTAATGCAAAATACATTACTTTAAATAATACAAAAGGTCAGGAAATAAAAAAACAGATTTTACACGATGATGTTACTACTATCTATAAAGGAGATTTACAAAAAGGGTTATATATATATAATATAAATGATGAGAATAAGTTGTTAAAATCAGGAAAGATAATTTTTGAGTAGCAATGAATGAACAAAAAAAATATAAAGCTGTAATTGGTCTTGAAGTTCATGCGCAATTATTAACAAAAACAAAATCTTATTCTTCTGATAGTAATATTTATGGAGCTAAACCAAATACAAAAATATCTCCTGTTTCATTAGGACATCCGGGCACACTTCCAATGTCTAATTCTAAAGTAATTGAATTTGCTGTAAAACTAGGTATCTCATTGGGGTGCAAAATCAGAAAAAGAAATGAATATGCTAGAAAAAACTACTTCTATGCTGATTTACCAAAAGGATATCAAATAACCCAAGATAAAACTCCAATTTGTAATGGAGGCCAAATTAATATTACAGATAAAAAAGGTTCTATCAAAAAAATTAGATTAACTCGCATTCATATGGAAGAGGATGCAGGAAAATCTATTCATGACATTGATCCGTTTAATACACTAATTGATCTAAATAGAGCTGGTGTCCCTCTAGTTGAAATAGTAAGTGAACCTGATATTAATACCGCCGATGAAGCTTATCAGTATATTACTGAAATAAGAAAAATACTACGTTATCTTGAAATATGTGATGGTAATATGGAAGAAGGTTCATTAAGATGTGATGCTAACATTTCTGTTATGCTAGAAAATTCACAAGATTTTGGAACAAAAGTTGAAGTTAAAAATATGAATTCTAGAAGCAATGTTAAAAAAGCTATTAAATTCGAAATAGAAAGGCAAATAAAAATATTAGAGTCAGGAAAAAAAGTAATACACGAAACAAGAAGTTTTAATTCTGTAAATAACACTACTCTTTCTATGAGACATAAAGAAAAAGCAAATGATTATCGATATTTTCCAGAACCAGATTTACAACCTATTATTTTGAGTGATAAATATATTGATTCAATCAAAAAAACACTTCCATTACTTCCAAACGAATTACATCAAATATTTACAAAAAAATTTCTTTTATCTGAATATGATTCTAACGTAATTCTAGATGATAAAGCAACAGCTTTTTATTTTTTAGAAGTTTGCAAGCATACTACTAACTATAAATTAGCTTCCAATCTTATTAATGGATGTATTAAATCATACTTAAATACTAAAGCTATAACAATTGATGAATTAGCAATAAAACCTAGAATTCTTAGTCAACTAATAATCTTGATTGAAAATGGTTTGGTAAGTAATACTATAGCTGTTTCAAAAATTTTTCCAGAAATGTTAAATTCAAATATGTTGCCAGAAGATATTGCTAAAAATAATAATTGGTTAATAAAAAATAATGATAAAATAATACATGATTATATTATACAAATACTAAAAAAATACCCGCAAAAAGTAATAGATTACAAAAACGGAAAACGTGGCCTTTTTGGATTATTTATGGGTGAAATAATGAAAATCTCAAAAGGACAAGCTGATCCTAAAACAATAAAAAAACTTTTAGAAACTGAACTAAAAAAATAATATTGAAAAAAAATAAAATATATTTTGCATCAGACTTCCACTTAGGATCTCCAAATATCAAACAAAGTCACAAAAGAGAAAAACTAATTGTGAAATGGCTTCATGAAATTAGTAAGGATGCTAAAGCCATTTATTTAATTGGGGACATATTTGATTTTTGGTATGAATATAAGTATGTAGTTCCAAAAGGATCTGTCCGTCTACTAGGAACCCTCGCTAACTTAATAGATAACGGAATAGAAATACATTTTTTAAAAGGAAACCATGACCTATGGATGAAAGAATATCTTAACAAAGAAATTGGCATAATAATTCATGAAAAAAGTATAGTTATAAATGAACAAGAGAAAAAAATTTTTCTTGCACATGGAGATGGATTTGGTGAAGGAGATATTTTTTATAAGTTTCTGAAAAAAATCTTTATATCTAAATTTTGCCAATGGGTTTTTACAAGATTACATCCTAATCTTTCTTTTAAGATAGCTCATGCTTGGAGTAAAAAAAGTAGAAACAAAGAAAAAGCTGTTTTAAATAAAAAACATCTATTAGAATATTGTCAAAAACACCAAAAAATTACACCTGTAGATTATTATATCTTTGGACACATTCACCACCCCTTGCATATAGATGTTGATCAAAATTCAACATATATAAATACTGGAGATTGGATTAAATACTATACATACGCTGTTTTAAATAACAAAAAAATCACATTAGAAAAGTATCAAAAAATATAAGTTGTCAAAATTGACAACCTATATAATTATTTTTTAATGATTTATTTATTTAATATTAATTTCTCCGTAGTTATTATTTGACCATTATGTACAGCAGTTATAAAATATACTCCTCTTTTTAGATTTTTTGGCCAATCTAAATTATCTAAAGTTTGTATATTATTTGTTATATCACCCGAATATAATTCTGTAACTTCATTTCCTAGTATGCTAACCAAGTTTACCTGAACATTCATACCATTACAATCATATATTGAAATTGCTGGTTTGCCTTTAGATGGATTTGGATATAATGAAAGTTTTGCTTGCAATGACTGACTTTGAATCAAATCATTTTCTTCACCTATCATAATTCTATCCAAATAAAAGTTATTAGATGATCCACTTACAACATATGAAAACTTAAACATTACATTGTTATTTTCTAGTCCAGATTTTGTAATCATTGTATCCCTCCACTGATTTTCTTCAGGCACAAATCTACTTGATGGATACATTCCGGCATTTGCTGATTCATACTCTGATATCGTAACTAGTGGACTCCATAGTCTACCACAGCTAGTCGAATACTCAACTTTCAATTCATTTAAGGGATTAGTATTACTTGCAGCTCCTGACCAAGAAAAACTTAAATAAGGTGTTCCTTCAAAAACAGTAAGGTCATAAGCCTCAGTTGTTAACATTATAACATCTTCACCTGTAGATAAAAATTCTCCATCAATCATTATAGACCCACTACCGTCACGCGCAGCTTTATCTGTCCACATCCAAGTAGCATTATCAGAATTATTAAGAGACCATTGTATATCTTCCTCTTGATTATTCATCAAAGTCCAGTCATCAACTAAGTCGTCTGAATTTTCGAAACTATACATAAATCCATCATCATTACTTTCACCTTCTTGTTTACCTATTGTAACGATATTCTCTTTTACTTTTACAGATGTACAAGAAGAAACATATTGAGCTACATAATATGTCTCGTCAAAATTACCTCTGTAAAATAATGTATCAGCATAATAACCATCATAAGTGTAATATAGGTATTGTCCATAATATGTTCTTACTGTATCAGCTCCAAAAATCACATCTTCACTCCATGATGTATCAGCATTTGCTAACATATCTATGTCATCTTGTGAAAGACTAGTACTATCAACGTATATTACAATAGATAAAATGGAATCATTTTGAATAGTATCTATCATTGTTGCATCCTGAATATTATCTGTTGTTAATTCATCTTTTATCAAATAAGAACTCAAGCTATAACCGTGTGAATCAATGTGGAGTTCAATATCATATGCGCCCATATCTAACAATTCTTCTAACGATCCTTGAACAATGATAGTATTAGTCTCCTCTTCAATATTACCGTCATAACCATCAATTATATCATCTTCATCTGCAACTCTTACTTGTCTTGTTTGTTCATATTCAACAGTAAATGTAACTGAATACTCTCCGCTTTCTGAATATGTGTGTTTTTTATTGTAGCCAGTGTTAGGAACTGGTATATAGTCAGATACTATATCACCACTACCATCACCAAAATTCCAAATAGCCGATGTAACAGGTAAGTCAATATATTCTGAATTAGAAACAAAATGCAACTCGGTTCCCTCACACACAAAATTTCTATCTAATTTTACATAAAAGTCATAATCTACATTGCAATCTTCATCTACGTTAATAAATCCATTACTTGTTCCAGTGGCTTCAATATTCTTGTCCTGCCATATGTAAAATCTTGATCCAATACCCAATTCGCCTGTATCTTCATCAACTTCTCCTTCTAATACAGTATTTACTTTTTCTATTTGGCCAGCTGAAAACATTGTAGTATATGCGTCCTGGGTATAGTCCATATAATTCATAAACATTTCTCCTGCGGGATTTAATGAATCTGCTACACATCCCCATGCACCAGACTGACCTGGTGGAGCAGGTATACCAACATGGTATGGAAACAGTGCTGGAGTTGGTCTTGGATGACCTGATGGCGTTGGAGAAGATGTTGAAGCTCCATTATTATCATATCTATGTACTGGTGTATCATTAATACCATCATCTCCGCATGTAGCATCACCCCATATATGTCTCAGACCTAACCAGTGTCCAGCCTCATGCGTCATTGTTGAAGATGCGGCATTTCTGAACTCACTTGCTAAAATTACAACTCCATCAGTTGACATAAAATCTGGAAAGCCAGATTCAGGATTTGGTGGGAATTGAGCATATCCCAGTAAACCTGGTTGCGCAAATTGTCTCACTGTCCAAATATTAAAATACTCATAAGAGTTCCAATAAGCTAAAGTTTTTACAGGATCAGGACCGCCTGACCCAGGTGAAGTAATATCAGAATAAACTCTATTTATACCATTTGTTGGCTGTCTAGGTGAACCATCAGCACCATCATGTCCAGGTGTCCACTTTGCTAACCTAAATTCAATGTTTGCAACTCCTCTAACTGCCGCAAAAATATCTGGTGTTTTTATGTATTTGTTCTGATACTTTTCTAAAAGTTTATCAGATTGACCATTGAAATTTTTATTTAATGCATCTATAGCTGCATGAATTTCTGCTTCAGAAATAAAACCTCCTTCGTCGTTATAAATGTTGTGAACTACTACTGGTATAATTTTTTTTGTAGCAGTATTTTTAAATCTTGGTAAGTTTTTAAGTGCTTCATCGTGAGCATCTTTCAGGTGCTTATTTTTTTGTGCAAGTTTCTTATAGTACTCTGGATATTTTTTCATTTGCTCTTCAAAATAATTTTCATTAGTTCCACATTTTTGCGAAAAGCTAATTGTGGTTGAAAACATTGAAGCAAAAAATAAGAGTAAAAGTTTATTTCTCATACTTGTGTGTATTTTTTTGTTATACAAGGATACAAATATAATATTTATCAAGCTAAACAACAAAAAATTTTTAAAAGATAATTTAAATTAATATATGTGCTTCTCAGCATGATATGAAGATCTTACTAATGGACTACTCTCAACATGTTTAAATCCAAGCCTTAGAGCCTTATCTCTGTAAAATTCAAATTGTTTTGGTGTTATGTATTCCACAACAGGCAAATGTTTTTTGGAAGGTTGCAAATACTGACCCATTGTCATTATTGAAACTCCTACATTACGCAAATCATGCATTGTTTCAATAACTTCATCTTTTTTTTCACCAAGTCCTAACATTATGCCTGATTTTGTTTTTATACCTCCTTCATTTAAATACTTTAAGGTCTGTAAGCTCCTTTCATATTTAGCCTGTATTCTTACTTGCTTGGTAAGACGTCTAACAGTTTCCATGTTATGAGAAACAACTTCTGGAGCAACATTAATAATAGGTTGTATGTCTCTCAATCTTCCTTTAAAGTCTGGAATCAAAGTTTCAAGAGTTGTTTTAGGATTTTGTTTTCTTATTTCATTGATAGTTTCTACCCATATACTTGCTCCACCATCCCTTAAATCATCTCTATCAACAGAAGTTATAACTGCGTGTTTGACATTCATTATATTAACTGACCTTGCTA
>MDTG01091775.1_pt1 | contig 10169 bp, 10 predicted proteins | sample 811421 | NCBI WGS metagenome assembly MDTG01 (sample SAMN05326645, study PRJNA326480) | marine metagenome | isolation source: seawater | place: Pacific Ocean: South East | collected 2011 | reverse complement strand
TCTCGAGCATCTTCAACAATCAAATCAATTTTGTTATTTTTAAGTAAATCAATCCTATTATTCAAAATACTTTCGTAGAGTTTTTTATTACTAAATTGTTCTTGGTTTAATGATTTAAGATTATTTACTGACAAACTATCAACTATAACAACTTTATGACTTAATGACTTAAGTTTTAAAGCTACATTATGACCTATAAAACCACAACCACCTACTAATAAAATTTTCTTATTTTTCATTTCTTGTAAGTTTAATAAGGGTTTTGCAGATAAAATCTATCTCAAAGTTTTTTAATTTTGGATAAACTGGCAGTGATATATTTGTTTTGCCGTATAAATCTGAATTTACATAATCTTTAAGATTAACTTTATATTTTTTTTTATAATAAGACATTCGGTTTATAGGTGTAGAATAATGAACACTAACTCCAATTCCTAATTTTTTAAATTCTTTTAAGATAAAATCTCTTTTTTGACAAAAAATTTGAAAAATAAAATACGAATTATTATTTGAAAAAGGTTCAAATACTACCTCTTTAAGATTTTGTAAATTTTTAATATATCTTTTTGCGATTTTTTTTCTTATTTTTAAATTATTCTTATATTTCTTGATTTGTTTATACCCTAACGAAGCCTGAAAATCTGTCATTCTATAATTATAACCAAGATATTTTACATCATATTCTCCAGGTTTTTTTCTTTGATTAATATCTTTATCTATCCCAAATGCTTTCAGTTTACTGATTAAATTATACATCTTTTTGCTATTTGTTATTAGTGCTCCTCCCTCACCGGTAGTAATTTGTTTGGTTGGGTAAAAAGAAAAACACCCTGAAATCCCAAAATTTCCAACATGTTTTTTTTTATGAAGAGTTCCTAATGCATGCGCACAATCTTCAATAATAATTATATTTTTTTTTTTACAAAAATTAACTATTTCTGTCATTTCACATGGAATTCCTGACATGTGCACTACAATCAACCCTCTAGTTTTATTTGTAATTTTTTTTTTAATACTTTCTAAATTTAAATTTCCTGTAAAATTATGATTATCCGCAAAAACTACTTTTGCTCCAGTATACTCAACAGCATGTGCTGTTGCAGTATGAGTCATTGCAGGTACAATTACTTCATCACCTTTTTTAAAACCGCTTGCAATACAAGAAAGATGTAATCCTGCTGTGCAACTTGATACTAAACAACAATATTTTGCTTTAGTAAATTTTTTAATTTCGTTTTCAAAAAGCAAAGTATATTTACCGTGTGCTAGCCAACCACTTTTAATAATATTTTTAACGAGATTTAAGTCTTCATTAAAAATATTTGGATTTGAAAACTTTATTTTCATTTTTAAAGATACCTTATTATAATTTTTTTTCCAAATTTAAGAGATTCATCTGCTGCAAAACATACTGACATTAAATCAATTTGCTCCTTTAAAGTAATAATTGGTTTAACTTTATTTTTTTTTAAAATATCAATAAAGTTTTGAATCAATTTTTTTCTGTTCTTTTTATCAGGATATCTTTGCTTTATTTTTTTTATTTTTTTAGGTTTTTCTTTTGAAATAGAAAATGCTCCAAGACTTGAATTTACCATCGTTTTGTCTTGTTGATAAACTCTTACTTCGTGAAAATGATTATGTATTGCAACTGCATTAGCGGTAATCTTTACAATTATATTATTAGGAAATTTTAAAATATAAATAACTAAACTATTTTTAGTATATAAAGTTCCAGTATTTCCTTTTTTTGAACCAAAAGCTTGAACAGAGATTGGTCTTAAATTTAAAAACCACATTATTAAATCAAACATATGTATTGCTGCACCAAGAGTTATTGAATAATTTTTAATCTTGGAACGCCATTCAGAAAGTTTATATTTTCTTCCCCAAATATAATCTGCTTCTATATATAAAACTTTTTGTTTATTAATATTTTTTTTAAAATTTAAAAAAAGATCATTTGTTCTTAAAACTAAGTTAGATGTTATTTTGATTTTTGGATTTTTTTTTAAAAGATTATAAATATTTTTTAGTTCATTTTTTTTTAAACAAATAGGTTTTTCAACAATAATATTCTTTTTCGTCTTTATTGACTTTATAATCTGTTTATAGTGAAAGTTATCATAGCTTGCTATTGAAACTAGATTAATCTCTTTATTTTGAAAAATTTCTTTATCGTTAGATACTATGTTTTTGTTAGGATATTTTTTTTTTAATTGAATGGCTTTTTTTTTATCTTTCTCACATATGGCTATAACATGTGAATTTTTATATCCTTCAATCGCTTCGAGGTGCTTTTTACCGATACCCATTCCTATTATGGCGGCTTTAATATTCATAACTGATTTTATTTTTTAATATTTTTTTTAATCCTTATTAAATCTTTTTTTGTGTCTCTATTATGGCGGCTTTAATATTCATAACTGCTTTTATTTTTTAATAATTTTTTAATTCTTATTAAATCTTTTTTTGTGTCTACTGATAACTTTATTTTTCCTCGATATTTATTAGATTTAAAGTTTTTAATTTTTAATTTTGAGTGATTTCTATAAAAATATTTTGTTACATGTTCTGCTTCGTCTGAATTCATCTCTTTAAGAAAATATTTTAAAGATGCTGTATTAATTATTTCGACAGATTGTCCTTTGGGAAATGTTCGTGGAAACACATTTGTAATTATATCATATTTTTTAAAAGATTTTTTTTTAGAAATTAAAATAATATTATCTATAATTTTAGAATCCATTAAAGGACTATCACCATTTATTCTTAAAAAAAAATTTTTTTTATAATATAATGCTGTATCTAATAATCTTTTAGCTACATTTTTTAGATCCCCTCTAAAATAAGTTATTTTATTATTCTTCAAATATTGTATTAATTTATTATCTGTTTTTGATGTTGACGTAGATACTACTATTTTAGAAACTTTTTTTGTTTTTTTTACCCTTTTTATTACATGCCATATAAGTGGCCTTCCATTTATGTTGTGCAGAATTTTATTTTTAAATCTTTTAGAACTAGTTCTTGCTTGAATAATTGCTAACAATTAATTAACCGTCTTTATTTGATATTTTGTATACAAATTTTAAAAATATTGAAAGTTCTTTTTAATAAAAAATAGTATATAATAAAATATCTTAATATTAAATCAAAAAAAAAATTAAAATAACTACATGTGTGGCATAGCGGGATATTTCGGAAAAAATAGATTTGATACTAAAAAAATTCAAAAAATATTAGAAACCATGAGTAGAAGGGGACCAGATTCTAATGGTTTTAAGGAAATAAATAATAGAAAAAACTTTTTAAGTCTTTTTTTTTCCAGATTAAATATAATTGATAACAATGAAAGATCCAACCAACCTTTTTTTTATAAAGATAAATATTTAATATTTAATGGAGAAATTTATAATTATTTAGAGCTCAAATCTGAATTAAAAAGTAAAGGATATTTTTTTAACACCACTTCTGATACCGAAGTTTTAATAAAAGTTTTGGACCATTGGGGAGAAAGTGGAATTAAAAAACTTGAAGGTATGTGGTCTTTTTTTTTTTACGACTTAACAAAAAAACAAGGAATATTATGTAGAGATAGATTTGGTGAAAAACCACTTTTTTATTATAATAAAAATAATGAGTTTGTTTTCGGTTCAGAAATTAAAATTATAAAAGAGATTTTAAACAAAAAGCTATCATTAAATTTTAAAAGAGTGGAAGACTTTTTGAGGTATGGTTATAGAAAACTTTATAAAGATAATTCTACTTATTTTAAAGAAATTTCAGAATTCCCAAGAGGATGTTATTTTATAATTAAAAATAATAAAATTATCAAAAAGAATTATTGGAAAATAGAATATAAAAAAAATAATAAAAGTGAAAATGAATGTTTTAAGGAAATAAAAGAACGTCTTTTTAAAGCTATAGAGATAAGATTAAGATCCGATTTTCCTATTGCTTTTTTTTTAAGTGGAGGAATAGATAGTAATTCATTAGCTTTTATAGCTAAAAGATATTTTAAATATGATGTAAAAACATTTAGTATTATTGGGGATGATAAAAGATACGACGAAAGTGAATATATAAATTTTAGCTCAAAACAGTTGGGTGTTGAACATAAAAATTTAAAAATTAATTTTAAAAAAATAGATTTTTTAAAACTACTAAAAAAACAAATAAATTATCATGACTCACCAGTAACAACTATCAGTTCTTTATTGCAATTCGCATTATTTAAAAAAGTAAAAAAAAGTGGTTATAGACTCACATTTAGTGGCTTTGGAGCAGATGAAATATTTTCTGGCTATTATGATCATCACCTTCTCTATTTAAATGAAATTAAAAACAATAAAAAATTATTTAAAATTTCTTATGAAAACTGGAAAAAAAACATACTTCCTCTTACACGTAATCCAATACTTAAAAATCATATAAATTTTATTAAAAAAGAAAACCTAATGAAACACACATACCAAATTGAAAAATTAAAAGATGGTATTTTTAAGAAAAAAAAGAAGGTCGCTTTTGTTGAAGAAAAATATGCAAATTCTTTAATGAAAAATAGAATGATTAATCAAATAAGAAATGAAACTGTACCTGTTGGATTAAAAGAAGATGACTTGAACTCAATGTATTATTCAATAGAACATAGAAGTCCATTTTTAGACAGTAAACTATTTAATGAATGTTTAAATATGCCATCTGATTATTATATAAAAAATGGTATGGCAAAATGGCCATTAAGAAAAATTGTCGAAGGCATTGTTCCCGATAAAATTAGATTAAATTCAAGAAAAACAGGGTTTAATGCTCCTTTTGAAAATTTATTTGATCTAAAAGATAAAAAAAATATTAATTTCTTATTAAATGATAGTGAACTATTTGATATTATAGAGAAAAAAAAACTTTTAAAATTAATAGAAAAAAATAAAAATTTTTCTTCTGTAGAAAATAATTTTCTTTTCAATTTTATCTCTACGAAAATCTTTTTGCAGAATTTGTGATCATTTATTTTTCTTTTAGAAAGAAAATTATCTAGTGTAAAAATCTATGTGAGGATATTTTCGTTTGGCGTTAAAAATCATGCCATTACCTTTAAATTTATGATCGACCACTCTAAAATTTTTTTTATTTATTTTTTTCCAATTATTCTTTTTATAAAATTTTACGAGATTATTATTACACATTAAAAATGCAATTTTTCTGTTATTTTTAATGATTTTATTATTAAAAGCCATTAGTAACCTAGACAATTTTCTATTTCTGTGATTTTTTTTAATTACAAGAGTGTCAAATAATAAATACTTTTTAATAAGATCTGTTTTCATTTTTCTAGATCTTAAAAGCGTATATCCAATTATTTTATTATTAAGAGCGAGGATGTTGTGTATATCGAATGATTTAATATTTTTTTTAAAAAAACTAAGTTGAAACTTTAAACCAAACTTCCAGTGTGTATCTTTTAGCAAGCATATAGGTCTTATCTCTTCTTTAGATAGTCGATAAGTTTTTTTTGAAATTAACCTGATCACTATTATTAATAATATTAAAACTTTCCAAAAGCAATTAATGTAAACTTGTTACTATTTTCCTTAATTCTCTCGATAAGAATTGGAGTAAAATTACAATTTTTAATAAGTAAATATAACGAATTAAACGTAAAAACATGTAAATGATCAATCGCAAATTCTTCCCTTTCTTTATTGATTTTTGAAGCTTCAGTGGCATCTGGAACTTCTATATAAAAAAAATTTTCTTTTTTAATCAAATTATTTTTTATTTTTCTTAACATTTTTGGAGGATTTTCTACATGTTCTAATACTTTGTTTAAAGTTATAATATTAAATTTTTGATTAAATTTAGATTTAAAAAAATCAATGTTTTTTGTTTTAATTTTTAATTTATTTTTAATATGGTTTGATGCATTTTTATCTGGATCTAAAGCTGTACAATCTAAACCTTGCTTTTTCATTTCGTATGGAAAAACACCTAGTCCAGATCCTACGTCCAATAACTTATATTTTTTTTTGGTTTTAAAAAAATTTTTTGAAAAATTTAGAATTCTTTTTACTCTAAAATAATTATCTGATTTGCTTTTTGGCAAAGAAATAATTTTTTTAAAAGTCTGATTTAATTTATCTCCATAGGTGCTGACAACATATTCTTTATTATATAAATTATTTAAATTTACTTTTATAACAGAGAACCAATGTCCACAAATTTTACAACTCTTATAATATCTAGAATATTTTTCATAATCAATTTTTAGTTTTACTTCTCTTGGAACAGGCTTAGTATAATTAAATCTTTTTTTAAACTTATTATTATTGCAAAAAATACACTTATTAATTTTTTTCATTCTATTACTTAAACCACCTTAATAATAACTTTTCTTTTTCGCAATATTTTTTAAAATTATTAATTTTTTTTATATCTACTGCCATCAAATATTTTCTCTGAATTTTATTTTTAACTATAGCAATTTTAAAACCTTCATTTAAAACTCTATGATGAATTGATTGGCTTAAATAAAAACCCCAATCTTTCTTTGTTATGTCATATTGTTTTTTATTTTTTGTAAAAAAAGATACCATTTCATTATCTTTTAAAACTATATCTGCCTTATGAGTAATCTTAATGTCATTATTTTTACCGACTGTAAATTTTCTTTTTTTTTTTATTATTCTCACTTTTTTGACCAATTCCAATCTGGGATTAAAAAGTTTTTAATCTTCCAAATATTTTTTTCTTTATACCAAATTTTTTTATTTCTAAATTTTTCAGCTATTTTATAAAAACTTTTTTGTGAAATTCCCAAATATTCACAAAATAAATTTATCTCTTTATGAGGTGTTTGACTGCCAATTTTCTTTACACTAGCAATAGCTTTCTTTCTAGTAATCCTTCCTTTTCTAATTTCTATTGATAAATTATCCCACGCTCTTGTGAAGCCAAATTTATACCACTTCATCCAATGATGTATTGTAACCAAAAATTCATCATCGATGTCAGCAAAATTATAAATACCAGTCTTGGGTTTTATGGCTGACGTAAATCCTTTTTTTTTTGATATATTAAATATTTTTAATGGATCCCATTTAAAAAAGTATCCTAAAAATATCTCCTTTACTTGTTTTTTTTTTTTTATTTTTTCATCAACCCATATATATGGGGACATATCTTTAATAGTCATTCTTTGATCTACCCAATCTTTTGCAACAGTAGACTTTGTGTTTCCAAATAACTTTCTCCATTCGTTAGTTAAGTATTTTTCATTTAACATAATTTTTTTACTACCATATTCATTTCTTGAATTTTCAGCCCAAAGTACTAATGGAACCTTTAAGCTTACAGCTAATTGAACAGGTATTGCGTGCATTGCCATATGCATAGGTATTAACGGTTCACCAAATTTAATAAATGATTTTAAAATAAATTTTTTTTCTATTTTCTGATTGACTGTAAAATCAACGTGACTAACGCCTAAATTAATTAAATTTTGTAAATTTTTTGATCCAATTTTATTTCTACTAGGAGTTTTCCAGGTAACACATAAAGGTTTCAAATTATATTTTAAAGCATTAACTACCTGCCATGTACTATCTTTTCCCCCACTTACAGGAATAATGCAATCATATGAATTATTTTTTTTTTTTATTTTTGAAATAATTTTTTCAAACTCTTTTTTTCTTTTTTTCCAGCTAATCCGCTCTCCAGTTTTAGTAATTTGTTCACAAACACTACATAAATTTTTTTTGTAATTATATGAAATATTTGGTCTGGTATTTGGTAAAATACATTTTTTACAATACTGTAATTTCTTCATATTTTTTCAAATTTTTTTACAATCTACAACATAACCTGATGCTAACAAAAAACCCCTCCAATCATTTGGGTCTTCCATTTTCCAAGATAACTTTCTGAAATATAATTGATCTAAACTTTCAAAAACTGGCGGCAGAGGATGGAAATGATAAAAATATAATCCCTCACATTTTAATCCTACTTTTTTTAATTCTTCACTTATAGTCAAAGGGTTATGAACTAAACTATAGACTCCCTCATCATCAATATTTTTTATTTTATAATCTTTTTTTTTGGCGAAACCGTAGAACAAATTACTATATTTTTTTTTCCAGCTTTTTTTTAATTTTTTTATCTCATAAACTTCATTTAAAAAATTTTTTGTGTAATAATTTAAAGTAGAAACGTCAAACAATCTATTTCGTAAGGAAAAAATTATTCTTCCATTTTTTTTTAGTTTTCTTGTTTGGTTCTTCATAGTTTTTTGAAAATTTTTAGCATAAAAAAAAGCGCCCATTCCAAGTATACAATCAATAGATTTGTTTTTTATTTTTTTTGGATTTTCAAAATCATCATAAAAAACTAGATTCGTTGGTAAATTATTTTTATTTAAATTTTTTTTTGCTTCTTCGACCATACTTGGTGCTTTGTCATATCCGGTTATATTAAAGCCTTTTTTTTTGATCTCAATTAAAGGCATCCCCGCTCCACAGCCTGCATCAATAATTTTTTTTGGTTTATGTTTTTTCAACAAATTAATGAATATCTCTAGCCTCTTTACATTTGCTGGATATCTTTTGTCTAATCTTACTTTTTTATAAAGTTCTGTATATCTGTCCACCGAATAATCAGAATTAAAAAACTCGAAAGCATTATTTTTTTTCATATTCAATATGTAATCATTTTGTGGTCTAGAAGTTTTTTATAGATTTTTTTTGTTAGATTCAAGTTAAGCATAATTAGTTTGGAAATTTTGTTTATAGAATTTTTACCATCAGAGTATTGAAGAAAGCTCAAATAAGCTTTGCTGGAAGTTTTTTTTTGTTTTGTTGATAATGTTGGATATAAACCTCTTTTTCCCATTTGTGGCTCGCATAAAATAGTTGCTTTTGGATATATATTTTTTTGTATTATTTCTATAGCTTCTTTAGCTACTTTAAAGCCTCCTTTCACACCCATTAATGTAACTAATTTAAAATTATCTAATGAAGTATGATATTCAGGATATTTTCCATATTTTGTTCTAAATATAGATGCTATAGGCAAGTCAATTCCTGGGGAGTTATATTGCCTCTCATCTGAGCCTCTTTCTAAAAAAGAATAAACTTTATAATTTTTAATCTTGAGATTTTTGTATGCTTGAATGATAGCTTCATCAGATAATGAATTACTATATTTTGAAAACATACATGAATGCCCTCTTTCGTCGCCAATACAAGATAAATTATAGCCTCCTATAACTTTTTTTTTTAAAACTTTTAAATTCTTGCTTAAATAGCTAATTGAACCAATTGTTTCTGGAATAAACAAAAATCGTAATGTCTTTTTTAAATTTTTAGTCTTTTGAAAATGATTAATTAAACCCATTGATACTATTGGTCCAGAAAGTTCATTGTTTGCCATTGATGGATGACATATGTATGTGGAAACTAATATTTCTTGAGTTGATTTACCTTTTATAATCAGTTCTCCATAATTTAAGATACCTTTTTTTTTTTAGTTTGGAATTTATTACTACTTTAAAAGAATCTTTGTCTGAATAATTTTTATTAATTTTTTTTAATTGATTATATGTCAAACAAAATCCCCAACTTTTATTATAGTAGGATGTAATATAAGGAATTGCGTTAGGTTGATTTTTTAAAGAATGAAGATTTTTTAATAGTTCTTTCTTTTTTATTATTCTATTTACTGGGACTGAATATCCGACAACATGTAAATTACTTTCTTTAAAATTAATTATTTTATCACCGTATTTATCTATAATATAGGCATCAGAGATATTCCACTCCTCTGGTACCCTCCAATCGAACACTTTTGTACCAGATTTAATTTTTTTAATTTTTAATTTCGGAAACTCTTTTTTGATAATGTTTAAAGTTTTTCTAACGCCATTTCCCGTCAAACTTCTGGTGATTGGGAAAAGAATTTTTTTGCCCAATTCATAATATTTTTTCATAATTTAATTTGATACTAACAAAATGACTAAACTATGTTTAAATAGTTGGAATTTTTTATATTAAATATCAATCTATATTAAATTTACTTTAAAATTTTTTTCAGTGCATAAATCAAGCCAATTGAGCTATTAGTACTGGTCAGCTGCACGCATTACTGCGCTTCCACATCCAGCCTATCAACGT
>MDTG01012165.1_pt1 | contig 10169 bp, 7 predicted proteins | sample 811421 | NCBI WGS metagenome assembly MDTG01 (sample SAMN05326645, study PRJNA326480) | marine metagenome | isolation source: seawater | place: Pacific Ocean: South East | collected 2011 | reverse complement strand
GATGAAGAGACTTGTACTAGAGCTGCCCAATATGGTCACCTCGAGTGTTTGCAATACGCGCACGAAAACGGATGTCCTTGGAATGAAAAGACTTGTTCTGAAGCTGCCAGACATGGTCATTACGGGTGTTTGCATTACGCGCGCGAAAACGGGTGTCCTTGGGATGAAGAGACTTGTTCTTTGGCTGCCACAAATGGTCACCTCGAGTGTTTAAAATACGCGCACGAAAACGGGTGTCCTTGGGATGATTGGACGTGTTCTAATGCTGCCAAAAATGGTCACCAGGAGTGTTTGAAATATGCGCGCGAAAACGGATGTCCTTGGGATGAAGAGAATTGTAGAGATCCTCCTCAAAATGATGTCATGGAGTTTTTAAAATCATTGATGTTAATCCCAAGTGATTAAAATATGCGCGCGAAAACGGGCGTCACGCGTACCCACGAATGAAGAAAGAAAGAAGCGAGCGGAAAGAGAAAAACCGAGAGAGAGAGAAAAAGAGAAAGTACACGCATTAGCGCGTCATAAAATGTATGGATGCGACGCTCTTCTACATCGCAACTTCCTCTCTTTATTTACGTTTTGCGCCGCGATTTCTCTCCATATGAGTGTGTATTTGTTGTTGTTCACTTTTTCCTTCAAAAATTTTCTTTTCGTTTCTCACAAAAAAAAGTAAAATACGAGACTTTTGAGCTCTTTCTTTCTCTCTTTCTTTCCCTTTCTTTCTCGCGACGACGAGGACGAGGACGACGATGGTCTTCGCGACCCCGCGCGACGAGGTTGAAGAAGCCGTGGAGGAAAAAGAAGACGAAGGAGAGGCGCGCGTTCCAGAGTCTGTCTGTCGCGAGCTCGAGGGATTTCTCATGAGAAGCGACAAAAGCGACACAACACATTCGATGATGTTTTCCGAGACGACGATGACGCGAGCGCAACGCGCCAAAGTCCACGCGCTCGTCCGGAGGAACGCGTCGCTCGGCTCTAGAACGATCCCAACGACCAACCAAATACGAGTGTTCCGAAAGAAAGCGTATCTTCTTTACGAAGAAGAAGAAGAAGAAGAAGAAGAAACAGAAGATGAAGAGTATACCCCTTTCGAATTGGGAAAAATGGACGTCGGCCGCTTCGATATGCGCGCTCGAATGCGACTGAAGAAAGAGGCGAAAATCAACGCGGACATCGCGAGAAGGAAATATCACGGGCTCAGTCAACGACTTCACCCGAGTTATACAGCCGCAGGAGGGAAAAAACGAGGATGGTGCGATGAATGTGGGATGTTGTTACAAAGCGGGAGGTGGTGGAGGTGCGCCGCCAACAACGTCGCGGCGGGAAGGGACGACGAAAACGACGATACAGAAGAAAAAGAAGAAGAAGAAACGATGGTTGGCGTGACGGATATTTGTCAAGTCTGCTTGGAGATGACGAAGAAGAAGAAGAATAGACGAGGACAAAAGTATATGGAGATGGAGAAAAACGGACAGTTGGTATTGATTAAAGACTTGTCGGCCGCGTTTGGCGAAAAAGGAAGCGAATTGCGAGAGACGTACTGTTGCTCTTCCTCTGATGACGACGACGAAAATGACGACGAGAATTATAACACGATTAAAACGCGCGCGCACAAAGCGACGCTAGACTTTAAAAAGCTCACCATCGCGTACCTTTGCTTCAAAGACCCCTCGAGAACGGAGATTTACGAAACGTTTGGGTTCGAGGAGTTGAAAAAACACGAGGAAAACTACTCCGATGTGAATATTTTCGAGTGCGATCCGTGGGAAATCTACGAGGATTTCTTCGAAGGCAAAGACGAAGACGATCGACAATATTTACTCTTCAACGGAGTAGATGTAGAATCATCAGACAGCGAAGAAAACATGATGGATGACGACGACGGGGACGACGATTCCGAAGAAAATCTCAATCTTCTCAAACGAGCGAAAGAGATGGCGAAAGAACAAGAACAACAGGAACAAAAGAAAGTGATCATGTCAAAGAGTGCATCCGCGAACGAAGTTTTAAAGTTTCCGTTTCAACAATCGAGAGTTTGTGGCACGCACGATCGATTCGTCGACGAGGAGGAAGAGGAGGAAAAGAAGGAAGATGTTTGGCAAACAACAATTAGCAAAGCGGCTGCGTTTTAAAGAAGTTAGGATTCGTAAGATACAAAGTACGAAGAGTGAACGTAAACGCGCGCGCAGATCAGTAGATGAGAAATAGATATCGTGGGGGGGGAGGGGGACAATAAAATAGCGTTTGATTATATATAGATACCCCGTAGTGATTGTGTGTTCAAAAACTCTTTTCCCATTTACATTTTTTACGGCGCATCGGCAACGAACGCAATCCCTTTATCTATTTGCGCTTTCAACTCTGGTTTCAATTTATCCAACCATTCTTGCTCGTATGCGGTGATGTCCCCAATCGGCATCACTTCTTCGATGCCATCTTTGCCAAACTTGCATTTCGTCGCAAAGTATGGCATGTCTGGAACGATATCGGAGGAAACGTACGAGCACTCGTACACGTCAGATTCACCACTCAAACCTCTCAAAATAGCTTCGCCCATTCGTGCGGCGGCATACGCCATGGACAAAGTAGCCGAACCGCCGCCGGCTTTGGCCTCGACGACTTCAGTCCCGGCGTTTTGGATGCGCACTGTTAAATCTTCCGTTTCTTTCTTGCTAAACGACGTTTGCGGAAACGTTTGCGACAACAACGGTAAGATGGTAATCCCAGCGTGACCACCAATCACCGGCACGTCCACGTCGTTGACGTCCAACCCTTTCAAAGTCGAAACGAATTCGTCCGATCTCACGATATCCAACGTCGTCACGCCCAAAATTTTCCTCTTGTCAAATGTCCCACTTTTCTTCATCACTTCGCACGCGATCGGGACCGTCGAGTTCACCGGGTTGGAGATAATTGCCACAACCGCGTTCGGGCAATGATCGGCTACACCTTGCGTTAAATCACGGACGATACCGGCGTTAATGGAGAACAGATCGTCTCTCGTCATCCCCGGCTTGCGAGGAACGCCGGCTGGAATGATGACTAAATCGCACCCTTTCAACGCTTGTCCGAGTTCTTCGTTCCCGCAATATCCGTTCACGGTGGACGCCGTGTTGCAGTGGGACAAGTCCACGGCCACGCCTTTGACGATTGCTCCGACGTCGTACAGCGCCAAATCAGAAATCATTGGATTCATTTTCAGCAACAAGGAGAGCGATTGACCGATGCCTCCCGCGGCGCCTAAAACGGCAACTTTGTATCCATCGTCGGCCGTCGCGTGCACGACGGGCGATCTACGACTCGCCGATCTCGTCTTGAAAGAGACGGACGATTTTCTCGACGACGACGATCGTTGATCGTACCATCGTTGTTGTCCTTTGATCGCGCCCCTCATCAAGGAGGAAGATCTGGCGGTGGTGGTGGTGTCGACGCCACGAGTACCGCGCTGCGACGATCCGATGATTTTGGTGGTGGCGATTTTGATGGCTTTTTGCGTCATCGTCATTTTCATCTTTTGAATCAATCAACTCTAAAAATAGTAGTAGTAGTCGTGCGTCCTAATAACTCCGTGTCCTAATAACGTAGAGTATTATTATGCGTGTTTTGCTTTGGCGATGTGTTTTGGTGTCGTGATACGTATCGCGTTAAAGTTGTTTTCGATCTCTCCTTGAGACCATACTATATATGTACTATACTTTTCTTCGTTTTTTCGTTCCTTCAAAACTGTTTTCTTTTTTTTTTCTCAGATCTCAGTTTAGGGTTTTCATCAGCATCGATCTCCATTTTTTTCTCTTTGTTTGTTTGGCACTTTTTTCACATGAAGATGATAAAAATGATAAAAATTAATAAAACACCCACACAGTCCATATAGTAGAGTTCTTTTTTGATTTGAGAGAAGGAATACAAAAAAAAAGAAGAAAACATCCATCTTTCAATCTTTCAATCTTTCATGGAAAAACGGTCTATAATAAGAAGAAGATAAAAAAAAGCAACCAAACAACAAAACTGTGGTTGTGTGGTGTAATAATAATCTCTTCACAACACCTCTTTATACATTTTACCCAAAACAAGACCGACGAGACCCACCCACACGGGAGGAGAAGGAGAAGGAGAAGGGGTTTGTGCACCGAGAGAAAAAGAGACGAAGTTCGTTGTTGTTGTTGTTGTTGGTCGTCGTCGTCGTTCTCTTTCGCTCTTTTGAGACGACGAGAGAAGAAGGAGAAGAGTCTTTACTCTATTAAAAATCGTTTTTAGATAATGATGATGATGATGTTGAACGTGATGCAAGGAGCAGCCCTCTCGTCGTCGGGAGGAGGAGGAGGACCGTCCTCGATGCGCGCTTTGAAGACGACGACGACGACGACGACGACAAAAAGCAACACCACCGTCGGGCAAAAAGTACCACCGACGTATTATAAAGGCGGCGCCGAAAGAAGAGGCGACGCGCACGCGACGCGCGCAAAAACAACGAGAGATTTTTGGGTGGATGCCGATGATGATGTGGACAAAGCGACTTTTACGACGACGACGACACAAAATGTGAACAACGTCGGATGGAGAATGATGCAAAAAAAAAGAGGCTCGATGCAAAAACACGAAGCGTTGATGGGAAGACACCCGTCTGCTTCTGCGGGGGCGACGTTCATGGATTCGTTTACCAAATTCTCCGCGGTATTTAGCAACTTGTTCCCGTTATGGACCGTGCTCTCCGCGGCGTTGGCGCTGACGAAACCGGCGTTTTTCAATTTCATGACCACGCCGACGATTACCTTTTGTTTGGCGTTGTTGATGTTTTCCATGGGAATCACGTTGACAGTCGACGACTTTCTCAGAGTGTTTAAGAAACCAGACGTCATTGGTCTCGGGTTCTTGTATTGCTACGCGGTCATGCCGGCGTTGGCGTTTTTCATCGGAAACGCCATCGGCTTATCCGGACCGTTGTTAGCCGGTTTGATTTTGGTTGGGAGCATTAACGGCGGTCAAGCGTCGAATTTGTGCGCGTACATTGCCAAAGGGGACGTGGCGTTGTCCGTGTTGATGACGACGGCGACGACAATTGGATGCATTTTCATGACGCCGTTGATTTGCAAGTTGGCTTTGGGCGCGATTGTGGACGTGAATGCCATCGGGATGGCAATCAGTACGATTAAAGTTGTTTTGGTGCCCGTCGTGTTGGGCGTCACTTTGAACAAGGTGACGCCAAAAACGTGCCGAACGGTAGAACCGTTTTGCCCTATCGTTGGGGTTATCATGACGGTTATTTTGGTCGGCGGGTCCGTCGCTCAATGCGCGGATGGCATCTTGAACGCCGGGGTGAAGTTACAAATTGCCGCGTTCATGTTGCACTTACTCGGCGGCGTGCTCGGATATTGGGGGATGAAGGTGTTCAAGTATTCGGAGACGACGTGCAGAACGTGCGCGATTGAAACGGCGATGAAATCGAGCGCGTTTGGGTTCTTGTTGGCGAGTTTGCACTTCCCGGAATTCTTGGTGAGAGTGCCGTCGGCGGTTTCGGTCGTCTGGATGGCGGTAATGGGATCTATGATGGCGGTGGTTTGGAGGTTTATTCCTGTGGAGGGCGAATAAATATATCGACGATGTGTCGCGCAAAATATGATATGAAATGATAAAAGTAAGTACATAAGAGAGAGAGAGAGAGAGAACAAAACAATTTTAAGTAAGCGTGTTGTTGTTGATAAAAAAAATCGGTGGTAGTAGTACTTCTATTGCGATTACTACTTACAATACTATAACATTACACTACTACTTACTACTACCTGGTAACTGCCAAACTTAGTTTACCAGCCTATTTCTACGCTACCTTACTATGCATTTAAAGCAAACAAAAATTGAAACGTTTTACTAATACGGAGATTCGCGACCGCTTCTAAACGACGAAGATGGGCTATTCCTCAGCGCGCCCCCCCCAAAACTGTTGTTGTTGTTGGTATTGTTGGCGTCGGTTTCGATGCGCTCTTTCGTCGTCGTCCACGCGCACACCAGAGAATCTTCGCCTCCGGTGTATAAGTGCACTTTTTGACCGTCACTCGCACCAACCGTCGATGAAGATGATGTTACTAAACACCGAACGATATCGTTGTGTCCATCACCGCCAGAAGAAGAATCATTCGGTAACACGTATTCCGGCGCGAGTAAAGTCAACGGTTGCGTGCTCGTGCCGCTCTTCATACCGTTTTGGTCGTACGCTATTGGAAACAAACCAACGGTCCCGTTGATTGTTCCGCAGCACGCGTAATACTTGTGGTTATTTGCTATACCACCGTCGATAACGTTGATGACGTAATCGACGCCGTTTTCGATCAAATCTTTTAATCCTTTCTTTGACAACGATTTTGATGATATTTTTCTCTCATTCATCATCTTCGCTTCCTTCGCCGCCTCTCTCGCTTTCTCTCTCGCGTTCTTCACGCGTCCAATCTCAACGCCACACGTCGTGCCGTTTGCATCGCAATCGAACAAATGAATTTCCTCGATGCCGGTCAATGCCCACAAGATATTTTTGCTGTTACTACTCGTTCTCGCGCCGCTCAAAAATCCAAACTCGTTAATCGCCGCATTCGCGGTCCCAATGCTCACCAAACTGTTCTCATCATCAATCTCGTTGAATAAGTTAAACGTACACGTCAAACCGTCCACCGAACTCGTGTGCAAAATGTGTCTATTTTCCGGATGGAATCGAAGTTTCGTAACTATTTCCGAGTGCGCGTCTTCAAACTGTTTAATCACCTCTCCTCCTCCTTGTCTGATCATCCTTCGGTCATAAAACAATATCTTTTCACCACAACTTACGGCTAAAATCGTTTCGTTCGCGCCGCCGATGGAGCACGTTTCCACGGACCCGTTCTTACCGAGAATATGATTCGGTATCCGTACTCGCGCGACGCATTTGGTATTATTTGTTCTCGCGTCCCACTCTTTGACCGTGTTATCGTGCGAACACGAAAGAATCGTCGTTAATTCGTTCGGCACGGGAAAGTGTGTGTCCGTCACCGCACGTTCGTGTTTGAGCGACGACGACGACGACGACGACGACGACGACGCCATATTATTATTTTGTCCGCCGTTTCGAACGACGTCGAAAACTTTCCCTTCGTTCGCGCTCGTTCTGTACACCATTTTCGAGAAATCAAAGTTGGTTTCCATTTGCGTGACGTACACGGATCCTTTCTCCCGTTTCGCAATCTCGCGAAACGAGACGACACCGTCGTCGTCGTCGTCGTCACATTCATCGTGTTCTTCTTTTCGGCGTGGTTCTTGATAGGTTTCCTCCTTGTCTTTGTTGTCTTTCCCATGTATTACGTGACTCTTATTAAAGTAGTTTTTGGCGGCAGACGACGACGACACAATCATCAAATTCCCGATCGGTGTCCTCGCGCGAAACTCCGGGTCGGGCCCGAAATCGTACAGTTGTTGTTGTTGTTGTTGTTTTTCCTCCTCCTCCTCCTCGACATCCAAAATCATCGCGTCCTCGTCTTCTTCTCTTTTCTCCTCCTCGTCGAATCGGACGTGTCGTCCCATTTTGTTTTCTTTATTATTATTATTCGTTTATTATTATGTAGTACGTACTCGTGTCAAGACGAAGTCCACACAATACTACTATGGCCATACTCCATACTGCTCAACACCATTTTAATAACACACGACCTCAAAAAGAGGGTTTAGGTTTAGGGTATCATTATCATACTCAAAATTCTATCCTTTGTTTTCTTCAAATGACAGAAGAAGACCATATAAAAAAAAAGAAAAAGGACCGATAACACCACAAAGCCCACAAAAAATTTCCTACACGAGACTTTCCTCCTTTTCTACACACGACCGACCATCATCATCATCATCATCATGGCGGCGTTGCCGGGGGAGGAGGAGGAGGCGTCGCCGGCGGCAGCGGCAGCACCAGTGGCGGTGCCTCCCGGCCACCGATCCTTGTTCAGTCGCGTCTCCACGTTCGGCTCGGACCTGGTGAACGCGCTCGGCGACGGGATGAACTAGTGCGTTTTTATTTCGTTTCTTTTTTTTTTTGAGAGAGAGTCGTCTCGTTTACGACGTTCTTTTTTGTTGTGTGTTGTCATCATCATCATCATCATCGGAAGAAGACGACGACGACGACGACTTTGAAAGAAGAAAGGTCGTCTCGAGAGGGAGTCGAAGACGACGGTATTCGCGACGACGACGACGACGTAAACGACGACGACGTTTTGATGATGGTCCCTTCGAAGAAGTCGACGACGACGAGAGAGGGGAGGAGAGTCTCTTTCTTTCTTCTTTCTTTCTTTCTTTCCTTTTTGGAAAGTCATCATTTTTATCATCTGTTTGTTGTTTTTTTTGTCTCTTTTTTTATTTATCTGTTGTTGGTTTTAAAAAAGGGAGAGAGAAGAGGTCTTTTTCTTTCTTCCCACAAAACAACAACAACAACAAAGAAAAGTGTGAAGAAGTTTGCTGCTGCTTTTGCTGCTTTTGCAGGTGAAACGCGCGCGAGAGCAGCAGTACTACATCGACCGACGTGTGTCTGGTTTTTTATATGAAACTAACACACTTCTCTCTTTCTTTCTTTCTTTCTTTCTTTCTTTCTTTCTTTCGACGACTATATAATAACGAACAACAACAGTCTGGCGGGCGTGGATGAACTGGAAGTGACCGAAGGCGGCGACGAAGAGGAGTCTAATAAAGGCGAAGAGAAAGACTCGAACGATGGGAAGAACCATCAAGAAGATAGGAAAGCGATGTGGGCGACGCTGAAAAATATGATTGGCGCGGACGTCATGTCGGTGTTTTCAGTGCCAGTGTTCATCATGGAACCGATGTCGACGCTGCAAAAGATGGCGGAGATTTTACAGTATCAACACTTGTTGGACGAAGCCGCGGATGAGGACGACGAAGACGCGCGGTTAGCGTTGGTGACGGCGTACGCGGTGTCCGTGTATTCAACCATGGAACGAACGAAAAAACCGTTCAATCCGATTTTAGGCGAAACGTACGAGTTGAAATTGAACGACGGTAAGAGCACGGCGATTTACGAACAAGTGAGTCATCCCCCGCCGATTGGTGCCGGACACGCGGATACGGAGAAGTGGACGTACGACATCACCTCGGCGGTGAAGACGAAGTTTATGGGAAACTGGGTGGACGTCTTCCCAATTGGCCGCACGAGAATTCATTTGAAACGAACGAACGAGACGTTCAACATCGTACCGCCCACGTCGAGAATTAACAACTTGATCGTCGGGAGAATTTGGGTGGACACGTTTGGAGACATGCGCGTACAAAACTTGACGACAAAAGCGACGTGTGATTTGCAATTCACCGCGTGCGGGTGGTCCTCGCGAGGTCGATACGAAGTCAACGGTTTCGTCAAGGATAAGGACGGAAAAGAAAAATTAAAAATGTACGGTCACTGGAACAAAGATTTGAAATGTAGTAAAGTAAAGGAAGACGAAAAACAACAGTGGGAGGAGAAAAAGTTGTGGGAAGTCGAGGAGAGCGAGATTAAAGTAGCGCACGAACACCCGTACGGGTTTAACTCTTTCGCGGTCAAATCCATCGGCCTAGAAACGACTCCAGCGGATGGTAAAATGTTGAAATCCGATTCGAGATTGCGACCAGATCGAAGAGCTTTGGAGAAAGCGGACAACTCGACGGCGAGCACGCAGAAGACCGCTTTAGAAGAGAGGCAAAGAGCAGAAAGAAGAGAGAGAAGAGCGCTGGAATGCGGCCCTTGGAAACCGAGATTTTTCTTGGAGATGGGCGAGAACGCGGAGTGCACCGCGGACGAGGCGGAGATTGTCGAACACGTGTTTGAATACAACAAGAATTCGTACGAAGAGATTCGCGAAAAGGAGGAGGCGTGCACGAACGTAGGAACGGCAAATAACGAAGGAGAAGAGAATAGCGCGAAACATCCGCTGGACGCGGAGTTTCATCCGTGGCAATTCGAAAAGTACGAACACGCCTACGCTTAGCGCGAAAACGAGGAAGGGAAAGAAGAAAAGAAAGGATTGATTATTGATGCTCGCTTATTTAAATAAAAGTACCGTACACCTACTAGTATGTAGGTAGTAGTAGTGGTTTTGAAAAGTGTTGAGAATTTTTATGCTTTTTCAGTCATGCGTAAATAAAATACATAGTAATACTACTACTAAAGGAGTTACCTC
>MDTG01327911.1_pt1 | contig 10170 bp, 7 predicted proteins | sample 811421 | NCBI WGS metagenome assembly MDTG01 (sample SAMN05326645, study PRJNA326480) | marine metagenome | isolation source: seawater | place: Pacific Ocean: South East | collected 2011 | reverse complement strand
TTCAAAGCCAAGGTTGTTAATTGTCTTTCTAAGGATATCACTTTTTTGCAAATTATAAATACGATTACTTTTAGATATAAATTTTAACAGATTTTTTTCTAAATTGATAAAATAATGGTTTACTTCTTCATCTATATATAAGTTTACCTTTTCCAGAGTATCATGTAAGACAAAATTAGAAAGAAACATAGATAAATCCTCCTTCTAAGCAATAATTTTAATCGTCTAAGTAATTTATTTATCTTAATCTTATGATACTGATATTATGTTAAGTAGGTTTTAGAGGAATGTTAAATCTATGTTAAAAATATTTTTTGAATATTTCAAAAAAAGAATATAAAATGACTAAATGATCAATAATAGATGAAAAAGTGTTTTAAATTTATGGAGGAATGCCGATGAGGGAAGATTCCAGCAACATGTTTTTAGTTACATCTATACCTGGCAGAATAAGAATGAAAATACCAGATCTATACAAGAATCCAAATCTTTCACGCAAACTTCAAAGATCTCTAATGTGCTTAGAAGGAATAACTAATGTTCAAATTAATGTTTATACAAAGTCTCTACTTGTAAAATATGATTTGAAGAAAATATCATTTGAGAAATTATTAGGGATAATTGAATCAAAGGTATTGAGTTATAGGGTAATTGTTAATCAGAGTATGGAAATGGTAAAGACAGCAGCATCGACATCAACATTTAGTAAGGCCATTTCAGTGGATAATGAGAAGAAGGCAAAGTATTCTAACAGGGGGATTGCGAGAAGCAAACCTAAAAAATCTTTTAAAAAGCCTTCAGATGTTCATAGTCAGCAGTGGTATAAGATGGCTATAGGTGATGTCAGAAGAATTCTAGAAACAGATATGCAAAAAGGATTGAAGGAAGAAAAAATAAAGGAACTATTTGAGAAGTATGGACCAAATGAGTTTGAAAAAAGAGATAAGAAGTCTGTTGTGAAAATGTTTATTGAGCAATTTGATGGTTTTATAATGAAAATACTTTTAGGAGCGAGTGTAGTCTCGATTTTGCTAGGACAGGTTGCAGATGCATTAACTATTGTTACTATTGTAATAGTGGAAGCTATGCTAGGGGTTTGGCAAAATTATAAGGCGGAGAAATCTTTAGATGCTTTAAAAGAGTATTCATCTTCGGAATCAAAGGTGATTAGAGCTGGAAAACTTCAAATTATACCATCAAAGGATCTAGTTCCAGGTGATGTAATTTGCATTGAATCAGGGGATATAATTCCTGCTGATGCAAGATTAATTGACAGTACTAACCTGAAGGTTCAGGAAGCATCCTTAACTGGGGAATCCGAGGCTGTGGAAAAATCTCATAAGATAAAGTATGCTACGGATGTTCCTTTGGCAGAAAGAAAAAACATGATTTTTTTGGGTACAAATGTAGTAACAGGAAATGCTAAGGCGATAGTAGTTGAAACCGGTATGAATACCGAGATGGGAAAAATAGCTAAAATGCTAAATGATGGTGAGGAGGAGCTAACTCCTCTACAGGTGGATTTAGACAGATTAGCTAAGGCTATAACATGGGTCTGTATAGGCGTATCTGCTGTTGTTGTACTTAGTGGATTATTGGGTGGGCAACCTGCTCTGGAGATGGTAAGAACAGGGGTAAGTCTTGCGGTTGGCGCAATACCGGAAGGGATTACAACTGTATTGGCAATATCCCTAGCCTTTGGAGTGCAGAGGATGGCTAAGAAGGGTGCAATTATAAAGAAACTACCATGTGTAGAAACTCTAAGCTGTGCTGATGTCATTTGCACTGATAAAACTGGAACACTAACTACTGGACAAATGACAGTTACAGATATCAGCACGTTAAGGTCAGATTATAAAGTGGCTGGTGAAGGTAATAGCATAGAGGGAGATATATACTATAAAAGCAGAATAATTGACCCAAAAAATAGAAAAGACTTAAACAGTTTAATTACTGTTGCTGGACTTTGCAACAATGCTTCATATGAAGCAAATGAAGATAGTACTCTAGAAATTATTGGGGACCCAACTGAAGGTGCATTGCTGGTCTTAGCAGAAAAGGCAAACATAAAGCTAGAACACTTTAATTGCTATACGCGAATCAAGGAATTTGCCTTTGACTCTGAGATTAAAAAGATGTCAGTGATTTGCAAAGACAGTGAAGGAAACCACACGGTAAATATGAAGGGTGCACCTGATGTAGTGTTATCTAAATGCTCTAAAATAATTGATGGTGATACAATAAGAGATATTATGGATGATGATTTAGAAGAAATCAAAAGAAAAATAGATATAATGGCAGATGATGCAATGAGGGTCATGGGCTTTGCTTATAGAAAAGTAGACTCGATCCCAGAAAAGGACTCCGAGGTTGAAAAGGATATGATCTTCATAGGATTAACTGGGATGATTGACCCACCAAGACCTCAAGTTAAAACTTCAATAAAGAAGTGCCATGAAGCTGGAATTAAGGTTATTATGATAACTGGAGATCATAAAAAAACAGCAGTTGCCATTGGGGAGAGAATTAATCTTTTTGACCGAGGCGGCAGGGTACTTACTGGACAAGAATTAGACCTACTGTCGGATGAAGAATTAACAGAAGCTATAGATGATGTTGTGGTATTTGCAAGAACTTCTCCAAATCAGAAACTGAGAATCGTAAAAGCCTTAAAGAACAAAGGACATGTAGTAGCAATGACAGGAGATGGTGTCAATGACGCTCCTGCCATTAAGAATTCCAATATAGGAATTGCAATGGGTAAAAACGGTACAGATGTAACAAGGGAAGCAGCTTCTATTGTCCTTACAGATGACAATTTTAATACAATCGTAAAGGCGATTGAAGAGGGAAGAGGCATAAGTGGAAACGTAAAAAAATTCATCAGATATGTCTTATCGGGTAATATAGGTGAAGTTTCTGCTATTTTAGTAGCTTCCTTATTTAGACTACCGACGCCCCTTACAGCAAGTCAAATATTGATGGTGAACTTGGTAACAGAAGGAATACCAGCATTAGCCCTTGGAGTGGACCCTCCATACAATAATGCCATGAGTGAAAATCCAAGGGATGGAAGGAAAAGCATATTTGATAGATCACTTTTAATGAAGATATTAACAAGGGGAGCTTTGATGGGATTGAGTGCATTTGGATTGTTCTCAGGAGCCTATTTCCTTACTGGAAACCTTGTTAAAGCCCGTACATTAGCATATGCCAGCATAGTTACTAATCAAATGTTCCATGTGTTTGATTGTAGAGAGGGGACAATGGCTAAGAATAAATATATTGTTCCATCCATTGTGATTTCTTCACTGATTCTTGTTGGGAGCATCTATATACCAGCACTAGCCGGACTGTTCGGTACATGTCCGTTAGGAATTTATGAATGGTTGGCGTTGATATTTATGGCAATCTTTATAGGAAGATTAGATTTCATAAAAGAAAAAGCTTCAAGACTTGTAAGAACAAAAGAAAAATATGCTATAGCATAAAAATAATACTCCTTTAGCTCATAAGAGTTATTGGGGTATTATCTTTTGTTTAGATATAAGCTTCGAATCAAATATTCAATGCTTTATAAAGAGCCTTTTTCTGATACAAACTTTTCTCCAGCTTCGCTGCTAATACGGTGTATCTTCTTATCGTCAGTAGAAACCTGCCAAAAGATTTCCTTAGCGATTGGAGTGATTATATAGGATATAAAGGTTAAGCCCAGAGCAACTAAAAGGCTTTCTGCAGTAAAGGGCTTAAATAGATTTTTCATAGAAAACTTCACCTCGCTGTAATTTGATTTTTGGTTAACGGCTTACAGCTAATAGCCAATAGCCAAACATTTAGAGTAATGTTTATTGGTCATACATAAATAAAATGAGAAGTAAAATCTTAAGATTTCCCATAAGAATGACCTGAATCTCGCACTTCGCACTTCGCATCTCGCACAGAAAATGCTCCAGGAATTTTTCCTTTACTTGGCTTTATATTTAAAATTCTCATACTATTAATCATAGCAATTATTGAATTCATAGTATTTAGGCTCTTGGCTTTGAAAGGACCTATGAATCCAAACATTGCAAGTGATCCCATGACAAAATTATAGTTCTGGCTAAAATCAATATTTCTATGTATTCTATGGTAGGACTCTTCAGTTAAGTTTATGAGTCTTGGAATCAATAACATGTCTTTTTCATGCAAAATACAATCTGATTTTAAAATAGCCTGTTCACAGGAATGGCTTGAAAATGATATACTAACATCTGCTGCCTTTAAAGCAGATGTATCATTAATTCCATCACCTACCATTATAACTGCCCCAGAATCCTTTTTATCATTAATATATCGTTCCTTAGCAGCAACAGAGAAGCCACCCTGATAATCGTTTATATTTAATGTTTTAGCTATATGACTAGTATTTCTCCTTAAATCACCACTGATGATGGAAATGTCATTTATACCACTGTTTCGTAAGTCATTAACCATTTCAACGGAATGATCTTCTATTTCTTCAATCATCAAAATTCTAGCAACTATATTTTTGTCAATAGCAATGTAGATTGGCAAATAATAATTGCTGCTTAGCGAGAAGACTTTACTCTTATTGCTAACCTTAACCTTTTCATCCTCCAACAGCTTTTTATTACCAATAACAACATTATGCCCTTGATAATTTGCTATTACACCTTTAGAAGGGATGTATAATGGCTCATCATCTAAAACCGGAGCATTTAAGTCATGTACCTTTAAGCTTCTAGCTACAGGATGACAGATATTGCTTTCACATGAAGAGCAGATTCTCAAAATCTCATCTTCACTGTATTTTTTGTCATATAACTCAATTTCAGCAATACTTAGATGTCCCTTTGTTAAAGTACCTGTTTTATCGAATACTATACTCTTTGTATTGACTATCTTTTCTAAAGTATTTACGTTTCTAAGCACAATTTTATTCCTCATCAGCAGCTTAAGATAATTCGATAGTCCTGAATTTAGAGCAACGTTGCTTGCGGATGGAGTCATGAGTAGAAGTACAGATAGTGGTCCCAAAGAGCTTCCCGTAATCAAAAAACTCATAAAGGCAAGTGTAGAGGCAATATAGATTGATCTTTCTTGATATCTTTCAACTCTTTTCTTTACCTTGAGATTTTTAAGGAGAATATCGGGTTTAAAAGCTCTATTTGGTACATTGATAACCTTTACCTTTATGCTTCCTGAAGTTACAACCATTCCTTCATAAACTCTATTTCGTTTTCTGATTTTTTTTACTTCTGGCTGACCAGAATAATAGAGCTGATTTACCATGGCATTACCTTCTACAACTGAGCCATCAACTAAAATAGTTTCATTTTCATAGAATGTAACTATATCCTTAGGCTCAATTGACTTTAAAGGCATAAGGTATTCATTATTGTCATGATTTAACCAAACGAGGTTATTTGGATTTGTAGTGTTCATGAGTAAAGTTCTTTTAATCTGAAGATTTGAGTATGCGTTAAGGGCATCGGTAAAAGCCTTTAAGAATAATAGCATAGTGCCTTTATTGCCTTCCCTCATTAAAGTAAAGGAAATACCCGCAACTAATAATAGCTTATCAGGGTTTGTAGGGAAGTAAACTCCAACCTTCTTGTAGAATCTTTTCATTTTCGGATAACCTTTTATTATAGTTATTAGGGCTGCTATCTTCAGAACAGGAAGGCTACTAGAAATGAAAAACTTCCCAAAGAAATGCTGCTTCACTTTATAAAGCACGTATATAGAACCAAAAATAACCATTTTATGTTTTGCTATTTGTAGGTTCCTTTCTTCAGTTAGATATTCTTGATAATGGTCAGCTATAAATTGTAGATATTCACCATTATCTGAAAGACTCTTTTCCACTCTTTCTTTTAAAGCCTCCACATTGACTTGAGTAGTATCATATGTCAGAGTAATTGTACCAATTACAGGATTCACCTTGCTACTTCTTACTCCAATTAATTCACTTAAGTAAAGCTTAAGAACATCTGACAATTTTTTGTTTTTGTATATTTTCTTTTCATAAATTCTTATTCTACCTGGAACATAGCTTATTATTTCCAATTAATCACCCACTTTGATTTTTGACATGTTCGAAAACACCTGGTCTATGATAGTAAAAATAAACCTGGAATAAGTAATATCCAACCGGGTAGAATAGGCATAATGACACCTATAAGACCTAGTATTGTTAGAAGGGTACCAGCAACTTTTTTCATAATTTCCTCCTTGTCAAAAGTATTATTAGCTACAGTGAATTATATAATGAAATATTCTAATTCACTGTAATACAATGCTTGCCATGTAATTACTTCATCTAAATATTATTTCACGTGGAGAACTTTTTATACGGTTATTTAAGGAAAATATAGTACTGTAAAACCTATAGGCTATTTGTTTTGATTTCATTTTTTATATAGAGTATAATAATTATGGATTAACTTGAAATTTGAAGATAATTAAAGCATAAGAACTTAAAGAAATTATAATTACTGAAAGGGGATACAATATGGAAAGAATTAAGGTTAACCTTGAGATTGTAGAAGCAATGCTTTATTACTGGCATGCAACAAGTGATAAAGAGAAGGTTGGAGAAGGGTATTTAAACAATATTGCCAATATGGATTCTATGAAGCAAATATACGACGACGAATTCAATGGGGAATCTGTGCGTAGAGCATTAAGCGCTATTTCAAATAGAGAAATATTCTCCGGGAAAAATAGAAAAGAAGGTAGATTTTGGAACAACAACATGTGGATGTTGGAGGATTTGGAGTATACAGATATGATGGTAAAACCTCTAAAGACTCTAAACCTAAACTCTATGATTGAAAAGCTAAAGGACTGTGAAGGTAGTTCAAAGTACGAAGAAATAGAAGTAGGATTTGTTCCAGGTCACTTGGATGAGTATAAGATAGTGGATAATAAACTTCTAATTAACTTTTTTAGAGTCAAGCCATCTTTATATGACGAAACTACATCTATTGGGGATAAAGAATTAATTGACTTTATTGAAGAAAAATTACTAGAATTATTAAAGTAAGTTTGAAATATATTATAAGTATAAAGTATACGGAGGGAAGAGGTATGGATAACAAAAAAAGACTCTATAAATCCGATACAGATGTGAAGATTGCAGGTGTCTGTGCAGGCATAGCCGAGTACTTCGATATAGATCCAACCATAGTACGCCTTGCGTGGGTTCTATTCACACTTTTCGGAGGAGCAGGCATCATAGGATACTTTGTAGCATGGCTGGTAATGCCTAAGAGATAGAAGATACATAGGAGAATAGGCTAATAGCTAATAGTCGATAGCAAAAAATAAAAGCAATAAAAAATAGCCCTCAATTGAGAGGGCTATTTTTTAATGTAAGGGCACAATATATTAGTTAATGTAAACTATTACAAGAAAAGTTCTATTGATGAGATTTTTAAAAGATCCTCTATGAATGACCCTAATCTCAACCTTAACCGAAACTTAAAAGACCCGCTCAGAACGAAACCTCAGCCTGGCAAGGTGTCGCCTGCCACCTTTATCACGCCATCCTTTTCCTCACAACATTATTATAAAAGGTCAACATACAACCTGCTGTAGTTCTTTGAGCGAGGGGCAGTGTACAATTGGCGATTTTATAGTACCTCTCTTCACTTCGCTTTATGGGTTTAAACTTTTTATAAGCCTTTAAGGCAATCCTTGCATTAAAGCGAATATATTCTTGAATAGTATCTAGAATATAGGCACCTTTGTCAGCCTTAAATTCCTTAACATATTGGTAGGTTCTTTTCACAAAGGTTTCGTATTGTCTATGATTATCTAGCAGTCTCACATTTGCATGTTGGGGAATAGTCATATCCTGTATTATATGAAGTGCTGCACCGAGAAAAAACATGGCTTCATCATCAGATCTATTAATAAAACATTCCTCAGCTTTGGTATAATACTCCACAGCCAATTCCATTGCATTTTTTCTTCCGAAAAGCCCCTTTTTCGTATAAGGGTTGTATAGATGACTGCTACTCTTAAAGTCTTGGTCAGCCCAATAAGCACCTTCATTAATCTTAGCTATGTTTAAAGTAAAGAGTTCATATGCAGATAGATAGTCATCGTTTTTTAAAATCCTTAAAGCTTGGAGATTAAGGAACTTATGCACGTTACAATGGGTATTTATTATGCTCTTTTTAAAAGGGTTAAGAAAAGTAAAGGTATATTGAAGGATATTGCCATATGTTCTCTCTATAAATTTCAAATTATCACCGCCTAAGGCATATACAAACTAGATGAATAGAAAATTAAATTAAATATCATCCGTGATTATATATATAGCATGTACAAATAATGTGAAATTATAATAACTTTATAAATAGTTCTCAGTAGATTTAATCATATGAACCTTTATATTAAGTTAGCATGACAAGTTTACATAAGATTAACCGGTCGACAGATGGAGATGTTGGTGTTGGTAGGGTGTGGAATGTAATGAAACGAGTTTACATAATTAGCAAATATTGCTTGTTGAAATTTTATGCATATTTTCTTATGGTATATGTAGGGAGGTATAAAAATAATGTCGAAGAAAGAGTTTCTTAAGAAGATTGCAGTAACAAGCGGAGCAATAATTATTGCATCAACAACGATGTTTTCAAGTATTGCATTTGCAGGTGTCAGCAAACTAAATATGTCCTTTATATATTTTGGTAATTCAAGCTACTACACCACACAAGTAGAAAAAACAAATGATTCACTACAGGTGATATCGCCAAACTACTTTAATTTAAATGAAGATGGAAGCTTGTTTTTAACCAATGCTATAGATGCTGAGTTTATTGATGAAATGCACGATAATAATGTAGAAGTAATACCATTTTTAAGTAATCATTGGGATAGAGAATTGGGAAGGCTGGCATTAGAATATAAAGAAGAGCTTGCAGAAGATATTTGTGAAATGATTGAAAAATATAATCTTGACGGAGTTAATATAGATATAGAAAATCTAACTGAAATAGACCGAGATGATTATACTGAGTTTGTTAAGCTAATTAATGAGAAGTTACCAGAGGATAAGACACTTTCAATATCCGTAGCTCCTAATCCATATGGCATAAGCAGTGGGTGGCAAGGCTCATATGACTATGAAAATCTAGCAAAATACAGTGATTATTTGGTTATTATGACATATGATGAAAGCTATCCTGGTGGGCCAGAAGGACCTGTGGCAAGTCTCAGCTTTGTTGAAGAATCTATATTAACTGCTTTAGAAGAAGTTCCCAAAGAAAAAATTGTGTTAGGTATACCTTTTTTTGGACGCTTTTGGGATGAAAGCGGAGAAATAAAGGGCTATGGAATCAGTCTAAATAAGGTCAATGAGCTGATAGAGCAATATGATAGTGAAATCACGTATGATGAAACTAGACAGAGTCCAAAGGTGACTATAACGGTAACTGAAGGCGATGAGGTATATCTTTCTGGGAAACTGCTTGAGCCTGGAGAATATACTATATGGTATGAGAACGATGAATCAATAAAAAGCAAGCTTAGACTAGTTCAAAAATATGACATAAAGGGAACAGCCAGCTGGAGCTTGGGTCAAGAAGATGAAAGTGTTTGGGATTATTATAGTTTATGGTTAAACGGACAATATTTTAGTGATACCCAAGGCCACTGGGCAGCTGAGGCCATACTAAATATGGAGGAGAAAGGCTGGATGAATGGGACAAGCAATGTAACCTTTTCACCGGATGAATCCTTAACAAGGGCTCAAGGAGCTGCTATTCTTGTAAGAGCATTAGGACTTGAGGGGAACGATAACAGTTCTTCAAGCTTTACTGATGTTGGAGAAGGGCACTGGGCTAAAAATGAAATAGAGATTGCTGCTGAGTACGGAATAGTTACTGGATATGAAGATGGAAGTTATAGGCCTGAGAAGGCAATAACGAGGGAAGAGATGGCAGTTATGTTAGATAGAATTTTAAGTCTAAGTGGTAATACTGGAAATGGACTTGACTATAATGATGTAGATAATAACAGATGGTCCTTTGATGCCATTTCAAAAATGACATATAACGGAGTGTTCAATGGCTTTGAAGATAATACCTTTAGACCTACAGAAAATATCACACGTGCTCAGATGGCAGTGTTGATGGATAGGATAGCAGATGATAT
>MDTG01087099.1_pt1 | contig 10170 bp, 9 predicted proteins | sample 811421 | NCBI WGS metagenome assembly MDTG01 (sample SAMN05326645, study PRJNA326480) | marine metagenome | isolation source: seawater | place: Pacific Ocean: South East | collected 2011 | reverse complement strand
TTTTATTTCTCCTTCAGTCTTAATTATTTCTTTTATCTTTTTAAAATGTTTCATTTATTTAGAGAATTTTGCTTGCTTTTATTACTATTATTAAATTTTGGCAAATCTTAAAATAATATATAAATGTTTTAAATTTATATCATCAAAAAAAATAAAATGATTAAACCTGATATTTCAATATATGTCCCTGTTTTTAATGGAGAAAAAACTATTAAATTTTGCCTAGACTCTATAATAAATCAAACTCTGAAACCTAAAAAAATTTTAGTTATTAATGATTTTTCAAATGACAAAACAAATGAAATTTTAGAAAACTACAAAAATAAAATTGAAATAATTAATAACACTAAAAATTTAGGTATATCACTTACAAGAGATATCGCAGTGAATTTTTTAAAAACAAAATATATTGCATCTGTTGATGCAGATGTTGAAGTTGATAGAGACTGGCTTAAAAACATTTTTTCTTCACTTGAAAGTAATAATGCTACTTGGGTGTGTGGAAAAATGTATGAAAAGTATACAGAAAATCCATGTAATTTATGGCGATCATTAAGATTACGTCAAAACTGGGGAGAAAAAGATATAATAAACCCTAAATTAATTTTTGGGTGTAATAATATCCTAAAAACAGACTCTTTAAATTTGAATGAAATTTATCAAAACTTTGGTGATTATTTTAAAACAAATGGTGATGATAACGAATTAACAAGATATCTTAAAGAAAAAAAGCACACACTATTTTATGATAGTTCAGCAGTTTGCTATCATTTACTTAATGATAATTATCATTCATTAGCATCAAGATATTCAAGATATGTTTCATACGGTGATGGATTAAAAAAAAGAAATTTAATTAAAACTTTAAAAAATATTATTAGGTCCACCAAAAAAACTTTTTTTTGGATATTTTTAGATGTTATTAATTTTAGATTTTCTCTTTTAAAGGTGAACATAATTTTGCTTTTTTACTTAATTTTAATTGATTTTAAGAATTATAAAATAAATAATGAATAAAAAGATTTTTATTTCTACCTTAGCATTTAATAACTGGGATATTAATGATATTTTTCATATAATAAAAAACCAAAAAATAAACGGTATTGACCTCGCACCTCTCACTTTATTTAAAACATGGAAAAATTTCGAAAAAAATTTAGTTTTTTTCAAAAAAAAATTATTATTAAATAAAATTAAAATTAATTCAATTCAGGGTATCTTTTTTAAAAAAAAATATAATCTATTTTTCTCATCACCAAAAAAAATTAATGATGTAAAGACACACCTTAATAAAATTATCAGTATCTCTCAATTACTAGGTGTTAAAAAAATTATAATCGGTTCATCAAGTTTTAGAGATAAAAAAAATTTATCTCAATCTGATGCTGATAAAAAATTTATAAAATTTTTTTCAAAATTTGATAAAATATTAAAAAAAAAAAAGATTTTTTTCTGCTTAGAAGTTATACCCAAAAAATATAACGAAAATTATATTTTTAGTTTATCTCACATGATAGATGTTATTGATAAAATCAACTCAACAAATATTAAAATAAATTTTGATACTAGTTTATTCCATTTTAATAAATTTGATTTTAACCAATTTAACAAAAATAAAGATAAAATTAAAAACATTCAAATATCACAAAAAAATTTTAAAAATTTTAAAAAAATAGACAGAAATAATATAAAATTTTTGGAGAAATTAAAAAAAATTAAATCTCATGACTCGATTTCTTTAGAGATGATATTGAAAGATTCCAATCAAGCAGAAATAAATGACTCTATTATGAAAATTAAAAATTTTCTTAATTAATAATGTCTTGATGTCCAGCTGTGGAAACGTCTTATCGCATCTTGAATGCTAACTTTGCTCTTGAATTTAAATTCTTTTAATAATTTTGATACATCTGGTCTTCTTCGTTGAGGCTCAACTTGTGGATAGTTTTTTGGGTAACTTATGTTAATAGCTCTAATATTTTTTTTTAAGGATTTTTGCATTATCTTATGAAGTTCTGTGATATTTAGCTCTGGCAGATTATTCCCAATATTGTAAACAAACGTTCTTCCTGCTAATATTACCATAAACATAGCTGTAATTGCATCAGTTACGTAACAAAAAGTTCTGGTCTGATTTCCTTTTTTAAAAATCGTTATTGGTTTTCCATCTTTAATTGAGCTAAAAAACCTAGGGAATACCCTATAATCATTTCTTGGCATACCAGGTCCAAAAACATTGAATGGTCTAAAAATTGAAACATCAACATTATTTTTAATTTTATAAAAATAACATAAAGTTTCACCAACACGTTTTCCCTCATCATAGCAAGACCTATCCTCTATTGATGATACATTTCCATTATATGATTCTTTTGTTGGAATATTTTTTTTATCTGGATTTCCATAAATTTCACTACTACTAAAAAAAATAAACTTAGATTTTATTTTTGATGAGTATTCTAAAAGATTTTTGGTTGAAGTAATACTTGTAAAGATAGTTTCAATCGGTCTTTTGTAGTAATTTTTGGGGCTTGGTATACCAGCTGCATGCAAAATGTAATCACACTTGAAATTAAATTTATTAATCTTGTTTATATCTTTTTTTAATATTTTAACATTTTGATTAGAAAAAATATCACATTTATCAAATTTAATATCATTAGCTAAAACTTTAATTTTTTTTTTTTAAAGTTTTGTTAAGTTCAATAATAACTTTAATAAAATATTTCCCTAGAAATCCGTTAGCGCCTGTTATAAAAAATTTTTTCCCTTGAAATTTATTATGATATTTTTTTAAATTATTAACTATTTCTTTGATGTCATTTTCTAAATAATATTTATCGTTCATATAATCTTAACCTCAGGTAATGGTATTATAAATTTCGACTTAATTCCTTTTTCTCTCCATTTTTTTATTATTGGATCACTTAAATGCCAAGCTAATAACAAAATATAGTCTGGTGCCTCTTTCATCAAAATATCATCATTTATGATTTTTAAATTTGTACCAGGAATATAAAAATCTAATTTTAATGAAGTTGGTTGCTCCGCAATATATTTTAAATATTCATCATTAAGACCACAATAGCTTAATAAAACTACCGCTCTTGCGGGGCACGATTTTGCAACAATGCTTTTACCTTCAGATTTTAATTTTAAAATTATTTTTAAAAGTTCATTTTTTGAATTTTCTACTTTTTTTTTAAACTCAGAATATGTTTTTTTACTATACAATACTAAAGTTTTATTTTCTTTTTCTAATAAACCTAATAGTCTTTGACTTTTTTTCCTTATCTTTTTAGAAACAATACATCTAATACTTCCACCGTACCTACTTACTATTTGAGCATCAAATAAACATAAATCATACATTTCAAATAATTTAATAAGAGAAATCAAAGAATAAGTTCTTAGATGCTCATGATAAAAAGTATCGTACTGAACCTTATTTATAATTTCCATAATATAATGATTTTCAAAGGCATAATAACCATCGTCATCAATTAAATCAGTTATGCCATCCATTACATCACCTAAAGTTGACATATGGGCAAATACATTGGTACTAGTTATCAATCTAGCTTTACCCTTTTCTTTTTTAATTTTGTCTGTTGTTTTTTTATTAAAAAAAGACTGAATAGTTTCTATCCCATTTTCATTAGCAATTTTTGCAATATTTGTCGGCTCAACCCCCAAAGTTTTTAGCCCTTTTGCCTTAAAATATTTTAATAAACTGCCATCATTACTTCCTATATCTACAACTAAATCTTCACTAGTTAGTTTTAAGTTTTCAACTAAATAATCGCTTAATTCATTTTGTTCTTTATCAACTGTAGGAGTTATACCTGGAAGATATGGGTAATCTGGGTGATAAACTTTATTTTGATCAACTATATAATCAATTTGTAATAATGTGCAGTCATCACATCTAATTATATTTATTGGATATCTTTTAATTTGTTTATCATCAATATTTTTTTTTATTAGTGAGTTTGCTAGTGGTTGGTCTCCCAACTTCATGACTTCAATTAAATTAATTGAACCACAAATTTGGCATTTAGATATTTTTCCAGGTAAAAAATTATGTTTATCCATCTAAGCTAACTTATGATTTATTTTTTCAGCATTGAGACAGTATTCTAAATTTTTATAATTTGGACCTTTAATAAAACTTTTAATCATTTTAAATATTTGATTTGATCTCCCATCTTTAAATAAAGATTTTTGCATATCTTTATAAGTTTTAATTTTTTTTGATTTATTGTAATAAATTTTTAAAACAAAGTTTTTAGTCCAATCTTTGGATTTAGTAAATAGCTGAACTTGACCATTTTTAAAGTTAATTTCAACTTTATGAGATTGTAGTCCCTTTTTTTTTGTCATTATAGAAATATCCCCTTTTATTTTTTTAGGATTATTTAATTTAATCGAAATATATTTTTTGTATCTTAAGCCCTTAAATTTAAAAATTTTTATTTTGTAGTTTTCTAAAACTGGTCTTTTAAAAAAAAATTCACAATAAGTGAGAATATGTGTCAAAAAAATATTTTTAATCCCACCACCACTTTTTTCATCAGTTTTCCAGGTTTTAATTTTTTTATTAAAGTCTGAACTTACAAAACTCCAATAAATCTTGTAATTAATAACAGGCCCTAAAATTTTACTATCAATTATTTTCTTAGTTTTTTGAAAGAGTGGATGGCTTAAAAAAGTTAAATTTATTTCTGTTTTGATCTTTTTAATTTTTAATTTTTCTACAATTCTTTTAGACGTTGAATATTTTGGACTGATTGGTTTTTCAAAAATTAGTTTTTTTCTATGTTTAAGATTAAATAAAATTATTTTTTCTTGAATCTTTGGAGGTACTGCTAAAATTATCAAGTCAATTTCTTTTTTAAAGACATTTTTCCAATTAGTTTCATGTTTAAATTTTTTTAAATTTTTAATCGGTACTTTATTTATCTTTCTACTACAGATTATCTTAATATTCAGATTATTGATTTTATTTATTGCAGGTAAATACCCCCTCAAACCAAAATTAGAACCAACTATTGCTACATTCATATTAATATACTTGGTTTAGTTTTTATAAAATAATTCAATTCCATTACAGTATTTAGAAAATCTTATTTCTTGAAAAGGAAATTGTTCAAATAAATCGTCTACATTTTTGTTTGTTGAAGTCTTTAACTCAACAATAACATTTGTATCTTTTTTTTTAAAAAAACAATTATAAACATTGTAAACAATGTTAGTGTCTATAGTTATTCTTACATCTCCCTTTTTAAGATATTCTCTCTCATAAACTACATTCAATAAAGGCTTGCACAAACCATATTTAGGATCAAAATGACCATTGCTAATTATTGTTTCGAAATATTCTTTTGAAATTTTTTTTGTTGTTTTGTGTCTTCCCTCTATACTAGATATTTTTGTTTCTAATTGAAAAAGATTACTTGAATTTTCAGGATAGTTTCTTACTCTTATTTTTTTTCTGGGGGCCAAGCCCTCTATTGAATCGTTATACATTTGTTTATAAAAATTATCAAAATATAAACTTTGAACATTTCTATTTTCAAATAAAGTGCGTGCACCCATAGAAAATATTTTTTTTTTAAATTCAAAAAGATTAGATTTATGAATTAAAATTTTTTTTTCTATTCGAAAACTCATTTATAATTCATTTATAATATTAATTTTAGAAAATTTATCCATAAAGACAAAGTTTTCATATCTTTTGCAGTATGAATTATTTATTTCTATAAAACCTCCATCAAATTCCTGTTTTTTTCTATAAGCTGCTAAACAATTATTCGTATTGTGGATTTTAGCATTATCTATAAAAGTTTCAGAGGAGTCTTTAGATGCAACACCTATAATAGCTTTATTAATTTCTATATTTCCAATTTTAATTTTAGATTTTTCACCAATAGACACTCCTTTATCTCCACAATTTACAAGGTTAAAATGAGTAATTTTGTACTTTCCGCTGGAGAAATCAACACAATCATTTCCTGAATTTTTAATATCTACTCTTTTAATCATTAGGTCTGAAAAATCTAAATCAATACCGTCTAAAACTGAATTGGATGCGGTTATATTTTTTAATAACCCTGAAACATCGATCAAGTTTATTCCATCTTCGCAATTAGCATAAATTGAACTTAAAGATGTATTGTCAAATTTAGTTTTAATAAATGACAGACATCCTGTTAAATTGTTGTAATCATATTTTACAATTTGCTGGGTTAAATATCGAATTTTTTTTCCACTGAAATCAATATTTACATCTTTAATTTTACCATTAAGAAAATAGCTTCTACCAGTAGTATCGGTTTGATAAATATTAAATCTTTTATTTGTTTTATCATATTTGTATTTTACTCCATTATTGTAGAAAAAATATACATTTTCAAAATTTTCATCATTTAAAATAACTTTGTTATATTTTTCCATGTTGCTAATATCACTTTTAACAAGTTGATAATTATATCCATCAATTTTAAGTTTTCCTTCAAGCAGATTTCTTTTCATCACATTGTCCAATTTTATTTTTTTTTTACAATCATCTAGATTTTTTTCACATATCTGAATATAAGAATTATTATTTTTTTCATCATACTCATATTTTACAAATCTATATTTTATATTTTGAAGTTTAAGATTTTTCACATAATTATTGAACAATTCTTTTTTTTTATAACTTGTTAAATTGTAAGATAGATCATCTTTGTTTTTTTCATTAAATATTCTTTTGATAGAGTTTAAATTATCTTTTAGTTTATCAATTTTTTTATTTATTTTTTCAAAATCTAAATCTAAATTTCTACTTTTTAAATTTTTAAGGAATTTTTTTTTATCAAGTGAATTAATTAGACTAATCGTCAGATCTATTGACTTTTCATAATTTAAACTTAATGGGTAGTGCAAACTTTTAACCTCTTTTGTTAAATTAAATTCACCATCATAGTAGATTGGTTCAAAATAATTTTCTATTGGATTCCAATAAAATTTTCTATTATGAACATATAATCCATGTTGGCCATTACCAGCTATAAGTAAATTGTTGTAAACATTTAATTTATCTAAATTTTTAGAATTATTTTGTGATAGGAGATCGTTATCTAAATTATAATGTAAAAATGAATAATTATTTTTTTTATCTTTATAACTATTTAAATAAACCAGATAAATAAAATTAAGTTTTTTAATTGCATCTAAACTAATTTTTGTAAATGTATTATTTTTAATTGACCAGCTCGAATTAGTTTGTTTAGAGAGTTGAACTTTTGTACCTAAATCTGATAACCTAAAAATCTCAGACCAATTGACACCTGGATCATTTTTTACTTTTGAAATAAAACTCATCATATATTTTTCATCGCCTTCAAGAATGGGGCCTTCTCTTCTTTTGTTGTATTCTAACAACTCTTTAGAAATTTTTTCTTGGAGCAGCATTCTTATCTTTTGATCATTTATTTTTACATCTACAATTTCTGTCCTTGGTGCCAAAAATCCAAATTCTCGTAATAATTCTGTCATAAATATTTCATCTTCTTCAATTCCTCTGGTTCCCTTTAAAAAAAGTTTAAATTTTGTAATATTATTCAAATGGCCATCTTCTAAACCCACATCTAAACTTTGAAAGACTTGTCCATCTTTATAAAAAATGTGATCTTTCAAATCTCCTTGAGTTCTGATCTTTGATTTATATTTGCATACAGAATTATCTGAAAATAAAATCTTAATATTTGCCTTAAATCTTTTTTTAAATTTGTCTGGAATGACATGTGTATTATTAGTTAAAATTCTTATATTATTTACTTGCCAGGCTCTGTAATCTTTTACTTTAATATCAATTAATTTTATTTTCTTTTTTTCAAATAAAATACTTTTGTTAAAGTTTTTTTCACCACATTGGTTAAATGATTGAGCAAACAATAAGGTTTTTTCTGAAAAAAATAAAATAAGTAAAAAGAGAAATATTTTTCTAAATGTAATTAACATCTATTTTTTTTATAGATTCGATATTTTCTATTTCTTTTTGAAAATCTTTAAGAGTATCTTTGTCCTCAAATGCTAATCTATAAAGATAATTGCCAGTCTCTGAATTATAAATTAATGATTTAAGATTTTGATTTTTTTCTATAGTTTCTATTTTGCCTGAACTTATAATTTCTAACTGATTTAAGTCTATCCCTTCATTAAAAGAAATATTGTAAAAATTTTCTTTTTTATTTTTACTTCTATAATTATTAATTAATTTAAGTAAAATTAATATAATTACAGTTATTAGGCTAAGTGAAATTGCGTAACTATTTTTCACACTCGCAGCAATTCCTATGGTTATTAAATCAAAATAGATAATTAATTCTAAAGCACTTTTAACTGGGTGCCTAAATCTTACAATTGATAACGCTCCTATCATTCCTAATGATAAAGCAATATTTCCATAAATTGTTTTTGTTATTATGAAAGTTATGATTGGTAAAATAAAAAATGATACTGTTTGTGCAAAAGATTTAGCCCATAGTTGACCTGAAAAAATCAGAGAAAATCTAATTAAATATCCGCTTATAAGCATTAAAATTACTGAAAAAATATCTTCCATAGTTAAGTACAATAGTTAGTTTAAAATAAATAAATTACAATTATAATTTTACGTTTTTTATTATAAGTATATATATACTTACGTTTATGCATTTTAAGTATCTAATTTATATATTAATTATTTTTGTTATCTTAAATTTTCTTAATAAAAAAATTAAAAAATATAGTCAAATTTATAAAAACAATGGCTTTGATGGCGTATGGTTCTATTTTTATAATAAAAATATTAAAAAAACCGGCCTAAGTAACTTTGTTGATAAAAAAAAAAATTTTCTCGGAAAAAAAATTGAAAGACTGTCAAAAAGTAAAATTCTATATGGTCCTTATGCAGGAACTAAGATTTTAAATTCATTTGGGTGGTCCAGTACTGATTTTGCGGCTAAATTTCTTGGAACTTACGAGTCTCAAATACAAAAAAAAATTATTTTATTGTCTAAAAAATTTAAACTTAAAAACTTTGTAGATCTTGGTGCTGCAGAAGGGTATCATATTGTGAGTCTTTTAAACAAAAATTATTTTTCTAAAGGTATTGCATATGAAATAAATAAAAAAAGCAGAGATCTTCTTAAAAAAAATTCTATAACAAACAAAGTAATTAAAAAAATATCAATTTTTTCTGGGGCTTCATTTGACTCATTAAGTAAAAATTTACACAATATAAATCAAAACCAAACTCTTTTTCTTGTAGATATCGAAGGAAATGAGTTTAATTTATTTAATGACAAGTTTTGTAATTTTTTTTCTAAATCTTTTTTTATCATCGAAGACCATAAATTTAATGTAAGGAATAAAAAAACGATAAACAAGTTTTATAAGACAATAAGAAAAAAATTTAAAGTTGAAATCATAAAAGATATACCAAAAAACCCATTTGAATATAAAATATTAGATAAATTTACAGACGATGAAAAATATTTAATGATGTCAGAAGGTCGTCCAGAAACTATGCAATGGATAGTGTTATATCCAAAGAATTAACTCATATAAATTTTTTTAATAATTTCAAATTTATATACATATCTCCAATTTTATTGTCTTTAATATTTTTAAGATACACAAACTTATGTTTTAGTTTATTAAGTTTGCTAACCCTTTTATATTCTTCATTTTTAATATTTTCAGGAATTAATTCTGTAACCTTTGTTCTACTTTTACAAAAAGTCAAGTTAGCTAATCCGGCTCCATGAGGAGCAATTATTTCCTTGCAATTTCTAAAAATTGATATTTGATCTATAATCTTAAGCTTGCTTAACTGTAAAATCTTAAATCCATTTTTTTTTAAAAATTCTTTAACTTCATAATTATTAATTAACTTACAATGATTTTCTGTTGAGTCATTTCTGTCAATAAAAATTTTTTTATAATTTTTTTTCTTCAATCTTTTACTGAGAAAAATATTTTTTAAGGAATTAATTATCCAGCCAGGAAGATGTGAATGAGCAAAAAAAAACGTTTTTTTAAAATAATTTGGGTGTGTTACAGCAATCAATTTTTCAGCTTCAATATGTCTATATTTGTTAGAGTCAATAAATTTATCAGGATTTATTTTCAAAATTTTTA
>MDTG01038211.1_pt1 | contig 10170 bp, 10 predicted proteins | sample 811421 | NCBI WGS metagenome assembly MDTG01 (sample SAMN05326645, study PRJNA326480) | marine metagenome | isolation source: seawater | place: Pacific Ocean: South East | collected 2011 | reverse complement strand
TTGATTTGGGTATTCTTTTACAATTCTTAATTCAGTTTCACGAATTTTATATAATTTATTATAATATCTGATTAATTCACTTTTAGTTAGATTCATGGAGTAAACCAAAAATGATCTCCAGTATAACCATTTTCCTTAAAAAAAATTTTCCACTCATCAACGTGCATTATAGTTTTGCCAGTTAGGTTCCATGCAAACATTCTTTTTTTTTCCTCATCATTTTTATAAGCGTCTACAACTATAAATTTGTTTTTTTTAGAAACTCTCTCAATTTCTCTCAATGATTTACCGCACTCTTCTTTTTCTAAATTATGTATTGTATTAATTGCAATGACCAAATCAAAAGAATTATCTTCGAAATTTAATTTTTTGGCATCGCCCACCTCTAATTTTCCTTTTACTTCAGGCATAGAGTTTTCTATTGCATAATTTGAAATGTCTATACCTTTAACGTTATATTTATTGTTATGTTGTAAAAAATCATAGATCATAAACCCTTTTCCGCAGCCAATATCTAAAATTTTACTACCATCGCCTAGATTGTAATAATCGCTAAAATCTTTAACAACTTCTGACCAATATTTTGGATCATATGAAAAACCACCATAACCAAACTTTCTTTCACCATCAAAAAATTCTTTACCAAATTTTCTTGCCACTGACCTAACTTCCTCTGATTTACTCTCTAATCTCTTAGTTAAATCTCTTTTTGTTTTTGGATACTTTGCTAATAAATCTATTTCTTTACCCATTTAAAACCCTATTCTTCATCCATTTAACTGTATAACATGAATCATCATCAACAAGATTGTTGCTGTAAAAAGCATCAGAAATTTCCTCTATTGCATTATCTACGTTGAATTTTTGCTCAAATCCAGTTTCAATAAGTTTATCTGAACATTGTCTATATGATCTTGGGTCATTACTTTCGATTATTTCGATTTCACAATCAATCTTATTTTGTATTTTTTTACCTAAATCTAAAATTGAAATATTTTCAAAACCAGCATTGTATATTCCTTGTCCAACATCATTTGTAAGAATGTGCTCATATACGCCTATCATATCATTAATATGGATATTGGGTCTGGTTTGACTACCTCCCATAATTGTTATCTTTTTATTTTTTAATGCTTGTAAAGTTAACAAATTAACACTCACATCAAATCTCATTCTTGGAGATAAACCACACACAGTTGCGGGCCTTACAATATACACATCTATTTTGTCTCTATAACTTAATAATAGTCTTTCACATATCATCTTTGTTTTATTATAAACTGATATTGGCACTAAATCTAAATCTTCTGTCACTTTCATTTCACTTTTTACTCCATAAACGCTTCCTGAGCTCGCGTAAATAAATTTTTTTACTCCTGCTTTAATGCTTTTTTCAATTAAATTTTTTGCTGCTAAAACATTTACCTCCCAAGAAAGAGTTTGATCCAGTTCTACACTTGGATCATTCGCTATATTTGCTAAATGAATAACTGCGTAAGTATTCTTTTCAATAAATTCTCCACTTAGATTTCGTATATCTTCTTTTATATTTACTAGATTGTTATTTTTAATTAATTTATTACCAAACCATTGAGTGTCGACATTTTGAATATTATATTTTTCCAAAAATTTTTGTATCATTAAAGATCCTACATAACCACAACCACCTGTAATATATAATTTTTTCATAATTTGTAATTATTAAATTTTCATTTTGATATTAAGTTAAATATAAATAACTTTTTTACATTTTACCATCAGCTAATCTAAAGTAAAAATCTCTTTAAGAGGCTGACTATAATTTTTCTTAAAACTTTAAGAGGAGTAGACACAATCCACTTAAGGTTAAACCAAATTGCTCCTAGGCACATAAACATAATAGCGGAACGGTTATAATTCAAATATTTTAGCATTTTAAAGCTGATATTTTGACAAGGATGGCGCATTACCAAATTTATAATCATTGTCTGAACACCATCTGAACTGCCGGTACGTAAAAAATGTTGATAAAGAAGAAAATAAGGAATAAACATTTTTTGCTTTCCTCCCCAGGCAACTCTTGAAAGAGAGTCGGGTGGTAGTCCTCTTACACTAACTACTCGGCCTGTAAGTGCAATTTTACCTATTGCAGCCAAAAGACAAAACAATACAAAACCCTCATCTGGCATTGTATTTAGGCTTTGTCCAATTTCCTTTGAAATAAAAAACTGCTTATAATTTAGCTCTTTCAACTTTTCTAAGTTTAACAACACAGCACTTCTTGATGGATGTAAAGTGTTTTGAAAAAGGTTATTTTTCATCAAACCAGAGCCATCAACATAATGCCAATTTTGATAATGAAAATTTAGAAAAGTCTCTGGAGTACTTTCCATGAAGGTATTAGCTACACTCATATAACAGTCGGATTTTCCTTCTATTGCCTTAACAGCATCAGCAAAATAATATTGATCAATCATCCAATCATCGTGATCCAACAAAATTACATATTTACCTTTTGCTTCACCTAAAACAAAATGTAAATTAAAATAGTAATTTAAGTTTTCTTTTTGACGATAATATTTAATTTCTAAGTCTGGTCCACACTCGTGTCGTTTTTCATCGACCAGTGCTTTTAAACTATTAGGAGAATTATCATCAGATAAAATTATTTCAATTGGTCTATGTGTTTGATTGATAACTGACTGTATGGTTTTGCGGGTGTAATCCGGTTTATCATAAGCAGGTATGACCACTGAAACGAGGTTTTTTTTCATCAAGTTAAATATCCTTGATAACACTTTTCCATGTATTCTTTTAAGCACAAACGCCAATCCCTCATCACATTTAAACCCCTTATATCTAATTTTTTATTAATCAGACGCTCGTTTGGGGGTCTAGGAGCAGAATATTCCGCCTGCCAATAAGATGAATCTACTGGGATGACTTTTACTTTATTGGTTAAACCTAAAGTATTAATCAGTTCATGGGTCACCTCAAAACGATCTGTCAATCCATCGCAAACCATATTATATAATCCCCAATATTCTTTTTGGATTAGCTGTTTAACATTATTAGCAAAATCAAGTGTATATGTTGGTGTACCTAATTTGTCGTTTACAATATGAAGCTCAGTTTTGCCTGTTTTTAATTGAGACATAATCTTCTGGATAAATTTCTTATCTTTCTTTGGGCCGCCGCCCATCATCCAACCAGGGCGACAAATCAGATAACGAGAACTATGAGCTTGTACAAAAATTTCTCCAGCATATTTACTTCTTGCATAATGCCCAAGTGGGTTTGGTAAATCCCAATCATCATACAAGAGTTTTTTTCCATCAAAGATACCAGCAGTGCTAATATATAAAAGAGGAATATTTAATTTTTGAGCAATTAAAACTGCATTTTCAACCGACAATGTATTAGTAGCATAAGTCTCGTCAGGATGCTGCTCACAAAATTCGAGATCTGTAAAGGCACCCAAATGAAAAAGGTAATCTGGCTGAAAGTCTAAAACATCTTTAGCATAAGCGTCATAATTCCTAAAATCTAAATAAGAAATCCATTCATCATTAACATCTATATCTGTACATTTAAGTTTATAATCATCACCAAAAACCTGATAAAACGCTTCACCAAGCATTCCTCCTGCTCCAGCGATATAAATTTTCTTACTATTATTCATATTTTTGTGACGATTAATTATCACACTCTCATATCTATTCAACACATAATGGATATCAAGATGAAGTTAAAAACATGTTATAAAACAGTCTTATATCTTAATATTTAATATGAAAATAGCAAAATAAAATATTAAACAAATTGTTAAATTATTTTCAATTTATGTAATATCTTTATCAAATAAATTAATTTATTTATTACAATGTAAGGAGTTATTAGGTGAGCTTAAAAATTAATAAAGTTTTTTTTAAAAGTGTTTATGTCTTGTCACCTAAAACCTATTCTGATAATCGAGGCTCTTTTTTTGAGAGTTGGAACAAAAAAATATTTAATGAATTATTAAATATTAATTATGAATTTGTTCAGGATAACCATAGTATTTCAATTGAAGGAACATTAAGAGGGCTTCATTATCAATTTCCCAACCCTCAGGGCAAATTAGTTAGGGTAATATCTGGTGAAATATTTGATGTTTTTGTGGATTTGAGAAAATCTTCATCTACTTTTGGTCAATGGGGTGGGGTAAATTTATCATCCGATAATATGAAACAGATATGGATTCCGTCAGGATTTGCTCATGGTTTTTTAACATTATCTTCCAAGGCTGAAGTTCTCTACAAGACTACAGACTACTGGCATAAAGAAAATGAAAAAACTATAATTTGGGATGATAAAAATATTTCGATTAAATGGCCCACAACAAAAAAGATAATTATTTCAGAAAAAGATCGTAATGGTATATCTTTTAAAAAAGCTCAATATTTTAAATGAACAATGTATAAAATTTTAAAAGGAAATCAAAAATGATTGTAGTTACTGGAGGTAGTGGTTTTATAGGTTCAAACTTTATCATAGATTGGCTCGATAGATTTGATGAAGAATTGGTTAACATTGATATCATGACTTATGCTGCGAATAATGATAACTTAAGAGATATAAGTAAAAAAAATAATTATAATTTTATTCAAGAAGACATATGTAATTATGAAGAAATTTTTAATATCTTAAAAAAATATAAACCAAAAGCTATCTTTAATTTTGCAGCAGAGTCATATGTAGATAAGTCCATAGAAGGGCCCGATATTTTCATAAAAACAAATATTAACGGAACATTTAACCTACTTAAGGCTAGTTATAACTATTGGCTTAGTCTGACAGAGGATAAAAAATCTTCTTTTAAATTTATACACATATCAACAGATGAAGTTTACGGTTCTTTATCTCTTAATGAGCCTGCATTTACTGAAAAAAATCAATATCTGCCAAATAGCCCTTATTCTGCGTCAAAAGCTTCAAGTGATCATCTAGTAAGATGTTTTAATCATACTTATTACTTACCAACTTTAATTACTAATTGCTCAAATAATTATGGACCACATCAGCACAAAGAAAAGTTAATTCCAAAAATTATAAAGAATGCACTTAAGTTAAATGAGATTCCAATTTTTGGAAAAGGTCAACAAATAAGAGATTGGTTGTATGTTAAAGATCATGTTGATGCAATTATTACTGTTTTTGAAAAAGGGATTATTGGTGAAACTTATAATATTGGTGGTGGTAATGAAAAAAATAATATTGAAGTTGCAAATTATGTTTGCAGATTGTTAGATGAATTATCACCAATTGAAACTAAAAAAATTGAAAATTACTCCCAACTTATAAGATTTGTAAAAGATAGGCCAGGACACGATTTTCGTTACGCTATTAATTCCTCAAAAATTAGAAAGCAACTAAATTGGGAACCAAAAGAAACATTTGAGTCTGGTATAAAAAAGACAATTAAATGGTACCTTAAAAGTAAATTTTAAGTTATTAAATTGGGATATTTAAAGGAGAAAAACAAATGTCAAATTTTAAAGGAATAATCCTTGCAGGGGGTACAGGACAAAGACTTTATCCAATAACATTAGGGCTATCAAAGCAAATGTTACCTGTTTATGACAAACCAATGATTTATTATCCACTTTCAGTTTTAATGCTTTCAGGAATTAATGAAATTTTAATAATTTCAACTCCTGAAGACTTGCCTTCATATAAAAGAGTGTTGGGAGATGGCTCTTCGTTTGGTGTTTCTTTAGAATATTGTATTCAGCCATCACCAGATGGCTTAGCTCAGGCATTTATTTTAGGAAAAAAATTTATTGGTAATAGTAATGTCTCATTAGCACTAGGAGATAATATTTTTTATGGAGAAAATTTATCTTCCAGACTTAAATCAGCTGTTTCTAATTTATCTGGAGCAACTCTATTTGGTTATCGTGTAAATGAACCTAATCAATTTGGTGTTCTTGAATTCAGTAAAAATGGCAGTGTTTTATCTATTGAAGAAAAGCCAAAGAATCCAAAATCCAATTTTGCAGTTACTGGACTATATTTTTATGACAATGATGTAGTTTCAATTGCTGAATCTATAAAACCGTCTAAAAGAGGTGAGTTGGAAATAACTGATATAAATAATTTATATTTAAAAAATAATAATATGAAAGTTGAGCTCTTAGGGAGAGGTTTTGCTTGGCTAGATACGGGCACACATGAATCACTTATCGAAGCTAGTCAATTTGTTCTTACTATTGAAAAAAGACAGGGATTAAAGATAGCATGCATCGAAGAAATAGCATATCATAATGGATGGATCTCTTACGATGATGTAATAAAAAAAGGTGAAAGCATGAAACAAAATGGATACGGACAATATCTATTAAATATTAGTGAAAGAACTTAGTAAAATAATAAAATAAATCAAATAATAGCACTATGAAGGTAATGATTTTAGGATCAAATGGACAACTCGGAAAATCACTAAAACAATGTTTTAAAAAAACTGATTATAAGTGTTATTTTTTTAATAAAAATGACCTAGACATAAATGATCAAATAAAACTAAATAAAAAATTCAATTCAATTAAACCAAATATCATCATTAATGCATGTGCTTATACTAATGTAGATAAGGCCGAAGAAAATTTTAACGAAGCAAATAATGTTAATAATCTTTCAGTTGGCATGCTTGCTCAACATTGCCTAAATAATGATTGTTTTTTAATTCATATTTCTACCGATTATGTTTTTGACGGTTTTTCAGAAAGTCCTTATAAAGAAGATGACAAAAAAAACCCATTAGGAGTATATGGTAGAACAAAACTAGATGGGGAAAATAGAATTCTAGAATCTAATTGTAAATTTTGCATAATTAGAACATCATGGTTGTTTAGTGAATTTGGAAATAATTTTTTAAAATCTATATTAAATCTAGCATCTAAAAACAATGAAATCCCAGTGATATCTGATCAGATAGGTGCCCCGACATATTCAGGTGATATTTCGCGAGCAATCATAACTATTTTACCATTTATAAAAAATGGAGCTATTACTAATGAAATATTACATTATTCAGGAAAGACTTTTTGTTCTTGGTTTGAATTTGCAAAAAATATTATTGAAATAGCAAAAGAAGAAAAAATTCTTAAAAATATCCCTATATTAAAAAAAATACCTTCCTCAGAATATCCTGCTAAAGCAAAAAGGCCATTAAATTCAAGCCTATCCTCTGAAAAAATGAGCACACAATTTAGAATAAAACCTTCAGATTGGAAAAAGGGTATAAAAGAAGTTATAAGAAGTTTAAAGAAAAACAGAACGTATGATTTTAAAATAAAAAATATTATGAAATCTAATAATATAATAACACTTTAATAGTTTTGTAACAAAAATTTATGATAATCAAAATTATTAAGAAAATAGTAAACTCAATAAAAAGAAATGGATTTAAAAGATTCATTATAATTCAATTTAGTAAGATCACTAATTTTATAAAATCACTTAATAAGAAAAAAGATCTGATTGAAGACTCTTTTAAATTACATTCAGAGCTCGTAGATAAAATTTATGGAAAGGGTTTGAATGTTGCTGCTGGACAATTGTCAGATGAACTTTTAGAAAACATAAAAACAAATTTTTGTAAAGATTCATGTTTTGATGATGGTAGTGAAATAATTAATTCCCAATCTATTCATCCTGTTCTTAAAGTTGACGACCACTCAAAACATATGCGTGATACTCTCAATGAAAATATTTTGCCTGGAAATTTACATATTTATGATTCAACAGATACAACATTAAAAAAGTTACATGATGAGCTTCGACAAATGTTCAGGAAACATATTGGTAGCCCTTTTGTTTTTGTTAATACTCGTATTTGGAAAAGCAAACCAAATTCAAAAAAATTTGGCCCAAATGACTGGCATACTGACGGTTTTCTTCCAGGGCATAGAAAAATAATGATATATATTACCCCATTAAATGATGACTATGGGTCTTTTGAATGGAAAGATTCAGACGATAATATTCACAGCTTGGATAATGAAAAACCTGGAAAAGTAATTTTCTTTTGTAATTCTGATATTGCGCATCAAGGAGTGCCGGGAAAAACTTATGAACGTATTTCTATAGAGGTCACTTTAATGAGATCATTAGTAAATGGAGAACAGGAATGGCAAGGACATTTTTTCGGAAGACACTTTAAAAATTTAAGACAACTTGAAACTCTATATAACATTGACAAGCCTACAAAGATCTAAATGATAATTAACCAAAAAAATTCAGCTTATTATAATTTTGTAGATAAAGAAAAAATAAATATTGGTAGCGGAATGCGAAATTGGGAAAATTGGTTATGCTATGATGAACTGGACGCTAGAGGTGTTACCAAAGTAAAATTTGATGAAAACGTACAGTTTCCAAATAAAGATAATAGTATATCTTTATTTTATTCATCACATTTTTTTGAACATGTCTCTGATGAAGTTATTTGGAAAATTCTTTCTGAAATGAAGAGAACTGCAACATCAAATGCTCTCTTTGTACTTAAAATTCCTGATTTTTCTTGGTTTTTGGAACAACACAGATTCTCAATTGAGGAAAGTATGAATAATAAAGGTGTCGAACAAATGATATGGAGCTGGAATTCTAAAGGGATTGAGGATACTTTTGAAAATAGACTTGCAATGATGTTTTGTGGATACTGGAACAAAGATTATGGTGATCATTTCTCTGGTTATGTTAATTACACTTCAAAAACAGCCTTTCATGGTCCACCAAAAGTATCATCTTCAGAGCTAAAAAGAATATTTAGTTTAAACTCACCTCATAAAATAGCAAAAAAGTTAGTAGACCATGCATTGAAGGACTCTAATCTAAAAACATTTAATCACAGAAATGCTTGGTCAAAAAAGGAGATAACTGAGCTTTTGTCTGAATTTAGCTTTAAAATAATAGATAATAACACTCAATCTATTTGTGATAAATTTATAGAAACAATTCCAGATATAGAAAGCATAAGAGATTGGAGCTCTTACTATTTATTTAAATTTGTTTAATAAATGTTGAAAAAACTACAGAGGAGCAAAATAAAAGAAATATCAAGTTAATTAAGATTTTTTATCATAAGACATTAACTCATTAAAATTTCCTTGGAATACAAGCTTGCCTCTTTCTAGTTTAAAGATAGTGTCACAATTTTTTACAGTATTTAAGCGATGAGCAATTAAAATAATAGTGATATCTTTTCCAAGATTATTTATAGCTTTCATTACAGTTTGTTCAGTTTCATTATCTAAAGCGCTCGTTGCTTCGTCTAGAATCAGTACTCGAGGATTATGATATAAAGCTCGTGCAATGCCAATACGTTGACGTTGTCCTCCTGATAATCTAATTCCACCTTCACCAATGGTAGTATGATGTTTTTTTGGTAATTCACTTATGAATTCCTCTAAGTTTGCAATTTTACAAGCTTTCTCAACCCATTCTTGATTAATATCCTTATGTTCTACACCAAATGCAATATTATTAATAATAGTGTCATCCAAAAGATAAATGTTTTGAGGCACATAACCAATAGATCGCTGCCATGCTCTTGTATTAGTTTTTGTTATAATTTTTCCATCTATTTCTAGTGTGCCTTTTTGAGGCTCTAATAATCCTAAAATAATATCAACTATTGTGGTTTTGCCACTGCCTGATGGGCCAACAAACCCAACGATAGATTTTGCAGAAATACTCAAATTAATATCGTTTAGAGTTGAAGATTTTGTATCTGGGTAATTAAAATGGATTTTATTTAAAGTAATTTTATTATCAAATTTTAAAACGCTTTTATCCTGATCTAATACTAATGATTTAAGGTTTTTTACCTCATTGGATAACAAATCAAGCGATGAGCTTGTATATCTTAGATTAGTAAAAGAGGAATAAACCTGCTGCAATGAGGGCATCAAACGATAACCAGCAAAAACATAAAGGCTTATAATAGGTAAAGCACTAATCATTGTACCCTTTTGAGCTATCAGAAAAAGTAAAATTGACATAATACCAGCAAAAGCTATTCCTTCTAAAATAAAACGAGGTAATGTTCCTGTTAAATGAGCATATGTTACACTGCGAGCATAAGTAAAAGCCGAATTAGAAAAAAGCTGCAGGTTAAGTTTTTCTGATCCACTTACTTTTACTTCTTTT
>MDTG01216420.1_pt1 | contig 10171 bp, 7 predicted proteins | sample 811421 | NCBI WGS metagenome assembly MDTG01 (sample SAMN05326645, study PRJNA326480) | marine metagenome | isolation source: seawater | place: Pacific Ocean: South East | collected 2011 | reverse complement strand
ACGCCCCAGTTCGCGTCGCGCGTCGCAGTGCAACAGTGCGGGCCTCGGGCATCCCTTTTGCTGAAACGGTTGCAAAAGTTGGATATCGCGCAGGCGATCGGCTGTCCAAAACGCCGCGTCCCAAATGTTGCCATGCGGTTTCAAGAAACGCCGCCAGCAGGTTTGAATTACTCATAGCCCGTCATCTCCAAATATCCGACGCCAGTATGTGTGCCACTCACGATTACTGGCCCCTCCCAATATGGAATGCTGAGTGGCATCCAAGCTGCATGGTTCAAAGCGTCAACGCGCACGTCCAATCCCCGTTCTGCCAAGCGCAGCTTCCAACTGGCAGGCACATCGCGTGTTGCTACTTTGGTTTTTGCCAATGGCTCGGCAGTGAAGGCCCCGTTCTCATAAGCGGTCGTGCCACCCTGCGCATCGATCCACGTCGCTGCACTGAAATGCGTGCCGTCACGTTGGCGCAGCTGGAACCCCATAAGCTTATCCCCCTCCTCAAAGGATAATGAAAACCAATCCCAGCCAGACTGGTTTTTGGATAAAGGCTGCGAAGACCATTCACGATCCAGCCATGCATCTCCTCTAACTGTGATTTGCCCGGTTGGCAGTTCGAGCGTGCCTTCAATTCGGTAAAACGGCTGGGAGTAGTAATAGCTGGCTTGCCCTTCACTTGATTTAACCGAAAACCCTTGCTTTCCGTGAAAAACTAGCGGCCCTGTTGCCTGCAGTGTCATGTCATAGCTAAAATCTGCTCCTTGTGCTGTTAGGTCTAATGTCCCAAAGTCAGGGCCTTTTAGCGACCATTCATCGATCCATGCGCGAAACGGGTCGGCCTCCACTCCCGCCGTTCCCACGCCCCCGCGTGCAAATCTTTCAGTGGCATAATGCTGCTCTGGCGTCGTGACAGCTGCATGCGCAAACCAGATCTGTGGCGAGTTCCAGCCCGTGGCTTCACCCGGTGCGAGCGCTGTCCGAAAGAGTGTCCATTGCAAGCCGTATGCCGTACCATCAGATCCCTCAAGATTCGCTGTGAGATACCACCATTCGATCCGATAATCGGGATGTGGCCCGTGATCTGCGGGAAAATCAAACACAGGCGCTGGACCTGGTTTGGCAAAGCCTTCTGTTTCCGTGCCAAGTCCTGCAAAGCCTTGGGCCCATGCGATGATTGGGGTGCATAGCAAAAAGACAAGAATTTTAACGTTCATTGGCAAATACCTTCAAAAGTCGCGTAGGTGGCAGACGCATCAAGCGCACAGCAGGCCAGAAAGCTGCTGCAATTGCGGCTAGTATAGCGAGTACAAACATGCGAAGATAATCGAGTGGAAATAAAAACATAGGCAAGCGCCAACCGAAGGCCTCTACGTTAATAATCGCCAGCAAGACCCATGCCAACCCCAGTCCAACAGGCAGGGCAATCAGGCACACCAACGCCGCAAAAACGACTGAGCGCATCAACTCCAGCTGACCAATGCGGCGGCGTGTGATTCCAAGCGCCCAAACTGGAGCAAGCTGTGGCACTCGTAGATCTGCCAGGGTCAGCAAGCTCATCAACATCGCAAAGCCCGCAACAGCGAGCGTCAGCACATTTAGCGCTGCCGTAACGGTAAAAGTACGGTCAAATACTTGCAGTGAAATCTCCTTCAGCGCGGATTGGTCGGTGACCGCACTATCGGCAATGCCCAGATCAGATTTTAATATGCGACGCAAGCCTACAGGGTCATTTGTCCGCACACCAAACTGGCGAGCTTCAATCTGCGGATACAGTTTGCGAAACAGTGCCTCGCCCACAACCAGCTGTCCCAGCGGATTGCCGTAATCAGCCACTACGGCGGCAATGGTTATGCGGCGATCCTGTGTTAGCATTACGCTGTCGCCCACCCATAGACCTGTACGCCGCGCCAGTTGCTCATTGGCGATGGTGGCCGTGCCATCCCGAACCCTGTCCCACGCATCGGGCCGCCCCGCCAGAAACACCCAATTCTCACGGTAGGTCGGCCCAACTCGCACCCCAAAGAGACGGGTAGGCTGACCTGCAACCTCGGTATCTTGCGACAAGAGTGGCAGAACAGTGGCTCCCAATTCTGACAACTGCGTCTCTATTGCCTTGGTCTGTGCAGCCTCCGATATCTGCACATAAAGTTCAGGTGCGAGGCGTTGGTCAAGGAAGTTCACGAAGGTCATCCTAAAACTCGAAACCATTGTTACCACCCCCACATTTGCCGAAATCGCCAACATTAAGGCCATGAGCGCAAGACTAAGTTTCGGTATTTGCTGCTTAGTGTCCGCCCAAAACCAACATGCGACAGGCGTATGTGCATGGTTTTGTGCAAATGTGAGACAAGGACGGATCAGGACAGGAAGCGCTAGCGCAGCGCCGATCAGGAAGCATGCCAACAAGGCAAACCCCGCCATCAGACCTGAACCGAATAGACAAAGTGCAACTGCGCCAATTATTAGGATAAACGCGGCAATCGCCTGGACGCACATTGCGCGCCTCATCTGCATCTCCCATGCTCGTGGATGGACGCTTGCCAAAATTGGCATTATAGCAATTTGCCTCAACTGAACAGCGGCCGCCGCCAATGTTCCCAGCATAGCAATACCCATGCCCGAAACCCACCACGATGCGCGAAATTTTAGAACGCCACTGACCTGCGCGCCGTAAAGCCCCTGGAGTGTCATTGCCACATCCGGCAGTAAAGCTGCCGCAACAAAATAGCCCAATGCAAGACCCAAGGAAGCGCCAATCAGTGCCAACAAAAATACTTCGACTATCATAAGCGTGATAAGACGCGGCAATGACACGCCCAGAGCACGCAAAGTCCGAACGATCCCGCGCCGCTGCTCGAAGGCCAGCGCAATGGCGCTATAAACAATGAAAAGACCGACGGCGAAGCTCAGCAATCCAAAGGCCTTGAGATTTAGATGGAAACTGTCAGTAAGTTCGCCAATATCCGTTGTCTGGCTAGCCCCCTTTAGGTCGAGGTGAGGGGTGATGCTACGTAAATTAGGGCGCCGCAGCGGTTGCTCTGGCAGGATGATCAGGCGGGTCAAGTCAGTGCGTCCCAACACCTTTTGCACGACGCCAATATCCCCCACTGTGATACCTACCGCGATATTTGAGTTCGCTCGCATAGGCACGCCAAAATTGCCTTCGACGCCTCTGATTGTCTCGGGGTTGGCGTAGAGCACACCTTTCTCAAGCAGGCTTTGTTCCCTTGCCTCAACCTCATCAATACCAAAGGTTATAGGAGACGACAAAGGCTCAAAGCCGATAACGCGGACACCACCTATTTCTCCTTCAGAGACAGGGGAGACCAACCAGCCTGCACGGCGCAGCGTCACAAAATCGTCTTGGCTTATCGCGACACCACTTGGCGGTACGATCTGGTCAAATTGTCCCTCTGCTAATGTGTTTGCCGCCGCCGCGTAGCTTGCGCGCGCCTCAGAATTGATAGTCTGAACACCTGACCAAAGTGCCGTGGCAAGGGCAAGGCCCGTAAGAAAAGCAAAGAGCTGCAGTGGATTGCGTCGCCAATGTGACAAGAGTGCTATCAGACAGGCCAGATTCACGCCAATACGCCATGGCTTAGATGTAAATGTCGGTTCATGCGGACTGCAATTTTAGGGGAATGTGTGACCAATAACAGTGCGGCGCCCGTATCTGCAACCAAGGCCAGTAAAGCATCCAGCACCTGATGCGCTGTGGCCTCATCCAGATTGCCTGTCGGTTCATCTGCAAGTAGCAGCTTTGGACGCGCCGCAATCGCACGTGCGATGGCAACTCGTTGCTGTTGGCCGCCCGACAGGTCCTCTGGATATTTGTGCAACTGGTTTGTGAGGCTCAGCCGCTCTGCCAAATCGGTCAAAAGCGTATCATCCACGCGTCCTGCAACGCGCGCTTGAAAGGCGATGTTGTCGCAAACTGTTAACGAAGGTATTAGATTAAACTGCTGGAAGACAATGGCTAGGTTCTCTCGTCTGACACGTGCACGCTGCGTGTCTGATAGCGGCGACAGATCAAGGCCTGTGACCTCAACTAAACCACCATCGGGCAAATCAAGCCCGCCTGCAATATGCAAAAAGGTGCTTTTGCCGCTGCCAGACTCACCCGTTAGCGCCAGCGTTTCACCAGGAAAAAGATCAACATCGATGCCCCGCAGTACATGCACGGGCCCATTCGCACTTGAATAGGATTTAGAGATGTTACGAAAAGTCAAAACGGGTGACGCCTGTGCCATCATTCACCCACTGCCAATTCAGTCAACGCACGCGCTAGTAACTGCGCGTGTAAACGGGTCACTAACGGAAACTTACCAGCCACCCTGTGCTGAACAAACAGTAAATTTATTGGAACGGTTGAGGGGATAAATCCCTCCGTGGAATACTGTTGGCCTTTAATTTGGAGTTGGTGGAGCAGATTGTGCCTGCCTAAATCAAGCATAGGCTGCGCGCGCAATGTATTAAACACCAGCATCACAATGTTAAGGATGTGAATTCGAGAAGGCTCGTAATTGGTTTTAAGCAACATTTATCCTTTTCTCGTGGGTTATTTTGCGCTACCGCAAAGTTATCAGAAACACGCCTATAACGACAAGCACGGCGACGCCAAGATGGCGTAAACCGACGGCTTCTACGCGAAATATTAAAATGTTGAGAGCCAAAGCCCAAAGTGGAACAAGTGATGCGATAGGAGCAACAAGTAATACATCACCTAACGAAATGGCCCAGTTCAGTGAAAGAATTCCGCAGCTGATCAACACTCCTGTTACACAGAACCATCTTCGCCCTCCTGGCCCAATCCTGCGCAATTTGCGGTTGACCGGAAGGGATGTGACTAAGAAAATCACACCTAGTGATATCGTCGCCTGGACCATTGATGCAAATATTGGGCTTGGAATTTCAAGCATCCCTAGCTTGGTAAAGGGTTGTGTAATTCCGCGTGCCAAGGACGCTCCAAAGGGCAAGGCCAATGCCCAAATTGGCCAATTGCGTGGTAATTTCTTTGAGCCGAGTGTTGAATAGATCATAGCAGATACAATTATTGCAAGGCCGAGCCCCGCTTGAAAGTTCAAAACTTCCCCTAAAATCAGAATTGCTGGAATGACGGCAAAAACCGGTGCAAGACTGCCCAGAGCCGAGGTAAGGGTTGGGCCAAGTTTTTGCACTGAGAAAATCTGAGCGGTTTGGCTACCTGCGGGGAAAAGGATGCCCGTGATTACAAATATCCAGATGATTGGATTTTTGAGCCATGCGAAGTTCACAAAAAACGGCGACACCAACCATAAACAGGCTGCCATGGTTCCAATTGAATAAAGTGCACCAGATAGGCCGTCTGTATCGGCAAGCCCCCGCCGCTGTGAAAATGCGGTTAGTGCAAAGAATACTCCTGCAAGTAATGCCAAAATAGCCGCAACAATGTTCATTTTTTACCTTTAAGCGACACAGATTTACTATCGGTGATCGGCAAACCGGATGCAACACGTGGATTGAGGACAATATAAAAATGCAATGAAATTTTTGGGCGCTAGATCGTTATTTAGTTCAGCCTGAATATACTATGATAATTCTAACGGTTTGCTCCATATAGCCACATATAATCCGACACACCTTTTCTGAGGACTTGACGAAACAGACCTTAGGGGTGTTTTACACAGTTACAATAACTGCCGAGGCCTCCGAGTACATAGTCTACGTGCTGGACTGTAGTGGCTTGTATGGAAAGTGACATGCTTGTTTAGTGCGCTGGGCTTAAAGAAACTAAAACTGAAAAGATGTGAATAGATAAAATTGTAAGTGAAGGGATGGACTGTGAACATCCAACTCTAGAGTCTATCCTAGACAATCGTCTTTGATACCCACCCAACTAATTAGGACTATCTGGTGACAGCGAAACAAAGCCAACAAAGACTGGGACTTACGCTATCAGTATTCGGTGCATTGCTATTAACGCCTGACACTTTATTCATGCGTTTGTCACAGCTGGATGGTTGGAATATGCTTATCTGGCGGGGGATGCTCAGTGGTCTGGCTTATCTCTTCATCTGGGCTGTGATTAATGGCCGTCAAAGCTGGCCAAAAGTTGCAACATTAAACTTTGGGTTTCTTATTGTTTGCCAAATCTTCAATGCAGCTCTTTTTAGCCTAGGCATTGCATTGGCTCCTGTGGTGATAGTGCTTATTGGCGTTGCTACAGTGCCAATTTTTGCGGCACTGTTATCAAGATTAATTCTGAAAGAGGCACTATCAAAGCTAACGCTTGTGACTGCTGCTCTGGTATTGGGCGGGTTGTCGATGTCTGTGCTGGGACATGATGCCGGAGGTGTTGTGCTAAATATAAACACTGTGGTTGGTTTATTGTTAGGGTTAGGTGTGGCTTTTGCGCTGGCGATGAATTTCACATTGATACGCAAAGATCCGGAAGCACCATTTGTGCTTGCGATGGCTATTGGGGCAATGTGTGCCGCTTTGGTAGGCTTTTTATGCGCCGACACGTTTCAATGGCTTCCTGTAATGAATATGATGTCGATTGCTTTCACTGGTATATGTATTTTGCCACTATCATTCGTTGCGCTTTCCTATGCCGCAAGAAGTGTAAACTCCTCAACGGTAAGCTTAATCATGCTATCGGAAACAGTATTAGGGCCCCTTTGGGTATGGTGGGGCATAGGCGAAAGCCCAAATACGATGACGTTGATTGGTGGATTGATAGTGCTTTCTGCTCTTGCAATATTCATTACCTTTGAACGAAGGAGTTTAGATTTTACGACTTCATAATCGGCTTCTGAGTCTCCTTTCAATTAAAACGAGATGCTATTGAGGCGATGTTTCATAATCTACGGCAGTCCATGTTTGAGCAAGATGACCCAGTTACAGGCAGTAATAGGCTTATTACAGCCTTTAAAAAATTTACGTATAAAAGTGGGTCTAGGCGTGCGGCTATTTCAAATTTACTCTTATTGGTAATTTTTTGATCCCGTTAATAAAGTTTGAGCGTAAAAATTCATGGTCTCCAACTTGTGTGATCTTATCAACTCTTTGAGATAATTCTTGAAATAAGCATTTAACTTCTAATCGAGCAAGCCATATGCCCAAGCAGACATGTGGGCCTCCTTGGCCAAAGGCTTGATGTTTGTTTGGTTTTCGATAGAGGTTTAGTCGAAATGGATTATTGAAAGCTAAATTGTCTCTGTTGGACGATGCAAACCAATATAAAACTTTATCACCAGCTTTAATTGTTTTGTTACGAATATCGTAATCTTCAGTGGCTGTTCTTCTAAAATAGTTAACTGGGCTCGCCCAGCGAATTATTTCGTCAGGTGCAGTATCCCAAATTTTGGGATCCTTTTGCATTTGTGACAGTAATTCGGGTTGATGGCAAAGAGCATGTATACCCGCTGCTATTGAGTATCTTGTTGTATCATTTCCAGCTGCTACGAGTTGACAAAAAAAGTTCTTAAATTCTGTTTCTGATATCACAGAACCATCTTCGTTTGGCTCTGTGATCATATTTAAAATACCTTTTGTATTTCCTGATTTAGAATTTCTTTTCATAAGAATTTCGGCATAGTCGTACAGATCAGCTCCTGCAGGAGAGTTGTGAGGCATCATTCTAAATTCTTTGGTATCAAGTTTATCAAGAACGTGATCTGTAAAATCTGGATCCGTATTGGCGATTAAAGCGTCTCCTTTTTCGACTAGCCATGGTAGATCTTCCTCGGGTAGCCCGAGGATGTGACCCAACATTCTCATTGGCAGCTCACGAGCAATTTTTTCAATTGCATCAAAACTATCGAGTATGAGGGTATCATCAAGAATCTTAGCACAAAGATGGCGAATGCTATGTTCAAATTCAATTATTACCGGGCCTGAAAATGCTCTTGCAACTTTCATCCTTAAATGACGATGCTGTAAGCCATCAATTTCTTGGAATGTCCGTCTTGCCATATATTCTTCGTAACTTTGATCCTCCATCCTAATACCCTGCTCCGAAGAGAAGATTTTTGTATTGCCTATCATTGAAGAGATATCTTCATGTCTAGTTATGGACCAAAATCCTTTACCATTTTCATATCTAGTCCAGTGTATTGGGTCTTCTGAGCGTAATCTTGCAAACGTATTATGTGGAACACCACTAGAGAACGTATCGTGACTGGTTAAATCAGAGTTTGCGGGGTCAGTAGGACTCCAGATTGTCATATTTTGCCAACTTTCAAAACGGGTTGTACCAGCCTGGTAGGCTGCATGGGCTCACCGTCGTACAATAAAAGACTCTGTTACTTCAGGTTGCCAAATACGATTCCACAACAAAGAATTAATGTTATCACAATACGATATCACTACGGTTTTGTCATCTGATTAACTAAAGGACTGCCCTTGCTATGCCACCCATTACTCTGAGCGTAATCAGAGCGTCTGTGTCAAAACTATCATCGGCATTGCGATTTTTCTTACTGCTTCATAGATTAGAGATGTTGCAAATGCTGCACTAGTATAGGCGGCGTGGTCATTCAAATTTCTGTTCAAAGTGGATGAGGGAGATACAATGGATTATTACGACATAGACGTCTACGAACGTTCGGTTTCTACTACATCGTCGGATGCTCAGCTTTGGTTCAATCGGGGTTTGGTCTGGACCAATGCGTATTTTCATGACGAGGCGGTGGCCTGCTTTCACCGGTCAATTGAAGCGGACCCTGAATGCGCTATGGCACATTGGGGTGTCGCCTACGCTTCTGGACCTAACTATAATATGCCTTGGGAAAGGCGCGATGCGACGATGCGTAAAAAGACCGTGGAGACTTGCCACACAGCGACCCAGAACGCCCTTGCGTTGATTGAAAAAGTAACGCCATTCGAACGCGCCCTTATTGAGGCGCTTTCATTTCGTTTTCCGCAGAACTTACCGGTTGATATTGAGGTAATGCGCGGTTGGAATGATGATTTCACCGACGCGATGAGAAAAGTATTTGAAGCCTTTCCTGGAGACCTTGATGTGGCCTGCATCTTCGTCGAGGCCATTATGAACAGAACACCATGGAATATGTGGGACCAGAAAACAGGTGATGTCGCAGAGGGTGCAGGCACGTTTGAAGCGCAGGCTGTTCTGGAAACGATGCTTGATCAAAATTCGGATTCTTGGTCGCATCCAGGGTTACTTCATCTCTATGTTCATCTTATGGAGATGTCGCAAACTCCCGAAAAAGCTTTAAAAGCGGGTGACGTACTCCGAGAGCTTGTTCCGGACGCTGGCCATCTCATCCATATGCCAACACATATCGACGTTCAGTGCGGGCACTACCAGGATGTTCTCCGTTGGAATTGGAAAGCCACGCAAGTGGATCGCAAAGCACTAACTAGTATGGGGGTCTACACTCTTTACACTGGATACCGTATTCACAACTATCACTTTGCTGTCTATGGAGCTATGTTCCTCGGCCAATACGAGCCTGCCATGAAGATGGCACAGGAACTGGCTGAGGTGACGCCTGAGGAACTGCTGCGGGTTGAATCTCCACCGTTTGCGACTTTCTACGAAAGCTATTTTGCACTTAAGATTCACGTGATGATCCGGTTTGGAAGGTGGCGAGAAATTATCGAAGAGCCATTGCCCGGGGATCAGTATCTTTGGGCAAACCTTACGGCAACGCTGCACTACGCTAAAGGTGTGGCTCATGCGGCGCTCGGCGAAGTTCTGCATGCTGAGACAGAACAAGTAAAGTTTTTAAGGGCCCGAGATGCCATGCCCGAGGATCGCCGCCTTCATAACGTGCTATGCCTAGATCAATTGGCGGTAGCTGAAGCGATGCTGGAAGGGGAAATTGAGTACCGGAAAGGCAACTATGATTTCGCCTTTCGCCGGCTACGGGATGCGGTGGTAAAGGAAGACACCTTGCCCTACGATGAACCATGGGGCTGGATGCAGCCATCCCGACACGCACTTGGAGCCTTGTTGCTCGAACAGGGATATGTGGATGAAGCTGAAGCCGTATATCGGGAAGACCTTGGCCTGGGCGGAGAGTTGAGCCGAGCACAAGTTCATCCGAATAATGTTTGGAGTTTACGTGGTCTGAACGACTGTTTGAATGCAAAAGGCCAGGGAACAAGCAAAGAAGGCAAATTGATTGCGCAGAGCCTTGCACTCGCCGAGGCGCGCGCCGATAGGGTT
>MDTG01161954.1_pt1 | contig 10171 bp, 5 predicted proteins | sample 811421 | NCBI WGS metagenome assembly MDTG01 (sample SAMN05326645, study PRJNA326480) | marine metagenome | isolation source: seawater | place: Pacific Ocean: South East | collected 2011 | reverse complement strand
TTTTCATCTAAGCAATCACAGGGCTAACTTATGCGTAGCCTGAATTTGATTTTCCAGCGTTGGATAACCGATCAATTTAAATCCCAGAAGGTTGCCTATGAGCAATTCTGGAATTGCAGTGGTACAAGAGCTGGCGAGTTTATTTTGTCGGTTTGGTTTTCTTTGAGCTTTGTCTTTTTGAAACCAGTTATTGCGGGTATACCTACATGGAAGCTGCCTTTACATTTGTACCCTCATATCAACTTTGCTGCTCCGAGATTAGTTGATCCTGTTAGGTTTATGATTCAAACGCTATGGCTTGTTTTTTTTAAGCAGACCCCTTGTGTTCTTGTGTCTAAGAAAGTGACTAAAGCTTTTAGTCAAGTCTCGGCTTGGCTTAAGAAAGTCTTTTATATACCGCTGGATCAAATATCTAAGTTGGTTGTTTGGCTAGAGAAAACAGCGGATCAAACCAATGGCTCAGAAATTCGCGAGCGAATGAAAGAAAGTAAATTAGCGATGTTTTTAAACTACACGCTGCTTTTCTTTGTCGTTTTTATCGCGTTGCTCTGTTTTACCGTCCCTTTCGGTTATCAGGCTCAAACTGTATTTATATTGTTGCTCTGGGCTTTGGCCATGATGGTTCGCCGTATGCCAGGGCGCTTCCCAACCATGTTGCTCATTATTCTTTCTGTTACGGCCTCGTGTCGTTACTTGTGGTGGCGTTATTCGTCCACTCTAAATTGGGATGACCCGATAGCTTTGATTCTTGGCGGCATTTTGTTGTTGGCTGAAACTTATTCTTGGATCGTACTATTACTAGGCTACTTTCAGAATATTTGGCCTTTAAGTCGAAAGCCCGTTTCTATGCCCAAAGACCATTCAAGTTGGCCAACTATCGATTTGATGATTCCAACTTATAACGAAGACCTGGACGTTGTTAAAGCAACTGTTTATGCGTCGCTTGGCGTTGACTGGCCAAAAGATAAATTAAACATCCATATTCTTGATGATGGCAAGCGTGACAGCTTTCGAGACTTTGCTAAGAGTGTTGGAGTTAACTATATCCGTCGTCCTACTAATGAACATGCCAAAGCTGGCAACATCAATTATGCATTAGAGCGCACTAGTGGTGAGTATGTCGCAATCTTCGATTGTGACCATATTCCGACGCGTGCTTTCTTTCAGTTGACGATGGGAATGTTCCTTAAAGACCCTAAGCTTGCGTTGATACAAACACCTCACCATTTCTTTTCTCCTGACCCATTTGAGCGTAACTTGTCGAACTTCCGAAATGTGCCGAATGAAGGGAACTTGTTTTATGGTTTGATTCAAGATGGCAACGACCTATGGGACGCTACTTTTTTCTGTGGTTCTTGTGCTGTTTTAAGGCGTGAACCGTTAGAAGAGGTTGGAGGTATTGCGGTTGAGACGGTGACAGAAGATGCGCACACCTCTCTTAGAATGCACCGTATTGGCTATCGCTCAGCGTATTTAAAGCAGCCCATTTCGGCGGGCTTGGCAACTGAAACCTTATCTGCACACGTTGGTCAACGCATCCGTTGGGCTCGAGGTATGGCTCAGATATTCCGTGTAGATAATCCCCTTAAAGGAAAAGGGCTCAAGCTGTCACAACGACTCTGCTATCTAAACGCGATGATGCATTTCTTGTCCGGTATCCCAAGGATAGTGTTTCTAATTGCACCTCTGGCCTTTTTGATTCTGCATTCATATGTAATTTACGCTCCGGCGCTAGCTATTATTCTCTATGTGTTACCACATATGGTGCATGCCAGCATGACTAACTCGCGAATGCAGGGCGACCATCGTTATTCTTTTTGGGGGGAGGTCTACGAGACAGTTCTAGCTTGGTATATCGCAAGACCAACTACTGTTGCATTGTTTGCTCCCCATAAAGGTACTTTTAACGTAACGGCTAAAGGCGGCTTAGTCGAAAAGTCTCACTACGATTGGGTAATCTCTAGGCCTTATCTCGTCCTCGTTGCACTGAATATTCTAGGGGCTGGCGTGGGTTTCTACCGTTTAGGTTGGGGGCCGAATGATGAGGTCGGTACGGTCATTGTGAATCTTGTTTGGACTTTATATAACCTCTTGATCTTGGGTGCTGCGGTTGCCGTAGCGGTTGAGGCAAAACAAGTTCGTAAAGATCACCGAGTAGAAGTCTCGATGCCAGTTGCTGTGAAGCTTAATACCGGACACCTAATTCAAGCGGAAATGAAAGACTTTTCTCTAGGTGGGATTAGAGTCGAGATTGATGGTGTTGAGGACAAAACCTGCGAGCATTTGCTTGGCCAGTGTTTAGAAGTCGTACTCAAACGTGGTGGACAAGAGTTCGTTTTCCCAATGACCGTTGCCTATGCTTCTAAAGGTATCTTTGGTCTTCAGTTGGAGCAATTGTCTCACCAGCAACAAATTCAATATGTCCAATGTACATTCGCTCGGGCTGATACATGGGCGAAATGGCAACAAGGGTATCAGTCAGATAAGCCGCTATCGAGTATGCGAGCCGTACTTCAGGTAGGGTTTAACGGCTATAAACGTTTATTGAAGCACAGCCCTAAATTTATAATGGATGGTGTGGATATATTTTTAAAGTGTTTCGAATTTATTTGGTCACTAAGACCACGCTATGTCCCAATCAGGACCCCAAGTCATGCTAAATAATAAAACAATAACAGCGTTAGCTGCACTCTCCATCGCGTGTTTGTCGGGCAACGTTGCCGCACAAAGTATTAAACAATATCAGTCAGAAATGTCTGCTGAGGCGTTACAGGTAGATAATAAAAATGCCGCAGTAGTTAAACGCGTCATTCCATTTAGTCAACTTGGCTATACAGGCTCGATTGCGATTCAAGGAAGTGAGGCAAGTGCCTACGTCGGGTTCGGCTCTCGACTTGATGAAGTCGTTTCAAAGGCGACTTTGTACTTTGATATCACACCATCCCCAGCACTTCTCTCATTGGTTTCACACGTAAAAGTGTATTTGAACAATGAACTGATGGGTGTGACTTCTATCGTTGAAGGGCAGCAAGGGCAAAAGTTGAGTTTGTCTATGCCATTAGATACACGTTATTTCAGCAATTATAACCAAATACGCTTTGAGTTGATTGGCAATACAAAAACAGATTGTGCAAATCCAAATGATTCGAGTATTTGGGCTGAGATAAGTCAAAGTAGTCGAATTGAAATGTTTGTTCAGAAAACTTTGATCAAGAGTGATTTGAGCTTATTACCAGCACCGTTTTTTGATGTTCGTGATTTCAGTCAATTAGATTTACCTGTGGTTATTGGCGATCAATACAACCTTGATGATATCAAAGCAGCTGGTGTACTCAGCTCGTATTTTGGTGCATTAGCGAGTTGGCGAGGAGCACAATTCCCTTTGAGTCTGGATACCTTGCCAAACCGTAATGCAGTCGTGTTTATCACTAATGATAATAAACCTGATTTCTTGCGGGACTTTCCCGACACCGACGGCCCTTACTTACAAGTTATTACTCATCCCACGAATCCTTACGTGAAACTTCTTTTAGTCGTTGGACGTGATAGTGATGACCTGAATACAGCAGTTCAAGGCTTGGCGTTAGGCAACCAAATATTGACTGGACCAATCGCGAAGATTAATGAAGTTAAACAGATAAAATCACGAGTGCCTTATGATTCGCCTAATTGGGTAAGTACCGACCGTCCCGTGGCTCTATCTGAGCTCGTGGAGCAAAAAAGTGCGCTCCAAGTTGAAGGGCGTACGCCTCCGCCGATTAGTGTCAGCCTGCGTTTGCCGCCGGACCTATTCACTTGGCAGAGTCGTGGTATACCGATGGACTTAAATTATCGCTATTCTCCACCAACCGACGATCACTCAGGATCTCGTTTGACGCTAAGTATTAATGATCAGTTTATTCAGGCATTCAACTTAACGACAGAAGGACAAGGTGGTGACTCTAACCGTGTTCGAGTTCCCTTGCTGGATGACAGTTTTTTGAGTTCGGACGACCGAGTAAGAATTCCAGCATTTAAAGTGGGTAGTAAGAACCAAATCGACTTTGAATTTGGCTTTGCTTCTGTGACGGATGGACAATGCCAAGTTACTCAACCTAGTAAGCAGTACGCAGTCGTTGATGGTGATTCAACTATCGATTTTAGTGGCTTCCCTCACTACATCGAGATGCCTAATATGCGTGCATTTGCGACATCTGGCTTCCCTTACACAAGGATGGCTGATTTGTCCGAAACTGCGGTAATTCTACCGAAGCATGCGCCGATAGAAGCACTGCAAACTTTTCTCAATGTTATGGGATCATTAGGCAGCGACTCTGGTTATCCGGGTGTTCAGGTAATGGTGACCGATCAATGGGATAGTGAATCTTTGGCAGACAAAGACATATTAAGTATTGGCGTTGCTAGCGAGCTTCAAGAGGCTGGCTATGACCCAGAGCAACTTAATCTTTGTTATTGAAGCCGGACAGCGTCAAATTCGATTACCAAGTAAAAATGAGCAACAGCTTGGGATGAACTGGATGAACCCTTCCAATGCTAAACAAGACGCAACAGATTATGTTTCAGTTGAGGCTAATGGATCATTTGCAGCGATTTATGGAATGGAGTCTCCATTTACAAGTAATCGTAGTTTGGTATCGATCATGGCAGCGCACCCATCTGATTTTGCGTCAATAGATAGTGCTTTAAGTGATTCCGGTAAAGTACAACATATGTTTGGCTCCTTAATTACGCTCAGGAATGATGAAGTCGCGAGTTACAATGTCGGTGCTCACTACTATGTTGGTGAGTTGCCTGTTTGGCAGTTAATTTGGTATCACTTTTCTAGTCACCCGATTCTTATTGCCTGCTTTGCCGCGTTGATGATGGTTATTGTAACTATAGTGCTGTGGAGAGTATTGCGTCAGGTCGCAGCCAAGCGTCTAGAGAAAACTGAGGGGGATGAACAATGAAAAAGTTAATCTTATTGCTATCGCTATTGATATCTCCTCAACTTATGGCTGCTACGTGTGAGTGGGCTCAATGGAGCAATTTTAAATCGACATATATTGATAGTGGTCGAGTAATTGATGGTAGTGATGAGCGTTTAATTACCACATCTGAAGGTCAGTCTTATGCTCTATTTTTTGCGTTGGTTGCTAATGATCAAGAAGCGTTTGAGCAAGTATTGAACTGGACTCAAACAAATTTAGCGGATGGCGACTTAACTGCAAGGTTACCCGCTTGGCTGTGGGGAAAGAGAGTCGAAGGTCAATTTGGCATACTCGATGTAAACCCTGCATCAGATTCTGACTTGTGGATTGCTTATGCGTTGGGTGAGGCGGGGCGCTTGTGGGATAACTATTACTATCAATCTTTAGGGCATTTATTGGCAGCTCGTATATTGAGAGAAGAGTCGGTTCAACTTGCTGATGTTGGCACTATTTTACTACCAGCGCCTAAGGGATTTGATCTCGGTGATGATGGCTATCGTTTGAACCCTAGCTATGTTCCTTTACAGCTGATTGACCGTATGCAGGAACTCTACCCACAATACTCGTGGGATTCGATGTACCAATCAAGTGCTCTAATGCTTGATCAAACATTGGCGAAAGGTTTTAGCCCTGACTGGGTAACTTTAAACGAAAAACAATTTACCGAAGATAAAGTCACGGGCTCTGTTGGGAGTTATAACGCAATTCGCACTTATTTGTGGGTGGGTATGCTCAATGAACAGAATCAACATAAAGCACAACTTGTTAATAGAATGCAGCCATTTGCTTCAGCGGTTAAACGGTTAGGAGCACCACCACGTGAGGTTGATACAGTAACTGGCAAGTATTCTCAAAAAGGAAGCGCAGGGTTTTCAGCCGCCGCATTACCATTACTTGCTTCGATGGACAATTCAGAACTACTTGAAGCACAGGCTACTCGGGCTAAAAATGAAGTAGTGACTGGTAAAAACAACCATTACTATGACAATGTCTTGAGCTTGTTTGGTCTTGGTTGGCACAATGAGCGTTTTAGATTTGGCGAACATGGAGAGTTGCAACCAGCATGGAGTAAGCAATGTCAGTAAGAGTAGGTTCTTATTGGCTAGTACCCCTTGCTATTGTGGTGAGTGGTCTTTTTTCTGTCGGTACGGCTAAAGCGATAGGCGTGAACTCAGCGCCTCTATCCAAGGCTCAGCTCGATATTGTTTATCAACCTGTGCAATTTGTTCAGTTTTCTTCTTCACTTGCTAGAGTTGATTCTGTGGAATGGCTAGTCAACCAACTAAAGCTTGCTGATGCTATCGGTCGCGACGATATTGTAGAAAGTACTCTACAGAGGTTGTTTGCTATTGAAAGAGCCAACCTATCAGGGCTTTATTATCAAGCAACGATGTTCTTGAAGCGTAAGCAGCCGGAACTGGCTGAGCAAAGTTATCAGCGCTTAAAAGATATCGCCCCAGATTCCTCACAAGCACGCTCTTTGTCTTCAATAATGGCCATTCAAGGTGAAAAAAGAGGCGATTATCAGCGAGCTAAGTTATTGGCTAAATCTGGCCGCTACACAGAAGCTATTAAAGCTTACCAAATCATTTTCCCTAACGGTATGCCCTCGGCTGCTCTTGAACTTGAATACCTGCAACTGCAAGCCAACTTAGATGGTAGCTGGCGTCAAGTGAAGATTGGACTTGAACGTCTGAATGCTGACTACCCAGGAGTTCCTCAATTTCAGCTTGCATTGGCCAATCATATACGCAAAGACAATCCGAGCGACCCTTGGATTTTGGATACTTATCGACAACTAGCGTTGGCACCTGTTGTAGGAACGAGCGCGGCTACTTCTTGGTTAAGAGCCTTAGAACAACTGCCCATATCAAAACCAGTGACCGAGCAATACGCAATTCTTGCGAGTTACTATCCTTCAGATTTAGAGATTCAAAAAGCGAATCAAACGGCGAAGGAACGATGGAAACTAGAACAGGAATTACGTAAAGATCCTACTTACCTTGCAAAGCTGAAGGGATTAGAACTCCTCGAATTAGGCAAAACAAATCAAGCTGAAGCTCAGTTGCGCTATGCGCTCACTACTCGTCCTAAAGATCCAGAGATTTTAGGGGGGATGGGTAAGGTTTACCTGCGCAAGGGACAACAAGAAAAAGCACTAGAGTATTTTAAGCAAGCTCAACAATTGGACAAAAATCCAGATACCTCATCCAAATGGGCTACGCTGGTTGAAGCATCTCAGTATTGGGCATATTTAGATCAAGGTGATCTCCAGTTAGCAAAAGGTGAACGAGGCAAAGCGGAAAGTCTCTACCGTAAGGCGTTAGTACTCGATAAAACACAACCATATGCATTTGTTGCACTCGGTGCTCTCTATCTCGATCAGCAAAAATATTCGTCGGCAGATAAAGCATATTCCCAGGCTTTAGTGCTAGATAGATTAAATGGTTCAGCATTGCGTGGGCGACTTGACGTTAAGATCAATCAAGGGGATTGGGGTGGATCTCGAGAAGTCGCAAATAGCTACTCATCAACTCAGCAGCAAGTTGTTGAAGATAAGATTAGTAGTATCGATTCTGAGATCATTCTTATTCGCTTAAGAAACGCAATTGCTAACAATGATGATAAAGCTATGGTTGAGTCAGTCGAAGCTCTTATCCAATTAAACCCTAGTTCTCCTTGGCTTAGATTGGACATCGCTGGCGTTGTTCGTTCTATGGGAAATAAGCCTCGTGCGGATCAGTTGATGGAAGATTGGGCAAAAGATGCCTCTGATCCTGAAATGAAGTTTGCTTATGCACTTTATCTTGCACAGAGTTTTAGAGTTAATCGAGCTATAGCTGAACTGGAAAGTATCCCAAAGCAACAAGTAACCAGCTCAATGCAGAGAACCCTTACCCGGTTAAAACTAGACTCTAAGTTCCAAGGTATTGAAACGCGCTATCAAGAATCCCCTTTAGCCGTCTCGGATCTGTTGAAGGGATTAGAAGTACAGTATCAAGGTCAGGTTCAGCCTTTGTCTCGCATTGCCGGGGCTTGGATCGACGTTGGTGAATCACCAGAAGCTGAGAGAATCTACCGTAGCATCGAATCTTCTTCATTTATTTCTACCGATGAGCAACTTGCTTATGGCGGGCTGATGGTAAGTTTAACTAAATTTGAAGATTTTGATGCTTGGTTTGACGAACTAACCCCTAGTTTTGAAGCTCAAGATTTTAGTGCTTCAGAGTTTTTGCAGTTTGATGAACTAAGAACACGCCGTATTTTGGCTGAGGCTGACTTAATGCTAGAAAATGAAAGCTTAGATCGGTCTTTAGAGCTTTACAGTAGGGTATTGTCAGAATCTGAACCTTACAAAACCCAGGCTCAAATTGGAATGTTACGTGTCAGCGCATTAAATGGAGATACAGATGTCTATAACCAATATCATCCCATCTTAAAGCAAAAGGCTGACTTCTTAACGGCATCACGATTGATGACCACGGCGAGTATATTTAATCAGCAAGGATACGTAGATGATGCGAATCAGCTCAACGCATTACTCGATAGCAAGGCAGATGCGGGTGCACTCGAATACCGAGACGGTATGGCAATTGCGATGGAAAATGAACAGTGGCTATTAGCTGAAGAGAGAGCCTATCAAGCACTGAACAGTGACCGAATTGAGAAAGTAGAACGACAAAGCCCTGCAGAAACGACGACTCCTACGTTTCGAGAGTTGTACAATAATAGTGATGATTATTGGTTAACACGCAATGTGAAGTCGGATTTAGATACATTACATGACCGTAGCGATGGCCACATACTTATTGGTTGGGATTACAGTGCTCGTGATGGTCAAAATCAATCGAATCAAGTCCCGATTGAAGCTAGATTGCCAATTGAAGAGTGGGACGGTCATTTGTTACTTAGAGCAGACTATGTATCAATAGATTCCGGAGAGCTCGAATATTATGACAAATCATCGAATTCATCAGGCGAACAGTTCCAAGATAGCTCATCGGGTTTAGCTTTGGGGGTTGGTTGGCAAGCTAAAAACTGGAGTGCTGATATCGGTACCACACCAGTAGGTTTTGACCACACGACTTGGGTTGGGGGTGTCAGTGTTGATGGTGACTTAGGACAGTTTGGCTGGACTGCAGTTGCCTCTCGTCGTCCAGAAACGAGCAGTACACTCTCTTACGCGGGAATGTCAGTTCCTTCTGGTACTTCCGACATAGAAGGAACTAAGTGGGGTGGGGTTGTAAGAACGGGAGTCAAGTTTAATACCAGTTGGGATATTGGGGGGCCTTATGGTTTTTGGAGCAGCCTTCAATATCACACGCTAATGGGTGAAAATGTAGAGGATAACAATCGACTTGGCGTTCTTGGTGGTGCTTATTACAAGTTGATCTCAACTGATCACGAGCGTTTGAGTATCGGAACAAACCTGATTTATCTTGGGTATGATAAAAACCTGGGTGAGTACTCGCTTGACCATGGCGGCTATTACAGCCCGCAAAGTTATCTGTCGGTTTCGTTACCCGTCAATTACTACGGTCGATACGACAACACTTGGTCATATTTATTAAGTGGCTCTATTTCCAATTCATGGACGCAAGAAGACGCACCTTATCTGAGCTCAAATGGTACGTCTGAATCGGGTGGGGGTTTTGGTTCATCTTTTCAAGCGGCTGTTGAAAAACGCGTGAGTAAGCGTTGGTATTTAGGTGCATTACTGGATTTACAGCGCTCGGAGTTTTACACACCAAACCATTTTATGCTCTATGCCAAATATACATTCAATGATCGTTGGCAGCCTATTGAATTCCCACCGGCGACACCGATTCTGTATAGTGATTTTTATTAGGAACTAATACTAAATAAATCTAAAGCGACTCAAGTGAGTCGCTTTTTTACATTGGCTTGATGCTAACTATTCGTGTTACGCGTTGAGCTAATTAAGAAGATAGTTCGTTTTTAAAGTCTTTTAAGCCTTCTTGTATCACAGTTCTAAACTGCCGAATTCGTTTTTAAGTCGAATTGAGTTTTTGTCAACGCTCTCTCTATTGTTAAGTCAACACGTGCGGAATAAGTTACAAACCATTAACGAAACGAGTTTTAGACTGACAGCTGTGTTCGGCTGGTTTTGGCTTTGTCGGGCATTAGGGGAAGAGAATGGAAGTTATTGTAATTGGCAGCGGTGTTATTGGATTGACCAG
>MDTG01131519.1_pt1 | contig 10171 bp, 10 predicted proteins | sample 811421 | NCBI WGS metagenome assembly MDTG01 (sample SAMN05326645, study PRJNA326480) | marine metagenome | isolation source: seawater | place: Pacific Ocean: South East | collected 2011 | reverse complement strand
TAATACACACTATTGAAGGAAAGAAGCTATCAAAGAGAGACAAAGCTTCTACGTTAGATGATTACTCTAAAATTGGTATAATGCCTGATGCTCTTAGAAACTATCTTCTCAGATTAGGATGGTCTTATAAAGATAAGGAAATATTCACTTTAAATGAAAGTATTAAACATTTTAATCTTGAAGGAATTGGTAAATCTCCATCAAAATTAGACATGAGCAGAATTTTATCAATGAATGAACACTATATTAAAAATATCGATGAAAATGATTTATTCGATCAACTAACCGAATATTGCAAATCATATAAAAGTGAAATTAAATCAGATAAAAAAGATAAAATTAAGAAATCTCTAAACTTCCTCAAAAATAAAGCCAAAACTTTGGAAGATATCTATAATAATGGTCAATATATAATGTCAGATATAATTAATTTTAATGAAAATGATATTAAACTGATTGATGATAAGGCTAAAAAAGTTATATCTGATTTCAATATTCAATTAAACAAAATAGATAAGATCTGTAGAGAAACATTAGAACCAATTGTAAATGGACTAATAAAGTCAAATAACACAAATTTTAAGGGAGTTGGGCAGCCTCTAAGAATAGCATTAACAGGATCAAAATTTGGACCAGGTATATACGATATAATTATATCTTTGGGCAAGGAAGAAGTTAATAAAAGATTAACTAATAAGATACTTTTTTAAAATTGAGGCAGCTTCAATTGAAGATGAAGTTTTAGATCTAATTCCCTCTAAAGTTTTTTTACATTCAAACAATTGTTTCTCTATAAGTTCAGGATTTTTAAGAAAATATATAACTGATTTGTAAATTTCTTCAGCATTACATTCCCCTTGTAACAGCTCAGGAATAACTTCTTTATCATTAATAATATTAATAATGTTCGCAAACTTTACATTTACTAATAATTTAAAAATCATGAAATTTATAAAACTTAGTTTATATATAATTATAGATGGTACATTTGCATTACATACCTGCAAAGAAGCTGTTCCAGATTTACAAACTGCAAAAATTGATTTTGATAAAATTTCAGTCTTTATATTTTCATCTGAAATAACATCTATATTTTTGATATCAGTATTATTAAAATAATTCATTATAAATTTTTTATTTTCCTCTGTTGAATGAAAAATAAAAAAATAACCAGAATTTTTTTCATTCATTAATTTGATAAAGTCAAGTTGAATTGGTAAAAGAACACTTATTTCAGATTTTCGACTCCCAGGAAAAATTGATATAATTTTTTTATCACTCAGAGCTAAATTATCAATAGATGATTTAATTTTTTGATTATTTTCAATTAATGGATGACCAACAAAAGTGTTTTGAATATTTTCTTGATCAAAATACTTTTTTTCAAAATCAAATAATAAAAGAACATGATCAATAAACTTTTTAATTTTTTTTACCCTATTTTTACGCCAAATCCAAACTTGTGGTGCAACATAATGAATAGTCTTAATTTTTTGATTTATCTTTTTTACTTTTTCAGCAACTCTTAAAGTAAAGTCAGGGCTGTCTACACTAAATAATAAATCAGGATTAAATTTTAAAATTTCCTTAACAGTATTATCTATTCTTTTTCTAATTTTGAAAATATTAAAGAGCACACTCGTAAAACCTAAATATGTAATTTCTTTTAAATCGAAAATTGACTTAATTCCTAAATTTTTAAGATTTGTTCCTCCTACAGATAAATACTCAATATTTGGATATTTGATTTTTAATTTTGAAACTACTGTTGATGCAAGTTTATCACCAGATGGCTCACCAGTTAGTATGAAAACTTTTTTCATATTACTTTAATAAATATTTTATACTTGTTGGCAAAAATAATACTTTTGTTTTTGTCTAAAAAAATATTTTTTTTTGATTTTAAAACTATTCCTTTTAATCCATGATTGTAACAATCTTTTAATGTTTTTAGACCTATAGTTGGTAAATCAATTCTTAAATCTTGTTTTTTTTTGGGAAATTTAATCAGAATTCCTTTTGATCCTTTTTTTAATTTTAAAATCATATTTTTTGTTCCCTTATTACTTTCTGAAGCAATAATCTTTTTATCTTTTACAATTAAAGCTTGCACATGATCTAGATTATTTAATTTATCAAAATATTTAATACCCTTTTTAATAGATTGTAGATCTACTTTATTAGGTTTGATTTTTGTATAAATACCATATTTAAGTGATAATTCTGGATTAAAATAATTCGAACTTATAACTTTGATATTTTCTTTACTTAAAATATTAATAATAGCTTTAATTATTGCTGCATCACCTTTTTTTGAAGCTCTAATAATGTTTGGCATATAGTAAATACCTTTTAAATCTAATCTTAAAGTAGATAATTTTGGTTTTGATATTTTTCCGGCAAATAAGACTTTTTTAGATTTTTTTTCTTTGATTAAATCAATTATTTTACCAAATTTGCCAATACTAATTCTATGTGAATTTCTATCTTTTTTAAATTTGTTATTTTTTGAAAAATCTATAATAAAATATTTTTTTTTTAATTTTTTAATTTTTTTTAAAACAATTTCTGAAAAGTCTGTATCTCCTAAAAATAATCCAATCATTTTATTTTGAAAATGGAGTGCAAATTGGCCTTTTTTTATCTTTTTCTATAAAATTTATAACTTCATTTACTAATTCATTTTTTTTATACTCTACATTTAAGTTTTTTAAGTTTTCAGTTAGATTGTCACTTTTAAATATTTCTTTATATGCTTCACTTAAAATTAAAATTTCTTTATTAGGTATATTTTTTCTCCTTAAACCAATAAGATTTAACCCCTGTAAAACACTTCTATTTCCATGAGCTATTCCATATGGAATTATATCTCTAACTACACCACACATCCCCCCTATCATTGCTGATCTTCCTACTCTAGTGTATTGTTGGACGGCTGAATTACCACCGATAATTACATTATCCTCAATATACGCGTGGCCGCCAAGAGGAACATTATTGGCTAAAATTACATTATCACCTACTAAACAATCATGAGCTATATGAGATGAGACCATAAATAAACAATTATTTCCAATCTTAGTTTTGCCTCCACCTCCTTTTGTACCTGGATTAATAGTAACATATTCTCTAATTTTATTATTATCTCCGATTTCAAGATTTGTTTGTTCTCCTTTAAATTTCAAGTCCTGTGGATCATTACCTATAGAGGCAAATGGATATATTTTATTATTTTTTCCAATAATTGTATTTCCGGTTATGCTTACGTGGGATTCCACTACAGTGTTTTCTCTAATTTCTACATCAGATCCAATAACTGAGTAAGCACCAATACTTACATTAGATGATAATTTTGCATTGGAATGTATAATTGCAGTTTTGTGTATCATTTATTTTCTCTTAAAAACTCTCTAATATTTTTTGCCGGATATCCCATAACTTTACTGTTGTCTGGAATACTTTTTATTACACCACTGCCACCAGCTATTTCGACATTATTACCAATTTTTAAATGTCCCGATATTCCTGCTTGGCCACCTATTTTGACATTACTTCCAATAATAGAACTGCCAGCTATTCCCACTTGCCCTGCTATAATTGTATTTTCTCCAATTTTAACATTATGAGCTATATGAATTTGATTATCTAGAAAAGTATTTTTACCTATTTCTGTATTAGACATTGATCCTCGATCAATGGTTGAGCCACAACCAATTTCACAATTTTCATTTATTATAACGATACCAATATGTGGATATCTTAAATTTTTGTCTTTATTTGGAAAAAAACCAAAACCTTTTTTTCCAATTACACAGTTGTCTAAAATACTTACATTATTTTTAATTATCGAATTTCTAATTATTGTATTTGATCCTATTTTACAATTATTACCTACGTTTACGTTTCCTTCAATTATTGAATTATGGCCTATTAAACAATTTTCACCAATTTTTACATTTTTACCTAATAAAACATTTTTTCCATACTTAACATTTTTGTTAAAATCGGATTTTTCAATATTAATTACACTATTATCAAATTCATCTTCTAGTGATTTGGGATAAAATTTTTTAGTAATTTTCGAGGTAGCTATCAAAACATTTGCTACAACAAGTGGAGTACAGGTTTTTGGTAAATAATCTTTTAATGATTTATCTGTGATACAAAAAGAGGCTTTTGTTGTTTTTGCAAATTCTTGGTATTTTTTTGAATGAAAAAAAGTAATATTTTTTATCGATGCAGTGGTTAAATCTTTTATATCTTCAATATTTGTTTCCTCAAATTTATTATTTTCTATTTCAAGTTCATCACAGATATCAGTAATAGAAAAAGGTCCTAGGTTAGAAAAAAATGGGTTAAACATAATTGCTTTTACCAAAGCAATTAATTTAGTGTTATCAAGAATTATTGCTAATTATTTCTTATCAACGATCGTTGCTGACCACATTGCATCAGCCATTTTTTTATCATCAACAAAGGCTTCACCTTTATACTTCCAAACTCTTCCATGAGTCCTTATAGCTTCAATTTTTAAAATAAGTTTACAATCAGGAATTACTGGATTTCTGAAACGTGCTTTTTCAACACCCATTAAAAAAACAAGTTTATTTTCATAAGTTGATTTATCAAGACCATGTGCAGTCAAAGCAGCAGCAGCTTGTCCAAAAGATTCTACAATTAAAACCCCAGGCATAACAGGTTGTCCTGGAAAATGACCATTTACAAAAAAACTATCTTTTTTAACATTTAAAACTGCAGTTGCTGAGGTTAATTTTTTTATATCATAAAGCTCATCTATCAAGAGCATAGGTTCTCTATGAGGTAATAAACTTTCAATTTCTTTTTTTGTAAGTTTTTCCATTTATTTAATCTTTTTATTCACCAAATCTAAAATTTCTTTTGTTATATCAAATTCTGACTTAGCTATAAAAATATTTTTTTTATCAACGATAATATCAATTGAGTTTTCATCCATATAATTTTGTACTATAGGATTAATTTTTTTAATAAAATTATTTAATTCTAACTGTCTTTTTTCATTTAATTTTGATGCAATATCTCTTTTTTTATTATCAAATATTTTAATTTCTTTTTTTAAATCATCAATCTTTAATTTTAATTCATCTTTCGAAAGTAAGTTTTTACTTTTAACAATATCTTCATTTTGTTTTTGTAATTTTTTTTCAATTGATTTAAGTTTTGCTGTTTCTTTTTCTCTAATTTTGTCTATATTTTTTAAAATTGAAATTCCTGGTTTAGATTTATTTAAAATAAAGTCTATATCTAAGTACACAATTTTTTCTGCACTAGAAGCAGAGGTGCAAGTAAAAAAAATCAAGAAAAATTGATAAATAAAAAATTTTCTAAATATCAAAATGTTGTACCAATGTTGAATTTAAATGTTTCTGTTTTATCAGTTGATGACTTAGATATTGGCTGTGCTAGAGAAAATGTTAAAGGACCTATTGCTGTAAACCAATCTAAACCTAATCCAATAGAAGATCTAAATTCGTTAGAATCATTCAAACTTGAATCATAATCAATACCCCAAACATTAGCTACATCAACAAACATCAAAAAATCAACTGTTTGAGCACTAGGAAGTATTTGAGGTAGAGTAGATGAAAAATTTAATGCAGCTGCATAATTACCACCTATATAGTCATCTCCATCCTTAGGACCAACTTTACCAGAAACAAATCCTCTTAACTTATTGCCAGGTAAATATATTCTCTCAGATAATTTTACATCTTCATTGGTAATAGAATTAGCTGCTTTTAAATAAATAGAAAACTGTGAAATATTATCTTCGAAAAGTTCATCATAAACACTAAAATTATAAAAATTTGTAAGAGTATTATTGTCACTTACAACTGGAAGATCAACGGAGTAAAAACTTCTAAAACCATCATCTGTCTTAAATTTTTGGTTTCTTTTATCATAATTAAAATCGAGATTCAAAAAAGTATCAAAGTAATTACCTTTCTGAGCTTGTTGTCTAGTAGATGCCGTACTATCTGTCTCAATTTTTTCAAAAAATGTGTTTTGACCAATTCCTAAAAAGAAATCATCTTGATATTCAAAATTTGTTCCAAAACCAAACCCCATTTTATTACTTTTGTATCCAGAATTTTTTATTCTATCAGTCTCTAAAGCTTGAACTAAAGTATAAACCGACTTATCTGAATTCTTATAATTTGGATTTTCTACTGAAAATTTTCCCTTAATTGTATCTGTAGAAACTGTTAAGCTACTATCTACCGTAATTCCAGTACCAAGATAATTATTTTCTTTTATAGCAAAATTTAAGGTACTTCCATCAGTACCGAAACCAGCACCAGCAACAATTTCACCTGTTGCTTTTTCTTGAACAGTTATATCAATAGATTTTGTTTTATCAGTTTCATTAGTATCTATTTTTTTTGTAACATCTTTAAAAATTCCTAAACTTTTAATATTATTAATGGATTTATTAGCTAAAATAGAATTAAACTCATCTCCTTCATCAATAAGTAATTGATTCCTAATAACATTTTCTTGTGTAATATTATTTCCAAATATATTTATCCTATCTAAAGAATATTTTTCACCTTCTTTAATTTCAAAAACAAGATCTATTTTATTGTTTTTTATATTTGTAGTCACAGTGGATTCAATTGATTTAAACTCTTCATCGAGTACAATTTTATCTATTTCGTCTAAGATATTAGATATTATATTAATAGAATAAGGTTCACCTTTAACACTTTTAAAAAGATTCTCTAATTTCACAAAATTATTAGTGTCAAAATCTTCGGGTAAATCTAATGTTAGATTATTAAAATTATATTTATTTTTAGCATCAATATTGTAAACAATCTCAAATTCTGAAGGATTTACAAGTTTTGCGAATGAAGAATTTATTTCAACAGCATAATAGCCTTTATTCAAATAATAATTTCTTAATAATCTTTCATCAAGACTAAGAAGTTCTTCTCTTAAAAATTTTTTACCAGATAAAAATTTCCAAAATTTATATTCTTCAGTAACAATGATATTTTTTAATTTCTTATCTTTAAAAATCTTATTTCCAATAAAAGATATCTTCTTAATTCGAGCCTTTTCTCCTTGGTCAATATTGTAATTAATATTTACTTTATTATCGTCTAAAAATTCAATTGTGGTTTCTACTTTAGAAAAATAATAACCTAGTTCTTTCATAATTTCTAAAATTCTTTTTTTATCTTTTGAAGCTAATACTTCGTCATAAGCACTTCTGGATTTAAGGTTTAATGATTGTTTAATTTTTTTAATATTTTTTTTAGCTTTAATTCCTTCGATAGAAACATTTTCAATTAAAGGATTTTCATCAACTTGAATAGTCAAAATATTATTATTTATTTTCACATCAACTTTTTTAAAAAAGTTTGATTTATATAAATTTTTGAGAATTCTATTAGTTTCATTTAAATCAATATCATCTCCAATTTTAACATCAGTAAACATTTTGATAGTTTCATCTGGAATTCTATCATTACCTAAAATATCTATACTTTTAATTATTTCACCAAAAACTACATTGGGAGTCAAAAAAAATAAAATGAGGAAAAATGTATTAGAAATTTTATTTAACTTATTTTTCATTTTAATTTATCAGTTTATATATTTGAGCTTTTACTTTTAAATTTAGTTCTGTTATTTGTTTATAACTTTTTAATTTCATTACTTTATATTTTTTAAACACACTTTGGTCGAGAATATTATTCATTTTTTTTGAAATATCAGTAAATTTTATTCTATTTTTAAGAAATAAATTCACTAATTCGTCATTTATTAAGACCAAAATGGTTTCAAATAGTGAAGATTCTTCAGGCAATTTCTTTATGATCTTTGTTAATGAAAATTTCTTTATATTATTATCTTCAAATTCTAAATTATTTAAAATTTTTAAATCTAAATTCTTGGTTTTAATTTGTTTTTTTGCTGAATAAAGTGAATTAAAAATCGGTATTTTCATATTTGTATCATGCACAACTAATTTAGTTAATCCATTTTTAAATTTTATTATCGCATGGACATATGACTTAGGGTGGATAATAATTGATAATTTCTTATATGGTATATTAAAAATTTTTTTGGCTTCGATAATTTCAAAAACTTTATTCATCATAGTCGCTGAGTCTACTGAAATTTTTTTTCCCATTTTCCAATTAGGATGTTTAATTGCATCCTTTATTTTTACTGTATGAAGTTTTTTAATAGGTAAATTTAAAAAAGGACCTCCTGAAGCAGTTAAGTAAACTTTATCTACCAAATCATTGTTAATACCTTTTAATGCATACCAAATAGAAAAATGCTCTGAATCTACTGGGATAAAATCTGTTTTATTTTTTTTTAATTCATTTTTAATTAAATCCCATCCGCAAATAATTGCTTCTTTATTGGCAATAGCTATCTTCTTTGTATGTTTGATAATTTCAATTGTAGGTTTAAGTCCGCCCAATCCAGAGATCGAACTCATTGTATAGTCAACTTTCTTTTTAAAGATCTTACTAAAATTATTAAAATTATTATAAATATTAATTTTTTTAGAAAATTTATTTTTTTTTATTTTTTTATAACTATTTTCATTCGTAATAATTAAATTTTTAACTTTAAAAAGTTTAGCCTGTTTTAGTAATTCTTTATAATTTTCCTCAGCAGATAATAAAACTATTTCACAATTTTTTTTATCTTGTTTAATTATGTTAATTAAAGTTTTTCCTATAGATCCTGTAGAACCTAAAATTGCAATCTTTTTTTTCATATTTTACCTAAAAAATAAATTATAGGCATTACAAATATTAAACCATCAACTCTATCCAATAGACCTCCATGCCCTGGTATAATTTTTCCTGTGTCTTTCAATTTAGCTTTTCTCTTAAAATAAGAAATTATTAAATCTCCTATTTGACTTGTAAAAGAAATGAACAAAATTAATAAAAGTAAAGATAAATTAATTGTATTCAATATAATTTCTTCATAATCAAAATAATTAATAAAAATTAAACCAAATACTAAAGACAAAAGAAAACTTCCAAGTACTCCCGAAAAAGTTTTTTTTGGACTTATTTTGGTAAGTTTAGGACCCTTAAAAATTTTTCCAAATGTATAGCCACCAATGTCTGTAAAAATACAGATTAAAACTATGAACAAAAAATATCTAAAATCATTTTCGTTTCTAATAATATATGCTGCAAAAAATGAAAAAAATAAAAAAATTATTCCTATAATTTTTAAAAAATTATTTTTACTCATTTTATACCATTCGTAACTTGTAGCTAAGAAAAGTGTGCTTAAAAAAAATGTAAAAAATACTGATCCTTGAAAAATAAAGAATATTGCTATTGGAATAAAAATAATTGAACTTAGTAATCTTTTTTCAAATTCTTTAATCATTAAATTTTACCAAAATTTCTTTTAATATTTTTGTATTCTTTAATTATTTTATTATAATCTTTTTCATTAAAAGCAGGCCATAATTTTTTTTCAAAGAATATTTCAGAATATGCAAGCTGCCATAATAAGAAATTGCTCAATCTTTTTGTATTGCCAGTTCTAATTAGTAAATCAGGATCTGGTATATCCTTAGTTTGTAAATTTTTACTCAAGTTTTTTTCATTAATAGAACTTTTGTTTTTTTTCATTTTTTTAAAAGCATCTATCAATTCTGATTTAGAACCATAATTCAATGCTAGATTAATTTGTAATTTTGTATTTTTTGATGTTTTTCTTTCAGATGTATTTAAAAGTTTATTTAATTTAGGTGAAAAATTTTTAGATCCCAAAATTTTTAATTTAATATTTTTTTTATGTAAATCTTCAATTCTATTTATTAAAAAATTTTCCAATAAACCAAATAGATAATTGATTTCTTTTTTGGGACGTTTCCAATTTTCTGTTGAAAAAGCAAAAAGTGTTAAAAAACTTATCTTATTTTTTATTGTTCCTTTAATAATTTTTTCAACAGTATTTAGTCCTGCTTTGTGTCCTGCGTTACGAGAATTTTTGTATTTTAAACCCCATCTTCCATTACCATCCATGATAATGGCTACATGTTTTAAAGGGTTCATATTGTCATTATTTCTTTTTCTTTTGATGAAACTTTATCATCAACAATTTTAATGTGATTATCTGTAATTGTTTGCACATT
>MDTG01119854.1_pt1 | contig 10171 bp, 9 predicted proteins | sample 811421 | NCBI WGS metagenome assembly MDTG01 (sample SAMN05326645, study PRJNA326480) | marine metagenome | isolation source: seawater | place: Pacific Ocean: South East | collected 2011 | reverse complement strand
TTTTATTACACTTCTACTGAAATCACCAGTTAAGTATTCAGCTTTGACAGAAGTTGAATTTGAATTTATTACAGACTTAGTTACATGTAAATGATTATCGGATCTAATGGCAATTTGAGGAAGATGGGTAATGCAAATGACCTGTTTGTATTTTGATAATTTTTTTAAGTGCTTAGATACTTTTTGCGCGGTTTCGCCAGATATGCCAGTATCAATTTCATCAAAAATGAGAGTTGATACAGGATTTCTATCTTGAAAGACAGTTTTTATCGCTAACATAATTCTTGACATCTCTCCCCCCGATGCAACTTTGGACATCGGTTTCAATGGCTCGCCTGGATTTGCAGAGAGATAAAATTCCACTTGATCAATTCCTTTTGAGTTAGGCCTAACAGGAATTCCTTCATTTTTAATAAAGCTTCTGTCAATTTCATTTTGTGATAGTTTCACATTAAATTTTGCATGATTCATATTTAGCACCTCCAATGATTTTTCTATCATCGATGATAAAGTATTAGCATTAAATTTTCTAGATTTTGAAAGTTTAAACGCAAGCTCAGCATATTCTTTCTCTAATTCAATAATTTGTTTTTTTAATTCAGAATCAGATTTTGCATAATTAGATATTTGATTTAATTCATGTCTAATTTGCTTTTCATTTTCAAAAATAGATTCAATAGAGCCACCATATTTTCTCTTTAATTGCTCAAATAAGCTTATTCTCTCTTCAATATTAGGTAACCTTGATCCATCAAAATCATCAGTTGATAATCTAGCTTCAATATCTATTTCAATTTCTTGAAGCTGCATTATTATTGAGCTAATTATTTCTGCTAGGTCTTTAACAGAATTGTCATACTTAATAATTTGGTTTAGTTCTGCTGAAAGATTAATTAAGTTTGTCACGATCCCAGATTCATGTTCATTTAAGGTATGTTTGACATTAATTAGTCTCTTTATTAAATCTTCTTGATTAATTAATTTTTTATAATCCTGATATAGTTTTTCTTCTTCATTAGCTTTTATGTCAGCCATTTGAATCTCATTTAATTGAAATTCTAAAAGTTCTTTTTTCTGTTTATGAATAGCGATGTTTTGATGCAAATCAATTAATTCTTTTTTACATTTTTCAAGATTATCAAAAATTATTTTTATTTTAGCTAATTCTTTCTGATGACCACAAAAGTAATCTAAATAATCAATTTGATTATCAGTTTTTAAAATAATCTGCTGATCATTTTGGCCATGAAATTCTACTTTAGATTCAAATGATTTTAAAAAATCATTTTGGGTTGTTGGAGTTTCATCAATGTATGATTTTGACCTTCCTGATTTGTTGTAGATTTTACAATACGATTTTTTATCAAAATCAAGACATATAACGCTACGTAGTGCTCCATGCTTTATTGAAGATTTTGAGAATTTTCCTCCAATTAACGATGCAATTGCTTCAAGTATTATCGACTTACCTGATCCGGTTTCACCTGTTATTACAGTAAGTCCAGGATTGAAATCAATTTCAATATTTTCAATTATAGCAAAATTTTTAATATTTAATTTTTTTATCATGTCTTTTTGAATTATCAGATAATTTTACGAAACATGCGCCTAAAATTAATCCAATTATATCTGCTAAAACATCTAAACCACTTGAGCTTCTACCATGAACAGTAGATTGGTATAACTCGTCAATTAAACCATAAAAAACTCCTATTATTAAACACACAATAACCGGATATTTCAAAAATTTATGGAATGAAAAATAAAGAAGAATTCCAAAAATAAAATATTCAATTATATGAAGAAACTTATCAAATGTAAACATACCTGCATCTGGTATTCCGATACCTTTCATCGAGGAGCCTATAAGCATTAATGACACGAATGTAATAGTCAGAGGATGTGTTATGTTCTTATTTTTAAAAATGTTCTTCAATGTATAAAAGTAATTGTAACCTAATTACATATTTAATTTTTAATGATTTTATTTTTCTTTTAAAATCGCCAAAGCAATGGCTTGACTATCTGTATGGGATATGGAGATGTTTATACTTTTTTCAGAATGACCATTTATATATACTATTGGCGCGCCGTTATTGTCATTTATAATCGAGATATCTTTAAAACCTATAGAACTTAGCTTACTTGATGAAAAAATTGTCTTCATTACTGCCTCTTTAGCTGCAAACTTTCCAGAAAAATGCATAGAAGGATTGGGTTTAGAATTGCAATAATCTTGTTCCTCTTTGTTGAAAACTTTATTTAAAAATTTATTTTGATATTTTTCAATTGCGCATTTTATTCGATCAATATCAACAATATCAATTCCAGGATAAAAATTATTCAATGTTATTATTGTTCTTAATTATTGTTACTAGCTCTGATATGTCTTCAACATCCCAATCCGCGCCAGAATTTTTTGTACCAAACGTATCTCCGTAAGCAGCAAAAGCAGTTCTCATTCCAATTTTTTTTGCTCCAACTACATCCCTCTCTGGCCAATCACCTATCATGAGACTTGATATAGAGTCTATTTCTAATTTTTGAAGAGCCATTTTAAAAGGAACAGATGAGGGCTTACGTTTGCCTGAATCATCATAAGTAACCACCGCATCAAAAAAATGGTAAAGATTTAAGTAATATATTCTCATCCAAGCTTCTCTGCTAGGTGCATCTGATACCACAGCTAATTTAATTCCCAATTTTGTTAATTCAATAAGAGTTTTATTTACGTTTGGGTAAGCTAACAAGTTTGCTTCTCTAGCGCGTCTGTAGGCAACAACTCCAGCAGCTAAAAATTTATTATCGACGTAACCAATTGAATTTTCAAGAAAAACATCAAAAACCTTTTGATTCTCCCAACCAATTTTCTCATATAAAGAAATTATATTATCGAATGATTCATTCTCATCGATTTCAAGGCCAGCCTCGATCATTCCCCTCATTGCAGATCTCACTGCAACCTGCTTCATTTTCATAAAATCAAGTAATGTATTGTCTAGATCAAATATCACTCCTTTTATGGGTTTTCTATCAGAGAAGCTCATTTTTCATACTTTGTAGGATTATTAATTTCATCAATCTTTCTTTGTGCCAACCTCCGCCAATCTCTATCCTTGTTAGCCTCCTCAAAATATTTTAAGGCTCTAGTCTTTTTACCGCTCTTAAACTCTGCAACACCTTTTTCATACCAGCCACCACCAAAATTTGATTTTAAATCAATAGATTTTTGTGCCGCAATAGAGGCTTCAGTAAAATTTTCAATAGCATTTAAAGAGGACGCGTACCTAAACCATGCATCATGGTTTTTAACATTATGTTCAGTAGATTTTTTAAAATACTCAGAAGCTTCCCTGAATAATTCCTGCTCAGAAAATACTACCCCCAAGCGAAGATAAGCATCAGCGTATTCAGGGTCTATTTGAATTGCTGTTAATAGTACATCTCTAGCTAAATCATATTCTTTGCGCGTCAAATAAATATTACCCAGATTACTATACGCTTTTGTATAACCTGGGTTTAGCTCGATGGCTTTTTCATATTTAGCAATAGCGGAGTCTAGGTTGTTGTCCACTTCGTATGATGTACCTAGGGTAAACCAGGCTTTGTGAAAATCAGGTTTAATTCTAATTGCTTTATTTAGATATGATATTGCATCTTCAGAATTGCCTATCTTCTTTTCAAGTACACCTAGTTGGTAAAATGCTAAATAAAAGTTGTTGTCATACTTTATGGCATTTTTATAAAAGCTAGTAGCTTTTTCTAAATCACCTCTTTTGTATGCCTTATTGCCATTATTTAGTAATTGCTTTGTAACATTATTTAATCCTTTTCTAGCTTTAGTATGATCAGGGTATATTTTCAAAGCTTCACTGAAATAAAACGCAGCTCCTTCAATATCTTTTTGCCTGAATTTTGTTAAACCCATGTAAAAATGCGCCTCAGGAAAATATGGATGTTTATCTAAAATTGACTCATACTCCTCTATAGCAGCATCATATAAACCCTGTTGAACATTTCGTTTTCCATTTTGTATCTTATTTCTTAAATCATTTAAACCATTCCACCATGACCTAAATTCTTCATCCATCTGCACCGCTTTAGTAGCAGAGGCATTTGCTTTATTTAAATCTCCTTTACGAAGCCATAACTCTGAATATCCAATATGAGCTGGTGCAAATGAAGGATCAACTTTCAAAGATTCTTTTAACAATGAATCAGCAATCACTAAATCACCTTTGACCATTTGTTCATTAGCTTCAGCCAATAATTCCTCTGGGTCTTGAGTATAAACCAAATGCTGAGTAATTAATAAAAAAAACAGAATCTTATATATCATGTTTATATTCCTCTAATTAAAAATAATTCATTTCTTGATACGCTTTTTTACGTTCACTAAAGCCTTTTGAGCTTTTGAATAACCTGGAAACAAATCCAAGGCTTTATTAAAATGGTCAAGTGCTTCATTGTAATCCCTCTGCTTGTATTGGGCCATTCCTAAATAATAATGTAGTTCAGGATAAGTTGGATATCGTTGTATTAAATCTAAAAAAACCTTTTCTGCGCTAGCATAATTTTGTTTTTTTACATTCGAAGTCCCAATTTGAATTTTACTTCTAATATAATTTAACTCATTCCACCATGGCCTAAAATCCTCATCAATTCTTACAGCAAAACTGGCACTCTCACTTGCCTTTATAATATCAGCTTTTAGTAACCAAATCTTAGAAAATAACACATATGCTGGGGCATATGAAGGGTCTTTTTTAAGGACCCTATCAAGAATCAATTCAGCTTCAGCTAATTTACCAAAAGAGATATTATTTTTTGCTAAAATTAAATCAGACTCAAATTCTTTTGCTTCCGTTACATTTATAACAAAAAAAAATAATATGTTAATCATAAAAAAAATATTAAGCATCAAACTAGGCATATTAATGAACCTGATTTTTTTTCGTACTCAATAGACCTCATGAAAAACTTAAAATTTTTATCTATTTTTTCTTAATTTTAGATACTTGAACAGAAAGAGTTTCCAACTTTGAGCTTACACCATCAACATTTTTCTCTATACCACTTATATTCCCATTAATTGTGGCAATTGATTTATTAATATTTTCAATTGATGCTTTAAGTTCAGTTATGTAAACCTCCAAATCACTACCAACATCCTTTACTTTAATATCAATAGTCTTTACTTTACGATCAATGCTATAAAGGCTATCATTAAAAGTCTCATTTATGTCATTTACTGATTTTTTATTCTGTTTCCAAAGTAGCTCCATTGTACTAACTAATTCATTTTGCGAAACTTTTAATGAGTCATGAAGTGCAGCAATTTTTTTATCTAAAGAATTACCAAGTTCGATTATTGCATTGTGGTTTGCGTTAATTGATTCTTGGTTAAGTCCTATTGAGCCCCTGTTTTCTTTAATAGATCTATTAATAAATTCAAATGATTTTTCTACTCTCTGAACTTCTCGATACAAATTTGCTACAGAACCTGACATGATATCTATTTGGCTTTTATTATTTGTAATCTCATTTGATACAGCATCAATATCATCCATCATGTTTGCTGTTGACCCGGATAATACGTAAGTCTGATTAATATTTTTTGCTAAATTATCTTCAGCAACACTTAGACCATTGTTTATGTAGCTTATTGTATCTCCAACAAGCCCTATATTTTGTCTATTTAAAGAAATATCTACCTCATGCTCTACAATATCATGAGTAATTTCAAGCAATTGTTTTGATTTCTCTTGATCTTTCGTATGTAACCTAAGTAGGTCAGCCTCAAATTCTTGCTGAAGAATTTCAAAGCCTTTATAAACCTGATATAGATTATCAATTTTATTTTGAAGGGAATCTTTCCAAGAGACAGTCTTTCCAGATAAATTTTCAACATATCTTCTTACAAATTCTATCTGATCTGACATATATGTTAAGTCACCTTTTTTAGCTAAATCTTCCCTGCCAATGATATCCTCCGGCTTTATTTGCACAAATCCCATATCAGTTTTCAAAAATATCTTATTCGGTTTTTCGTGAGTAATTGTACCTTGAATTATCGAGCCGTCTCTGAGAAATAAAATAGTTGTATTTTGGGCCGAAGAGGCCGATAATAAAAATATTCCAAGAATTATAATAATTTTATTCATTTTCATACTTAAAACTATAAAGAATAGAATTAAAATCTACTCTTAAGTTAGGAAAAGGGCAAAGAGGAAGAATTACAAATAAATCTTAATTAAATATGTTAAGATTGTGCCGAAGGCCGGAATCGAACCGGCACGAGGTTACCCTCACAGCCCCCTCAAGACTGCGTGTCTACCAATTCCACCACTTCGGCAAAAAAATTAGTCCCATATTTAAAATTGCCTAACTATTCTAAATCTAGAACAGGTTGATTATCTTCGTTTTCAGAAATAGCCTGATCTATGGGAATTGGGTTTTCTTCAGAAGCTTTTTTTACTATTGAAGCATTAGATTCATCATTAGGACCACTTAAAATACTTATTAGTATAGCAAGTCCAATAAAAACTGCTGCTAACCATCCTGTTATTTTACTTAATACATTTCCAGCACCCTGACCACCTAAAATACTACTAGCGGCCTGACCACCAAAAGTACCAGATAGTCCGCCACCTTGACTCGCCTGCATCAAGACAATAGATATTAGCAATATGCTAACAAAAGTATGAACAATAATTAAAAATCCAATCATTTAAGTAAAAATCTCCTATTTTTTATCAACTATATTAATAATATCTACAAATTTTTCAACATCTAAACTAGCACCACCAATTAAAAAGCCATTTACATTTACAACATTTATTAACTCTTCAGCATTGTTACTATTTACTGAACCACCATATAAAATAGGTACCAAATCACTCTCCTCTTTATTAAAAAAATCTGAAAGTGTTTCCCTTATAAAAAGATGTACTTCTGCCACCTTTTCTGCTGAGGCAGTTAAACCTGTGCCTATGGCCCAAACAGGCTCATAAGCAATCACAATATTTTTAAGACTGCTTAACCCATAAAGGCCTTCATTTAGTTGGGTCGATACTGTGTTTTTTGCTAATCCGTCATTTAATTGTTCTATTGTTTCACCTATGCACAATATAGGAGTAATTCCTGCATCAAGCACCTTTTTTACTTTCTTTCCAATTGATAAATTATTTTCACTAAAAATTGATCTTCTTTCAGAGTGACCAAGAATAACATATTTTACACCGCAATCTATAAGCATTTCTACAGAAATTTCTCCTGTATATGCACCTGAATCTTCAAAATAACAATTTTGCGCACCCAATTCATACGTAGAAGATTTTAATAAGCTCGTTAATCCTGTAAAAGGTGGACAAATAATTACGTTTGTATTTCCAAGAGAGTTTATATCACTAATCATTTTTTTTATGAATATTTTTCCATCATTTGGTGTTTTATTCATTTTCCAATTACCAGCTACAATAGAATTAATCATAATACTTATATCTCCAGTTTATTAATTGCATCTAGTTGATTACCTGACATCAGTTCTAATGATGCCCCCCCACCTGTTGAAACATGGGAAATATTATCAACTAATTTAAAATTTCTTAATGCAGATGCCGTATCTCCACCACCTACAATAACAATAGATTCTTTATCAATAATCTCTACTAATTTATCAGCGACAGCTTTTGTTCCATGAGAAAAAACTTCATTTTCAAAAACTCCCATTGGTCCATTCCAAAGGACAGTTTTCGCTCCATCCAATACTGATAAATATTTATGAATTGTTTTTGAACCTATGTCCAAACCCATTACATTGTCAGGCATATCTCTTACATTAATAGAATTACCTCTCAAAGTTGAATTTATATCCTTAGCACATACTACATCATTAGGTAAGATGAGCTTATTACCGTTAAGTTTAGCTGCATCAAGAATGTTTTTTGCTTGATCAATCATTTTAGTTTCAACCAGAGAGTTGCCAATATTATAGCCCATTGCTTTGAAGAAAGTAAATACCATTCCTCCTCCGATTATTATTTTATCAGCTTGACTTAAGTATTTATTTATTAGTTCAATTTTAGTGGAAATTTTTGAACCACCTAAAATTAATACTAGAGGCCTTTCCGGTTTCATAACGACTTCTCTTAAATATTTCATTTCTTTTTCAAACAAAAAACCGATACCATAATTTTTAAAATTATCTACCACACCATGATTTGATGCATGTACTCTATGAGCAGTTCCGAAAGCATCATTAATATAGATACGGCCGTGTTTTGATAGTTTATTAGCAAATTCTGAATCGTTATCGGATTCCTCTAGATGGAATCTTAAATTCTCTAACAAATGAACTTCTCCAGGCTTTAAAGATAGAGAAGTATCAATAGCATCCTGCGAAATACAATCTGAAGAAAATTTAATAGGGATTTCTAGAAGAGAAGCTAAATGTTCACCAACAGGCATTAAACTAAAATTTTCATTATATTTACCTTTTGGTCTACCGAGATGAGACATTAAAACTACCGCTGCACCTTCCTCTAAACAATAATTAATCGTAGGCAAGCAGGATCTTATTCTAAAGTCATCCTGGATTACCTCGCAATTAATAGGCACATTCAAATCGAGCCTAATTAATATAGTTTGCCCTTTGATGTCAAAAGACTTTAGAGTTCTTAGCATAGTTTAGGTATTATTTTGGTTAAATTTTAAATCTATAACCAAAGGGATAGGTTAGCATGTTAAAGAAATCAATTTTTTGTTACTTTACTTAAAATGTTAAATAAAAATATATTTTAGACTATAAACTTAATAAATTAATTCTATAATCTGAATCTATAATCATTTGACAAAAAATCTGTTTAATATAAGTAATAATAACTTCAATGATCTTATGAAGCATAGAGTTCATGAGATTTTATTAGTTGCAAGCCCATATGATTCATTTATACTTGAGGAAGAAGGTGGCCTAACAGAACAAATCATGACAGAATACATTGGCATGAACTTCAATTATGCTCCTAGGGTTACACGATCTTCCACTTCAGTATCCGCTATGAAACATTTATCAAAAAATAAATTTGATCTTGTTATTGTGATGCTAAGAATTGAAGATACAGATCCTATATCTTTAGGCAAATCAATAAAAAAACATTATCCTCATATGCCAGTTATTTTACTAGCTTTTGATGAAACTGAGATAAAACAACTCAGCCAAAAAATTTCCCCTAGCTCCATTAATAGAGTTTTCATTTGGTCTGGAGATGCCTCAGTCTTCCCAGCGATAATCAAATATGTTGAAGATAGAAAAAATGCTGAAAAGGACATCATTAGAGGAAATGTGAGAGCAATTATTTTAATTGAAGACTCTCCTAGAATGTATTCTATACTTCTACCTCTAATATACCGAGAAATTGTTTCTCTAACAAAAAGTCTGATGAAAAAGACATTCAATTCTAACTATAAATCAATGCACCTTAGAGGTAGAATTAAAGTTTTACTAACACCAAACTACGAAACTGCTATGAAGTTTTCAAAAAAATATGGCGAAAATATTGTAGGGATAATATCAGATGTTAAATTCTTAAATAAAGGTAAGAAGGATCCAAAAGCTGGAGTAAAAATTGCAGAATCAATTAGGCGTAAGCACCCTGCAATGCCAATAATGCTTCAATCTACCGATAGTTCAAATAGAGAGTTAGCAAAAAAAATTGGCGCAGATTTTCTTCACAAAGGGTCTAATACTTTATTAAAAGATTTGAGAAACTTTATGCTTATCAACTTTGGGTTTGGGGATTTCATTTTTAAAGATATTGATGGTAATGAATTAATCAAAGCAACCAATACAGAGGAGCTTGTCAAAGGTATTGAAACTGTTCCAATTGATACCTTGATTTATCATGGTAAAAGCAACCATTTCTCAAATTGGCTAGCTGCAAGATCTAACTTTGAGGTTGCAACTAAATTAAGAAAAATAGATGTAGAAAAATTTAAAGATAAAAATGATATCAGGGATGCTATCGCGAAAGAAATTAAAAGTCTGGATGCAAAGCATAGGTTTGGAGAAGTAACAGATTTTTCCTCCCAAAAGGATAATAACTCTAGATTTTATAAAATGTGTGGCGGATCATTGGGAGGAAAAGCTCGCGGTCTTGCTTTCGCTAAAGAT
>MDTG01016416.1_pt1 | contig 10171 bp, 5 predicted proteins | sample 811421 | NCBI WGS metagenome assembly MDTG01 (sample SAMN05326645, study PRJNA326480) | marine metagenome | isolation source: seawater | place: Pacific Ocean: South East | collected 2011 | reverse complement strand
TAAAAATATTACAGGAAAAGATGCTGAAGCAGTTTTAGGAAAAGCCGAAATTACCGTGAATAAAAATATGGTTCCTTTTGATGACAAATCACCTTTTGTTACTTCAGGTATTCGTTTTGGAACTGCAGCCATTACCACCCGTGGCCTCAAAGAAGCTGATATGGATGTAATAGTAGGGCTAGTCGATCGTATTATCACTAATCCAAACGATGGGCAGAATACCGAAGCTGTAGCCCAAGCAGTGCACCAACTAATGGCGGGCAGACCCCTGTTCAATTCGTAATTTTCCAGGGGGCAACTCCATTCTTAGTTTTTGTAACTCAAACATGCGATTTTATCACCTTGGAATTATTTACTAAATTGTAATTCTAAACATTAAGATTGAAAAAGTTTACACCCGTTCTGTTCTTCGTTGCTGCCTTTTTTTTAGCCATGATCGTCAAGGGTATTTTTAATGTTACCCCTGAGGAACAAACTGAGCTGTTGACTTACGCTGATGAAGAACATGTGAATGCGTCTATCCCAGAAGCGATCAGTTATAATCTTGATGTCAAACCCATTCTTTCCGACAAATGCTATGTCTGTCATGGACCAGATCCAAATGCGGTTCAGGGCAAGCTGAGGCTCGATAAAAAAACAGATTGGTACAGAATTAGTGAGGAGGATCCTGAAAAACAAATCATCGCTCCATCGAATATCGAAAAAAGCGAGTTGATTGATAGAATATGGTCGCAGAGAGCTTCGCATCAGATGCCCCCGCCTGAGTCCAACTTGGTGCTTTCGGAAAGAGAGAAATTGATAATTGAGCGTTGGATTGAACAAGGAGCACAATGGGAAACCCACTGGGCCTTCATGCCCCCTGAGAAAGGCACTGTTCCCAACACAGTCGATAAAAATGCCAGCGAGATCGATCAATTTATATATGCTGCACAGCAAAATATCGGTTTGAAAGCTGCGCAAAGGGCTCCAAAAGAAATATTGCTAAGGCGCTTGTATTTTGATGTAATCGGTTTACCTCCCTCGGTCAACGAGATTGATAATTTTCTAAATGACAGGGGTGCGAATGCTTATGAAAAAGTAGTGGATGCATTGCTATCTTCTCCGGCCTATGGAGAAAGAATGGCCTCGAATTGGATGGATATTTCACGATATGCTGACACCAACGGATACCAAGACGACACGGAACGGTTTATGTGGCCTTGGCGGGACTGGGTGATCCATGCCTATAATAAAAACATGCCCTATAACCAGTTTGTCAAATGGCAATTGGCAGGAGACTTGCTCCCTGATGCCACCCAAGAGCAAATTTTAGCTACGGGGTTTAACCGTAACCATATGATTACCCAAGAGGGCGGAGTCATAGAGGAGGAATACCGCGTGGAATATGTTGCGGACAGAACTGTCACCACCGCCAAATCCTTTATGGGATTGACCATGGAATGTGCCCGTTGTCACGACCATAAATACGATGATCTCACCCAAAAAGACTTTTTTAACATGTACAATTTTTTCAATCAGTTAGAGGAGAAAGGAAGAATTGGTTATCAAGAAATTGCCGAACCCAAAATTAAGTTGACCCAAGAAATGGTCAATAAGGAGCTTAAATTTGTTCAATGGCCAGACAGTATCCAAGAGGTTGAGGTGATGGTAATGGACGAGATTAAAAATTTAAGAAATACCTATGTGCTCAATCGTGGTGCCTATGATGCGCCCACTGATATTGTAACCAAGGGAGGAATGCCTGAAAATATTCTAAAGTTCGATGCGCGTTTTTCAAAAGACCGACTTGGTCTGGCAGATTGGCTTTTTGATGTTAAAAATCCCCTAACGGCTCGGGTAGCTGTCAATAACCTTTGGCAACAATTTTTTGGCAGTGGTATTGTGGCCACACCCACAGATTTTGGTAATCAAGGAGCGCTACCTTCTCATCCAGCCTTGTTAGATTGGCTGGCGGTCACTTTTATGGAAGAGGGATGGAACACTAAAAAAATGGTGAAAAGGATAGTGATGTCCTCAACCTATAAGCAATCGAGTAGGCCGACTCAGCTCCAACTAAAAAAGGATCCCAAAAACGAATTTTTATCCGTATTTCCCCGACAAAAGCTCACTGCAGAAATGATTCGCGACAATGTTTTGGTGAGTAGTGGTTTGTTTTTGGATAAATTGGGAGGACCCAGTGTTAAGCCATACCAACCTCCAGGATTATGGGATGACCTCACGGGCGGGAGTACTTCCAATTCATTAAAGCGTTACGTCATGTCCAAGGATGGAAACCAATACCGCAGAAGTCTTTATACCTATTGGAAACGAACAGCTCCACCACCAGGGATGGTAACCTTCGACGCGGCAACGCGTGATTATTGCACGGTGGAACGCCAGAAAACAAGTACTCCACTGCAGTCGCTTATTTTACTCAACGATCCACAGGTACAAAACGCCGCCTCGGCAATTGCCATTTTGATTTTGGACAGTGGGATAAAATCTGATAAACAACGCGTGATCGCCATACACAGGCGCATTACAGGTAGGGAACCTTCCAAAAAAACACTATTAGAAATGATGAATTATTTGGAAGATATCGCTGAAATACACGAGGACAAACACCTTAATTTGTCAGCAGCAGAGCTCCTGCACATGTCGTTTACCTCCTTATCTTTATTGATCTACAACCTTGATGAAACCTCACAGAAAAGTTGATTTATGGAAGCAATTAATAAGTATTTTTTAAATAACAACCGCCGTCACTTTTTAAAAAACTTAGGATTTGGAATTGGTGGATTGGCCTTGGGTTCTATATTGGACCCTTTGGGGATCAACTCTTCTAATGCTGCGGGTCCTCAATTACAGGCTGGGCCTTTACCTTTGCCTCATTTTGCACCCAAAGCCAAAAGGGTTATTTATCTATTCCAGAGTGGTGGACCTTCCCAGCTGGATCTTTTCGACTACAAGCCCCATTTGAACCAATACCGAGGTATGAACCTTCCTGATTCTATTCGGAAGGGACAGCGACTCACAGGAATGACCTCTGGTCAGGATAAGTTTCCGGTGACAGGAAGTTTGTTTAATTTCAATCAATATGGTGCTTCTCGTGCTTGGGTAAGTGATTTAATGCCCAACGTATCTAAAGTCGTAGACGAGCTTTGTTTTGTAAAATCCATGCATACAGAAGCGATTAACCATGATCCTGCAATTACTTTTTTTCAGACGGGATCTCAATTGCCTGGCCGACCCAGTATTGGGTCATGGATGAGTTATGGCTTGGGGAGGTTGAATGAAAATCTACCTTCTTTTATCGTATTGCTGTCCACCGGCAACGGCAAGCCGCAGCCCCAACCACTATATTCCCGACTTTGGGGGAATGGTTTTTTGAGTTCATTGCACCAAGGGGTTCAGTTTCGTTCGGGAAAAGATCCCGTGCTCTACTTGCAAAACCCTAAAGGTGTGTCTAAAAGTGAGCGCAGGAAAATGCTGGATCATTTGGCTGCCATAAATGAGGCAGAGGAAAGGACTTTTGGAGACCCAGAAATCAACAGCAGGATTTCCAATTACGAGATGGCCTACAGAATGCAAACATCTGTTCCTGATGTAATGGACATCGGCGATGAGCCCGACTACATATTGAGGATGTACGGGAAAAACTCTTATAAGCCAGGCACCTATGCCGCAAATTGTCTTTTGGCACGGCGCTTGGTTGAAAAAGATGTACGCTTTGTTCAGCTTTACCACACTGGGTGGGACCAACACGATAATTTACCATCGCAAATAAAACGCCAAGCTGAAGATGTAGATCAAGGCACTGCTGCACTGATAATGGATCTTAAACAAAGAGGGTTGCTGGAGGACACTCTTGTGATATGGGGAGGGGAGTTTGGACGAACCAACTATTGCCAGGGCAGATTAACGGATACAGATTACGGAAGAGACCACCATCCACGTTCTTTTACCATTTTTATAGCAGGGGGAGGTATAAAGCCCGGCTTTACTTACGGCGAAACCGATGATTTTGGCTATAATATTGTCAAAGACCCCATGCATGTTCATGATCTTCAAGCTACTCTACTGCACCAATTCGGTATCGATCACGAGAAAATGATCTTTAAAACACAAGGCAGAAGGTTCCGCCTGACCGATGTAGCTGGAGAAGTAAAAAGGGCCATTTTATCCACTTGACATTATGGATTTTGCAACTGAAATAATCGCATATATCGGCAGGTTTCACCCCTTAGTGTTGCACCTGCCCATCGGCTCATTGTTGATGACTTTTTTGCTTTTGTTGGTTTCAAGATTTCAAAAATTTCCCCTGGACAAAGCCATACGAATAGGAATAGATTTTTCTTTTGCTGGAGCTTTTTTTTCAGCCTTGTTGGGCTATTTTCTCTCGTTGGATTCCGCCTATGATTTTGAGACCTTAAAGTTTCACTTTTGGGCAGGGATCATCACCTTATTGCTAACCCTTACATTGAGTATAGTCCACCGAATGAAAAACAAAGAAAATCTGTTTTTCGGTGTTTTCCTGCTTACCCTGGTGGCTTTGTCAGTAACAGGACATAAAGGAGCCCAAATTACCCATGGAGATGATTTCCTCTCAACTGCTGAGTTATTTGAAACTCCGCCAGTGGTTTTAAAAATAGATTCATTGAATTACTACAAAGAAATTGTTCATCCCATTCTTGTAGATAAATGTATCAGTTGTCACAACGCCAATAAAAGCAAAAGCGAATTAAGGTTAGACCGATACGATCTAATTTTAAAAGGAGGGGAACGTGGTAGTCTCTTTAATTCAGAAAATACAGCTGAGGGAAGATTGGTAAAATACATTGAGCTGCCTTTAGAGGACAAGCTTCACATGCCACCAAAGAATAAGTCACAGCTTACTGAAGAAGAGAAATGGCTATTGACCCATTGGGTAAACTCCAAGGCCTATTTGGACCAAAAAATAGTAAGCCTGGGTGAAGACGAGCTTTTTAAAAAGAATGTTATGTCATTTTTGGGGGTTGGGGAGAAGGTAAAGCCTGCAGATCTAAATGCACTGGCACAGCTAGATGCTGCTGGTTTTAGGATCAAGCCCAATGCCCTTCACGATAATTTGCTTAGACTTAAGTACCTCAAAAATAACATTAATAAGTTGCATATTCAAGCTTTAACGGAGGTTAAGGATCAGTTGGTTGAACTGGACTTAAGCCACACCAATTTCAATGATGACATGGCAACCGCCCTCTCAGACTTTCCAAGGCTAAAGATTTTACGAATGGACAATACTCTCATAGGTGACATTACTTTGTCCTATTTCAACGCTAGTAATTTGGAGTTACTCAATTTGTGCAACACCAAAGTTTCCTATGCTGGCATCAAAAATATTTTGAAACAATCCCCTCCTAAGACTATTTATGCTTGGAATACAGAGATCAATCAAAGTCAAAAGCAACAATTGGCATCCATTGCCCCATCGATTATAAATTTTGGTAATTCAGATTTGTTTTCTGAGGAGTTGAGATTGGGGGCGCCCGAGCTTTTAAACCAAAATACTATTTTCGAGGACAGCTTGAGCATTGCTTTTGATGTTCCTAAGGTGAAGAATATCAATATTCACTATACCCTTGACGGCAGTACACCCGACAAAAATTCCCCGATTTATAAAAAACCATTTACATTAATACAATCTGCTACCCTTAAAGCAAAATCGCTTAAGCAGGGATGGAAAGACAGCGAGACGATCGAAACCCCATTTTTTAAGAAAAGTAATCAGGTGGTATCCTATGCGATAAAAAACGATCTGAGTCCTACTTTTTCTATCAGCCATCATGTAAATTTTACTTTCGAGGGGAACGAGTCCGTTTTATTTGACGGAAAAAAAGGAGAGCGGGTATATCGTGGAACCAGTATTGAAGACGGAAAAACCTGGCTGGGGGTGGTTGAAGAAGATTTAAAATTGGTATTGAAGATTAAGTCTCCAGAAAAAATCAATCATATTACATTGAGTTTGTTAGAGAACCTAGATATGAGAACGGTTTTTCCTAAACAAATAGCGGTTTATGGAAAGTCATACTCAGGTCAATATGAACTTATCAAGACACTGGATATTCCTGTTCAAGATCATCCCGATGAGAGGATTTCCTATTTTAAGGACTTTACCTTGGATGTAAATTTAAAAGGCAAGGACGAGCTAATAATTCGTGCTGTGAATCATATAAAATTTCCTGATGCACCGGTGTATAGGAAATGGAAAAAACGCAATACCTGGATCTTTGTCGACGAAATAATCATATGGTAAACAGTATATACGCCAAAACATTAAATAATTAACCGATGCAAAATTTTATGCACCGCAATTACTTCCACTATTACTTATTTTTCTACCTACTCTGTTGGCAGGCTTATGCGCAACAAACCGACATAGAAATTATTAAATCAAGGGTTTACAATGCCATTATCAGAAATTATATTGATTCTGATGCTCCTGCTTTAACAGCATCTTTTGATGGAGAAGTAAAAACAATACTTTCAGAGTTTGACGGAGAAAAGTGGCCTTATATTCTTTATGAAAATGTTTCCAGAGAGGGTTTCGACAATACAATACACCTTTACAATCTCTTAAAAATGGCCGTGGCCTATAAGTACCCACAAAGTCAATATTTTAATAAAAAAAGCGTGTTTAAAAACATTGTAAAGGGCTTGATTTTTTGGTGTGATGAGGATTTTGTAGGAGAGAATTGGTGGAACAATCAAATTGGGACTCCCATTACGCTCGTTAATCTTATGCTTATGGTTGGAGATGAGCTCCCCTCAGATCCTGTCAGGCGATCCCAAAAGATTATCAACCGCGCTAATATCAATAAGGGCGGTTCAAGGCCTGGTGGGGATCGTATCAAAGTTTCCTCTATTGCGGCTAAGAATCAACTTTTTTTAAACGACTCTTCTCAGTTCAATTTGATTATAAACATCATAGCGCAGGAGGTTAAATTTGTTGATTGGATTGGTTCTGAGTTTGGCTACACTTATTCTAAGACCGATAGAGGAGGTTTTAAAGAGTTTCTAAAAGCCAATGGAAGGGGATTACAATATGACGACAGTTTTCACCACAGGACGGATGGGGTGAACAACACCTTGTCCTATGGTTTAGGTTGGTCCAGCGCGTATGTAGAATGGGCACATTATGTGCGTAATACAGCTTATGCTTTCCCAGCTGAAAAATCTAAAATTTTAGTTGATTATTATTTGGATGGGGTTTGTAAAACAGCTGTTTTTGGGGTGAGACCCGACTATGGCGCCAAGAACAGAAGCATTTCCAGACCTGGAAATACAAAACCGTATGACGCAGCTGTTCCCTTAAAAATTTTAGATATAACCACTTATAGGGCTGAGGAAATAATGGAGGTTGTCAGGATGAGGACTGCAAATCTGCCGGTAAACAAACTTTCTCACGCGACCTTCTTCTGGAATAGTGAACATTTTACATTTCAAAGACCTGATTTTTTCACGTCAGTGCGGATGTATTCCACCCGAAATATGAATATGGAGAGTCCATACAATAGTGAGGGCTTGCTGAATCACCACCGCGGAGATGGCGCAAACCACATTTATACCCGAGGAAATGAGTATGAAGACATCTCACCTGTATTGGATTATCAAAAAATTCCTGGAGCAACCATTGTTCAAAAAGACCAGTTGCCGCACCACAATCAAATAAAGAAATTGGGATTGACAGATTTTGTGGGGGCCACAACAGATGGTCACTATGGTCTAGTCGGTTTTGATTTTAAAAGCGTCCACGACCCTTTGGTGGCAAGAAAATCGTGGTTTTTCTTTGATGAGGCTTATGTTTGTTTGGGTGCCGGAATATCTTCAAAATCTAAAAACGAAGTACATACTACCTTAAATCAATCCTTGTTAAAGGGGACTGTTCATATTGCTGCAAATGGTCAAGTATACCCCTTAGGTAATAAATCTGGGGTACATAGAGGGGTTAAATGGATTCATCACGATAATATTGCTTATCTGCTACCACAAGCTCAGGATATTTCAATAGAAAACGAGTTGGCAATAGGTTCGTGGTGGCGCATCAGCAAGCAAATAGATTCCTCTAAATCAACAAAACAAAGAGAGGTATTTAAGACATGGATCAATCATGGTGTTTCTCCAGATAGGGCATCCTATGCCTATATCGTTCGGCCGCATACCACACTTGAGGAATTGTATGACAAGGACGTTGTTTCTTACATTGAAATATTATCTAATACCCCTTATCTTCAGGCGGTCTATAATCACAGTCAAAAGCTGCTTCAGGTTGTTTTTTACAAAGCAGGTGAATTGAAAGTGCAAGATGGATTTGTAATTAAATCTGCCGCCCCTGGAATCGTGATGATGGCATTAAATGATTCTGGAGAATTGGCAAAGCTATCGGTGAGTGACCCCAACAGGGAGTTGTCCAAAATGATGCTCACAGTGTCTAAAAAATTTAAAGGAAAAGGAATACATTCTAAGTCTTCATGGAATGCAGCCCAAGGGATGACAGAATTTGTTATAGACTTACCCCAAGGGGGGTGGGCCGGCAAATCAGTAGTAATCGAGTAGGGTAGGGCAATTTCCTTTAATATGGTGGCTTTGGGCTCAGAAAGTTATTGCTTATCTCCACCGGAACCCTCAAAGGTTTTCAGTTATCGGGATCAACATAACACCATTTTGTATTGCAATTCACAACCACCTTATTCATTTGGGCACTCAGGAAATCAACGACGCTAAGACACAAAGGGCCCCTGATTTCTTTTACATAGGTTCTACATTGAGGGTAACCCCAAAAATTCTCCCAACCGATAATTTACATGGTGACTTCTGACCATCCAAACGCCAGCGGAATTCGGATGTAATTTTTTAATTTTTTTCCAATGGGATTTTGCGATATTTTGAGCCCAGAGCAGGTTTTGACATTTTTGACGCGGTTAAGGCCGTCCAAATGTTCGGCTGCTACTTCAATTTATAAGTGTATCGGTGGCAACTTTTTGGGCGTTATTTTTACTTCAAAAAGTTTGCTCCAGTTTTTCCCAGTAACAAAAAAGGTCTGTTTTTTAGGGTGGTAAGCGATTCCATTAAGTACATCGAGGTTGGAAACTTGCTCAACTTTTTTCTTTAAGCCCGTAAAATCAATAACGCCCTCAACTGCCCCGCTACTGGGATCGATGATGATGCCCACTTCTTTGCTCATCTGGTAGGTATTGGCGTAAATTTTTCCATTCACCCACTCTAATTCGTTGATTTTAGAGATGGCTTTTTTGTCTGTCATCACTTGAATACTTCCTATTTCTTGCTGTTTTTTAGGATCCAAAAGCCAGATTTGATGGGTACCGTCGGATTTGTATAACCGCTGTCCGTCATTGCAAAGACCCCACCCTTCCTTGCTTTTTTGGTAGGCAAAAGAACGTTCCATGTTGAGGTTATTGGGTTCATATTGAAAACCTATATTCCCTTGCCAAGTTAGCTGGTAGAGTTTGTCGTTTAGGAAGGATATTCCTTCTCCAAAATACACCTTGTCCAATGCAATTTGCTGATAGAGCTCCCCTGTTTGGTAATTTACTTTCCGCAAACTAGATTTTCCTCTCAGCCCAGTACTTTCATAAAGGGTATCTCGATAAAATTCCAAGCCTTGGGTGTAAGCCGTTTTATCGTGGGGGTATTCGTTTACGATGATGTAGGAATATAATTTAGGTTTATTGGAGGAGACCACCGATAGCTGTTCTTGCTGCTGGTATTCTTTTCCTTGGACAAAAATAGAGGACGTCAATTTAAAAATCCCCAACTTTTGATCTATTAAGGGGTATTCATTTTTGATTCTTTTTCCGTTCAGTCTGAAAGCCACAGAATCTATGGGATGATTTTTTTTATTGATAAGCTTGAAACGAAGGGTGTCCTTGGGTGTGTATTTTTTATTTTTTTGGGCGAGCTGCAGCTTAAAATCCCCATTGATAACGGCATTGCACTTCAAGAAAAATATTGACAATAATAAAATCCAAATTTTCATATGATATGGATGTAAGGTGTGTTAAAATTAAGAATTTAAAATAATTGTCGAACGCCATAAACCTATTATATTTGTAACGGGCAAGTCCTGCACAACCAGCTCCTGCTGAATCCCCCAGGACGGTAACGAAGCAAGGGTAGGTGGTCGTAGCGGTGTGAT
>MDTG01256751.1_pt1 | contig 10172 bp, 7 predicted proteins | sample 811421 | NCBI WGS metagenome assembly MDTG01 (sample SAMN05326645, study PRJNA326480) | marine metagenome | isolation source: seawater | place: Pacific Ocean: South East | collected 2011 | reverse complement strand
CTTTGCAAGAACCTTTTCTCTCGCCGCTAATTGAAACGCTATTGTTTCCTGCGCGCCCTCAATCTCTTTTTCTGCTCTCTCCCTAGCACCACCGGTGATTCCGCCAAAGATGTTGAAATCATCACCCCTAATTCGCTCTCTAAGCTTATCAGTCAACAGGTCTGCAGAGCTGGAAACAAGGCTTGTGCTGTCGTCCAAAAACTTCTCAAGAGACTTAAATGCCTTGCTTAATCCTTGAGTAAAAGCTTTACCAATATCAAAACTTAACTTACCAAACTCGGACCGTAAGTCCTTAACAGACTTCCTGAAGCCACCGCCGAACCCTCTAGAGAGGACTTTCGCTTGCGCTGCCAACTCTATCTGCGCACGCTTATTCGCAATAAGCTTATCGCTGAGTTCCTCAAGGTCATCCGTCACAACGATGGCCTTAGAGCCTATCTCTTCTAGCTGCTCAGCCAGCTTGGGACGATCTGTCCTCAGTTCGTCCTGAAGCTTTGTTACAGCCTTCTGAAAATCTCCAACCTCTTTCTGTATCTGCGAGAGCTCTACGTCCTCTGCACTCTTACTAGCCTTCTCAAACTTTTTGTTGAGATTGGTGATCTGATTCTCTAGCTCCTTAATGCCTGCTGGCAGGTTACCGCTAAAGCCCTGCTTTAACTTGGTAAGGAACGTATTGACATCGTCAGTGCCTTTAAGTTTTACCTTGATGCCAAACTCGGGAGCCACGCCTTTGAGCTTCTCTTGAAAAGCGGACAAGAAAGTGTCTACATCTACGTCTTCTGCGGTGGCAAGAACCTTAATGTTACTTTGGAATCGAGCTCTTCTCTCTAAGTCCTGAAACGATTTTATGAAGCCCTGATTTCTCTTCTTCTGGTCTGCGATAATTGCGTCGGTGATCTCTTTAAGCTCAAGAGCCAAAAGTTGACGACGTTCAAGCTGGAACTTTCGCTGCTGTTCGTTGAGCTTTGCGGCTTCTGCCTGATAACTCTGAAAAAGCTTTGCCTGCTCAATCCCTTGCTCCTCCGTAACAATGCCGGCCTGTGCCGAGAAAACCCGCTGGGCGTCCTTGAGAGCCTGAGTAATTAGAGCCTTGACTGGGCTGGTCGCTTCAGCACCGAGAAGCTGCCGCAACTTTGCGAGCTGAGCGATACGCTTTCTAAAGTCAGCCTGTCTATCATCAGATTGATTTCCGCGCTCCTTTGCCTGAAGCTCGGTTTGCCTTTGGAGCAAAGTGAGTTCTTGTCTAAAACTCTCATTAGTCAGACGCTCTCGCTTCTTCATCGATTCCTCGATGGCCGCGTCAAACTCTCTCAGGGCGGGGTTTAGCCCAAGACCTATGCGCCCTGCCTCCGAAGTAACTTTTAATAGATTCTTTGCGCTTCGGTTTAGACCTTGAGCAAACTCAAGCTCCTGTCTTTCTGCCGCATTCTGTTTAAGCTTGCTGTCTGTTATCTCCCTCTCAAGCTCAAGCCGTCGAATGTCAGCTTTAATCAAGTCTAATGCAGACTGTCTTGAACTCTTTAATGCCTGCTCTCTAAGCTGCTCCAACTTAGCGTTAGCCGCATCAATCTTTGCCTGAAATTTGGCAGCGTCGGCCTTATCCTTTGCGGCTTTGATATCAGCTCGGGCCTTTGCAGCCGCCGCTTTCTGCTTTTCAAGCTGCGCGTCCTGCGCATCCACAATATCAAGATTAATATCGAGCTTCTTGAGCAAGAGAGTTAACTGACTCAGCAAACCTGTGCTCTGAGCCTCAATTCCCTCAAGCTCTAAAAAGACAGCGTCAGCGTTTGCCATCCTACTTTTAGCAGCTTCACTGTAAATTCTTTCTTGACTGAGGTCCCCTCTTCGCCTGGCTTCATCTGCCAAGAGTTGAGCGTCCTCACTTTCGGAAACAAGCCTGTTAAACTCGCGTTGTTTTGCTGCCCTTATACTAGCGGTTTTCTCAACAGCAAGCTCCGCGTCTTGAATTTTCTCAACAATGTTCGCGCGCTTCGACATAAGAATGTTTGTTTGCGCTTGGGTCACCAGTGCCTTAGCGTCAAGACTCTTGAGTCCGCCCTTTGTTGTGAGCTGCTTCTCTAGCCTACTGCCAAACTCTTCTATTGTGAGCAACGAGCCCTTGCTTCCATCTGTAAGCGTGTCAAAGTAAGACTGCAGCGCCGGCTTCGCTTCTTCAATGGACGATGTCAAAGAATCGCCTAGAGCGCCACCAGCCTCATCCTGACCTCGAAGAAGATTCTCTACGGCCTCGATTGTGGCATTGCGCTCGTCTAAACTCGCCCCGATAGCGGACTCATCTTCAAAGCGCTTGCCCGCAAAAAATCCACCCAAATCGTCCGTCGAGAAGTCAAACCTGTTACCTAGGACCGCCTTAACGTTGCCCGATGCGAGAACCTCACCAGACTCTACGGCCTCCCTATCCTTAGCCTGAGTGCCCTTCGACTTTGCAACAGGCTTTTCAAGGACATCTATTCTGACTCGAAGCTCATCTATAGTCTTCTGCATGCCAGCGGCGTCATTGAAGCCCAAAGCCTTTGCGGTATTGTCTGCATTCTCCTTGAGTTCTTTAGACTCCTTGTTAAGTGCTGCCACCTCCTCCTTGGACTTACGCGCCTCCTCGGCTAGGCCCGTCAGACCCTTCTTTAAAAGGGTGAGGCTATTATTAAGAATTGTTGTGTCTCCTGTAAGAGGGACTATCGCTGCCCCAATTACAATGCCGAGAACCGATAAGACACGAGCAAGCGCATCGGCAACACCTATCAGTATTGTTCTCAGAATTGACCAAGCGTCTCCGAATTCTGCGACAGCTGGACCCGTTTCTATTAAGGAATTAAAGGCAGCTTTAATCGCCTTAAAGAGTCCAAACGCTACGACGGCCGCTAAACCGATGGGTCCGCCTGCCGCTGCCGAAAGTGCTCCTCCAAAAGCAGCAACGCCACCCGCAGCGGCGGCTGCTGTGCCTCCAACTGAAGCAAACTGAGCGCGAGTCGCCGCAAGGTTTGTGGCGGTGATAGCCTGTCCGGTTCGGAAGAACTGTCCCTGTAATGCAAGCATCCGACCCTGAGCAAGCTTTGCTGCACCAACCAAGCCAACGCCAAGGTTTCTTGAAAGACGAGCAGTTTCCAAAGACATCGTCGTCAATGTTCTCGTAACGTTAGATGCGCCTGCAGAAAGCTTCGCCGTTTCAGCGGTCAGCCTTGCAGCCGCTCGCTGGTTAACGCCTATGTTAAAGGAAAGGTTCTTGAAGGCTACAGCCTCAGACCCAAGGGCGGCAGTAACCCTAAGCCCCGCCAAGGCGTTTGCGTTTAGAGCTAAAGAGTTTGCCGACGTGGCTGAAGTGTCCGCCACCACTGCCGCCGTCTTCGCTCTTGTGGATGCCGTAGCACTAGAGTTCTGCGCAATCATGCTCGCGAGCGATGTGTTAAGCTTCGCTATGGCCGCACCAAGCGTAGACATAATTCCAGACAACGCTCGCACAGCGTTGGAAAGGGTAGAGTTTGCCCTTGAAGAATTGGCGATGGCTGTATTTGTTCTAGTGAGAGCGACACCAAACTTAGTGTTTGCTATCTCAGCCGCCGCCGTTTCTGCGGTAACCCTTGTTGTGCCCGCGATCATGCGGGTTGTGGCGACAGTGACATCGCCCGCAAGCTTTGCGAACAAGGCCCCCACGCCAGTAACGTAGCTGCCCGTTTGTGCCCTGCTTCTATTTAACGCTGTATTAAAGGATGTAATGGCGCCAGTGAGGAGTCCAGGCTGAGATAGCGGTCCGAGCGCCCTACCGATCCTAAGGGAAAGAAAGACCGCTCCAAAATCAATGATCGCTGACTTCGCCGTGTCCAGAAATGCAACAAACGACTTAAAGTTATCAACAAGATCATTTACGAACTTGCGGGCGCCTTCCCCAGCGCTACCGCTTGCGAACTGTTCATTAAAGCCAGAAAACGTTTCGTTAAGACCTTTAAGAACATCTCTAGTAGCCTCGACTGACAGCTTTCCAAGGTTACTAATTAACTTTGCTATGGTCTCAGAAAATACAACGTCTATCTTTTCAAACGCGGCAGCGGTGGCTCCTGCAGAATCTGCGAATTTTGCAAACGTTGTCTCTACGTCAGAGAATCCGTTACCCAAAGTAATCAAAGCGGGGAGAAGGGCTCTGATGTTTGGAAAAAGTTCAGCCAAGGTTCCTGCGTCCCCGCCCGTAGCCTGACTTATATCTCTAAGTGCGCCGATAAGACCTTTTTGGCTAATGGTCTCCGAGGTTAAATCGACCTGCTTTCCTGTGTCGGCAATCCTCTTATTGAATTCTTCTATGAACTCAGTTGTCTGAGCCGTAGGTTTGATGAAAGACTTAAGGATGTTCCTGAGTCCCGTGATCGTCTCTCTCGGGCTTACCCCAGACTTCGTGATCTCGACAAAGAGGGTGAGGATTTCATCTAAGCTCGCACCAGCTTCTTTCGCAATCGGCGCGACTCGACCTATTCCTTTTGATAAATCGTCAAACCGTGTTCGCCCAAGCTTTACAGCAGTAAACAGTTTGTCAGAAACCTCTTCGGCAAAAATAGTCTCTCTGCCATAAGAGTTTAATACTGCAGTGACGCCTCCCACCGCTGTCTCTGTGCTAGTTAACCCTGCAACAGCAGCCCGTTGCGAAACAGCCAAAACATTAAAAGCGCCAGAGGCGCCCTCAACTGCTGGAATGCCAGAAGAAATTACGTCGTATAGGCCCCTGGTTAAGTCTTCAAGGGTTTTACTGCTAGTTGTTGAAAGTTTCAGTAACTGCTGTTCGTATTTCTCTATCGATACTGAACTGTCATCGAGCAACGTGTTAACTTCGGCTAACGACTTCTCAAAGTCTGCGGCAAACTCAAGCGCTTTTGCAGCACCGGCGCCCGCCCCAAAGACAGCTAGAAGCCCAGTGACAGACAGTAATGCAGAGCCAAGCGCCGTCGCAGTCGCAGTCAGAGAGGTCATCCCAGCCTGGAGACCCTTCATCTGCGCGTTGCTTTGTTGTGCCGCCTTTCCAACACCCTTTAAGGACCTGCTAAGGTTCCTAAGTTCGCGGGTCGCCTGAAGGACGTTTATGCCTACACGTAAATTTAAACCAGCCATTCTATAATCCTAGCACAAATCACATCAAGCTGATATACGTCTAAGCACGATATGCAACTGACCTATTAACAGGAGACAAGATGTCCAAGAAAGCAGTAGACAAGTTTCAGGCTTACCGACCAAAAACAGAAGAAGTCGCCGTCGGTGATGGCAGCCTTATTCTTAAAACCGCAACCCTTGATCAAGAGGCTAGGTTCCTTGCGCTACTAGATGGATTGGACGTTGGCGACCTATTGTCAGCCATCACATCTCTTGCACCAGACCCTAACGATCCTGACGGCGGCAGTATACTGAAAATCGCAGAAGTTGGCCCTCAAATTTGGGATGTGGCTAGAAATGTTTTAGGAAAGCAGTTTGCTCCCGCTGTAAGAGACGGCGCGTTAATAATGCTCGACACCAAAGCAAACCTTCAGACTTTGCGAAAGGTTGACATTATCCCTGAGGATGACTCAGAGACAGGTCCAGACGGAGAGTACCTTGGCAGCAAGTCTTTAAGACTGTATATCAAAAGCAATCTCACATTAATTCAAGGCGTACAGGTTGTTAAAACCGCGTGGACTCTTAACGGATATGGAGACCTTGTGGGAAACCTGATACCCCTCCAGACCGAGGGGTAGACGAGACCCCTAGTTGGATGCCTGACGAGGGTGTGGTTGTCACCATGATAGCCCACTCTCTATCTATGTCACGAGACAAGTATCTTTTAACGCGAACTCGCGAACAGTTTTTAGCAGACTCTCATGCACTCATGAAGTCTCAGCTTATGACTGTAGAAGTTATTGCATCCATGTTCTCTGGTGACGGCAAATCCGACGCCCCACCGTCATTACCTGACAACTACATAAACCCTGGCGAAGACCTCAGGAATGCTAGACCTGAAGCAAACGGAAACCACTGGGATAAGGCTGGACCTGAGATGTCTGACCCTCAGGCGGCGGAATGGGCAAGGCGAGCCTCTAAATCTAACAAGAGGTATTCTTGGTACAAGACCGCGCCGAACAGAAGGTACAATGTGGTTAATCTAGATACTAGAGACCCGAAAGCCTTCATGAGTGGTGTGAAGAAGTTTGGTAAGTAAAAGTAATGGCTGCGAGCCGAAGGACGATCAACCCGCAGCCATAAGGGGAGCTTATGTAGGAGTAGGCTCGTTAGCCGCTGCTCCAGGCTGTGTACCTTGTGGGTCTGGCGCGTACAAGTAGCCGAGTGGCGCATTCTCACTACCGCCGAACTCGCCGCCCTGGTCGTCCAAAGCGTTGAACTCGATGGGTGTGGTGATAACCTCGGTACCGCCCGCAATCGTGACTGGTGCAGAAGACCGAGCTTTCCAGATAACCATGTCCATGATGAAACCGTCACAACGCTTACGAAGAGCACGAACGCTCACAAATGCATCCGTCGCACAGGATGCTGCCGGATAGATGAAATTATCATCAGCGTCGTAAGGATCGTCACCAATCGCAAGGTGAAGATTGAGCTTATGAAGCTCTGCGATCTCGCCGCTGAACTTCATACCAACCTGTGAAGGCGTAAGAAGCTCTACAGTCTGAGGGAAGTTAGTCCCCAAGAACTCTGTGTCCTCACGAGAGATTTCGAGTGCGCCTTCTGGAACAACACCCAAGTACATGATGGGGTTGCCAGACGTAAAGCCGCCCTTGCAAACGTCTACGTGAGACCAGAAGCCCTGAAACAGGTTTGATGTAGAGAGAACACTTTGTGCTCCCATTGATGAATATGGCATTATATTCTCCTTAATATGTGTAGAACGCGACTGGACCAGCCATGTCCTGAATTAGTTGAAACCTTAATCTAAGTGTAACACGTCGGAAGTCCTGATAAAAGTCCAAGCGTCTCCTATCCTCAGGCTCGCCAACATTCCCATCCGAGTTAATCATGTAAAGACACATACCTGCGTCTACGGGATTGTTAACATCGGCATAGTCGTTGACGTGGAATATCCCGTTTTGAAGACCTGTTACATCGACCCCTGAAAATGGTGCCAAGATCTCATCAGCAAGATCGTCCACCATCATCCCGAACTGATCGCTGGTAGGATCATCCTCCTCACCGACTCTTGAGTAACAGTCAATCTGAAGAATGGCTTCACCTTTTCTTCCTGCTGTTGTTTCAAGGAAAATGGCTTCTGCCCACATTCGGTACTCGCCGCTTCCAGTCCTATTGCCATCGGGGTCAGCATAATAATAATCGTAGAACACAGGAGCATCGTAGCCATCCACGGTCACGAAGTTTCCAATCTTCGTCTGGATGGAACGACGGATGTTTGTCCATTTTCTAGCCGCGCTGGACATCTGCTATAATCCTTTTACCTAAAGACTCTAACTGCTTGGTTCCACGCTTTCGCAAACGCCGTCTCGCTCTGCCGATGAATCCCACAAACGGATTCTTTGATTTATTTATACCTGGGTGACGAACTTGACGAAAGAACACGTTCTTCCCCATTCTCTGCCAAAAGAAGGCAAGCGCCTGCGCGTATCTTGGCTTGATAGTGTGAGGTCTTGCACCAAACTCTAGAACGTCTAACAAGGTACCCGAATCGCCCAGCACCTTATTGTTATCGTTTGTTATCAAGTACTCTAGCTGTCCGTTAGTTCTCTTTGTCTTTAACTCCCATCCCGCTGCAAGCTTTCCCGTATCCTTAGGGGTCTCAGCTTTGAGCTCTGTCACCGACTGCTCCAGCAAAGTTCGGAAAGACTTGCCAAGCCGACGCTTACTCTTGGTTTGATCAACCGTCATGTTGTCGCCAATGACATCGACGAGAGCTTGACGAATCTGCTGATCCAAGCTTCGCGTTTTGCTCACAAACCCAGGACCGAGCTCAATTTCAAACTTAGCTGCCACTAATACATGCCTCTAGAGAACACCGCCCGAATACGAACAAGCCCTGTGCCGCGTATCGGGTTCACCTCTTCAATAGTAAAAATAGAATCCCCGTAGACCGGGTCATCAAACCGAACCTTGTCGGTAAGCATGATGCGGTCAGCAGGGATTGTTCCAGCTTCTGGGACATCAGCAACGAGCAGAGTTCTTTCAGAAGCTCTCACCTCCAGTTGCGTTGGATCTCGCTCCCCATCCCATTCATTAGGCATGAACATCGTGGCACTCAATCCCGTCAGACCAGCTACTGGGTTCCAAGTGGCTGGTATGCCTAAAGCGTTGTCGGCAAGAGAGCCGCCATCTTTAGACAACCTGACAATGCTAACAGTCCTCGGAACCCCATGAGTTGGTTGTTCAACCAGCTCGCTGGCAACCCGAGAGGCTTGTCGCACTAACTCCTGCGAGTACTGAGTGCCTGACAGTCCTAACCAGTTATGTAATCCCGTTCGTGTTTCAGCCATATTACCAGCCTATCAAATCCAACAAATCAAAACGAAGATATTTTCAATCTACCATTTCATTGTAAACCAGTTTACTCTCAATGTTTACCCATCAACAAAAAAGAGGACGAATGGCAACATATTGGAGAGTAGACGGATTGTGGGGATGCGAAAGGCATCTCGTGTCAAAGTTTCCGGCAAATCTAAAGAGGTGCTACTATTCGGACTGCAAAAACGTGTGCAGCGGGAGACCGTGCCTATCTAAGCGTGTCGATTTATCTTGCGCCCTTGAGTCCTGCAATAATACAAAAAGGGGCGCTTCTAAGTACTGCTCTGATGAGTGCAGAAAGAAGTTCGCCCGTAAAAGATACGTTGAAAGGCTGAAGAAGAAAAATGGCGTACAATACTGAACAAGTAGAGAGCGGAAGCCTAACGGAGTGGATGCTCGAAAAGATGGTATCCCTTTGGCAATCTGAAAACGGATTGACGGTAGACGGACAGTGTGGACCCAAAACGCAAGCCGCTTTGTATGATTCCCGAGAGAGGGAGATGGAGCACGATTGCTCAGATCTAGCGGCTCGCACCCTAGAGATTGCTCGCTCCCTTATCGGTAAGGGAGAAGAGGGAGGAAACAACTCTGGCGAGTTTGTCGAAATGCTGCTTGGCAAAGAGTATGACGGAGACGATGATGACGATGGCGCTTGGTGTGCAGCCTTTGTTTCTCACTGTATTTCACAGGCGTCTGACGGAAACCCGCCGTTCAGCATGTCTTTCGGAGCAAAGGCCGTCTTCAAGAATGCGAGCAACTACGGAACCAAAAGCATGGACCCAAAGGTTGGCGACATCATCTGCTGGGATCGAGGAAATCTTAACGCTGACGGCAGCAAAAGCTGGCAAGGTCACGTCGGGTTTGTCGAAAGCATTGATGGCGACATCATTACCACCATTGAAGGAAACAAAGGGCGGTACCCCTCCAAGGTGAAGAGATTTAAATACGAGCTCAGTAATGAGTCTAGGCTTGAGGGTTTTGCCTCATTCTAGAGGTGCTTCGTAAATCCCGACTTTTTATAGAGGGACGTTAAGTGTTCCGCCCACCTGTCTGCGATTATTGACCAGTCAAAGTTGAGTGCGGTCTGTCTTCCCTCTGAACCCATTCTTTCTACAAGCTCGGGATTATCAACCAGCTCATACAGGTGTCCGAGCAGATCCTCATCAGTATTAGCAATGAAACAGTTCTCTCCGTGTCTGCCGTACTCATGGACGCCCATATTGTCGGTAGACACCACAGCGCAACCCGAAGCCATACCTTCAAGCCCCGGCAAGCCGAACCCCTGAAAGTCTGAAGGCTCTAGCACGATAGAGGCATCTCTCATTATCTGTGCGACCTTATCTTGCGAAACCTTCCCATGATGGGTGTCTGAAAAAGAGCAAGGCTCCCCAAAGGTTTCCAAAGAAACCTGCTCCCCATACCGCTCTCGCAGATTAACATAGAGCCGCTGCAATCTTTTAGCACCGCGCCTTGGAGTGCTTGGTCTGTGCATCGCAACAATCTTGACTCGGCTCTCTCGAACGGGACCAGGGTAAAACTTATGACAATCAACCCCTACGGGAATGTGAGTAAACGAGCTAATTCCCAAATCCTCTTGAGCAGACTCACCAACCCACCGAGCATTTACGATTCGGTTAGGTATCGTTGGATAAGTGTCGATTGATCCCTGGCGCAATGAAACG
>MDTG01092320.1_pt1 | contig 10172 bp, 10 predicted proteins | sample 811421 | NCBI WGS metagenome assembly MDTG01 (sample SAMN05326645, study PRJNA326480) | marine metagenome | isolation source: seawater | place: Pacific Ocean: South East | collected 2011 | reverse complement strand
CCTCAAGTGCGTTTGGCTGGGTGTGGTCAAGTGTTCGCGCTCGGGCAGTCCGACCGATCGTCTATTTCATGGTTGGTGCGGAGGCGGCAGATGAGTTGGCCCAGCATTACAACCGTCTCGGCCCGCTTCTTCCTCTTCGAAATTGGCTTGATCAAAACCTGGGGCCAGAGCGTGCGGAGACCGTTTGGCAGGCCCTCGAAGAGACGGATGAGCAAATCGGCCTGCGACAGCGCCTTGGTCTACCGTTCACTGAGTATAACGCGGCTCTGCGAGCACTTGGCTACCCACCGCTCAACGATGAAGCGGACTTTCGCCGCATATTCGAGGTATACTTCAATGATATACGGGCTCGCCTTATTGATAGAGTCAGGCGACGCTACAAAGCTGCCTTCCTACGGGGTGATAGCTTAGAGAACTACCTCGAATATAAGGAATTGAGCTTCGTTTCGTTTGATCCTGAATGGCCACTCATCATGGAGGTTCTCGACAAGCAATTAGTCGAAGAGCATATCTTGGAAACGATGGAGGCGGTCTTAGGGCCAGACGATTTGGAAATCGAGCTCCCAGAGCTTCGACGAGTGACTTCTGCCAATCAGAAAACGGCGTTAACTGCACACTCTCGTATGGCTAGTTTGGTGCGCGCTTGGTGCCGCCGCTCCGCAAGTGAACTTCCGGAGTTGATGGATCCGTCTGATGGGCACCCACTTGTTAAAGCACTGCAACATGCTGGGCTCTTCGATTTTGAACGACTTCTGCCTGATCAATTGCCATTGATTTGCAAGAGGATCGGCGCTTGGCCGGCGAACATGCCTTCAACCTTCGACCTCGCTGCGCTGTCTCTAACAGAGGCAGATCTTGACTTCGAAGAGCGCGCGGCGCGCGAAGCACGAAAGCAGGCAGAAGTTGCGCGCCGGTCGATCAACTTCGCCGGGAGTTCGCTTGACACCGGAGCAACCGATTTCGCGCAGTCCTTAGCCGACATTGCTGAGAGCGCTCTGGCTGGGGACGCTGATTGGTTTTCTCGTAGCCGTTCACCGCGGCTAAAAGAGCATGAGCAATCTGGAAACCGTGGCGACTCCAAAGGAAGCGGTGGTGCCGGCAAGGGAGCTGGGCGGCGTGACCAACCGCCAGAGCCGATCCGGCGAGCCATGGGGATGGCGAGTGAATACTTGGTGCGCGAGTACCTATCGCGGCGACATCCAAAGGAGATGTCAGATCGCTGCTGGGTTTCAGAGAATCGTGTTCACTTCTGTTCAGATGGCGAAAGGGGTAATGATAGTCTTGGCTACGACTTCCGAGTGGTGACTCAGCGAAACGAATGGCTCTATGAAGTTAAGTCCGCTCTTGATGAAGGAGGGGAGTTCGAATTGACGGCAAGGGAGTTGGAAGTCGCAGGTAGCGCAGCCATGGATCGCAAAAGACGCTATCGTATCCTTTACGTGCCGTTCGTATTTGATCCAAGCAGGTGGCACGTACTAACGCTTCAGAACCCGGTCGGGGAAACAACAAGAAATCGGTTTCGTGTTATCAGAACGGGTTCGGTGCGATATGGATTCGACGCTAGATGAGTCTCAGATGGAGTCCTGATCAGGCAGAGAAGGTTCGACACCAGTCCCGTCCCCACCGCCATTTGCCCCTGCGAAAACGTTCTCCCGACCCCACGCCGGTCGAAATTTTCCGTGTTTCCAAAGGGGTTTGTGGGTCAGTCTGAGCACCTGTCCCGGAGCCAGGAGGCTTGGAAGCGGTCTCTCGGGGCCGATATTCTCCGGACCTAATGACTGCGCGGAATTGGTGAATAGGTTGCAAGCCTCTGAAATAAAATGGTTTTGCGGAGTTCCCGGCTAAACACTTCCATGCCAGTGGCGTGCGCAAGAAGACACTCAGATCGAACATTCAACAGGCGCATCATACCCTGCCGGGCTGAACCAATCAGCTGGACGAGCTGACATCTTCGCCTTCTCCTTTAGGTGGCGAGACCTCGCGTTCGCCGAGCTCGAGCGTCTCCGTTTCGGAGAGCAGCCAAGTTGATAGCTGGTCGGCCGCTGCCGCGATCTGTCCCGGTTTTCGAAGGGCACACTCCCAGATCGTCGCGACGCGCCAACCCGCTTGAAGCAGCGCGGCCCGAACCGCGCTGTCCCGCGTAACGTTTGCGGCGAACTTCACCTCCCAGAACTCGGCACGCGTCTTGGGATTGGTCGCGTAGCGGCATCCCGGATGCCGATGCCAGAAGCAGCCGTGCACCAAGACGACGGCGCAGTGCTTGGGAAGGACGAGGTCAGGCCTGCCGTGGACGTTCTTTGAGTGAAGCCGATAGCGGAATCCGCGTGCGTGCAGAGCCCGCCGAAGCGCCAGCTCGGGCTTAGTGTTCTTTCCCTTGATCCCTGCCATCATGCGGGATCGGGTCTGTCGATCCACAATATCTGTCATTTGCATCCTGGTTTTCGTTCCTGAACCTAGTATACACCGATTGACTAAAGATCGTCAGGAGCCTGATTTGCCTTCCACTTTCGGCATCGTTGATCTGTTCGCCGGTCCAGGTGGACTAGGCGAGGGATTTGCTTCCTTGGTCGCGGACGGCCACTCGCCGTTCCGGATCGGCATTTCGGTCGAGAAGGAGGCCTCGGCTCACCGGACTCTGACGCTGCGTGCATTCCTGCGCGAGTATCGGTCGCGGCACGGCACCTTGCCTCGGAAGTTCATCGATTTCCATGCGGGACACGCTCCTGAACCAGACTGGTCAGAAGTCGACGCCGATGCGTGGCGAGCCGCTATCGAAGAAGCACGTGCCCTCGAGCTCGGAACCGAGACAGCCGCGGACGCAATTGACGCCGCCATCGACAGACTCAAGGCTAGGTATGACGATACGATCCTGATCGGTGGCCCGCCGTGTCAGGCCTACTCACTCGTGGGTCGGGCGCGGTCGAGGGGCAAGGTCGGCTACGTGCCCGAGGAGGATGAGCGGCACTACCTGTTTCGCGAATACATTCGGGTGCTTGATGAGCTCCGTCCGGCCGCGTTCGTCATGGAGAACGTCAAGGGCATGCTGTCCTCGACGGTCGAAAGCCGCCTCGTGTTCGAGATGCTGATGGAAGACCTCTCCTCGCTCGGGACGGACCATGGTCATGAGTACGAGCTGCGCGCTATCCGGATCCAAGACGGCAAGGCCTGCTTGCAGGAGGCAATGCGGCCATCGGATTTCATCGTCCGTGCCGAAGCGTTTGGCATTCCCCAAAAACGACATCGGGTGATCATCATCGGGATCCGTTCCGACCTCGCAGACCGCGCTGCTCGCGCCGAGGTGGCCGTGGCTGGAAACGTGAGGACCGTCGGTCGAACTATCCTGAATCTACCGTCATTGCGCAGCGGCATTAGCCGCGGCGGAGACGACGTTACGGTTTGGCGACAAGAGGTGGTCCAGGCAGCCGAGTTGCTTGCAGAGCTCACGAAGGAAAAAGACGACGTTCGACTTCATGAAGCGTTTGCCTCCTTGATTGAACGGCTGGAGGCGGAGATGCCCAGCCTCCGGGATTCGTCGGCTCTGCCAGACCAGTATGGTCACTCGCACGACGAACTGCTGAATTGGATTGAACGGCTCGAGCTGCGTGCAGTTGCTCAGCACGAGACTCGAGGGCACATGAAGTCAGACCTTGGCCGCTATCTTTTCGCGTCGGTGTTTGGCTCGGTGCACGATTACAGCCCCAAAGCCGCAGACTTTCCCTCAGCCATCAGCCCTGACCACCGCAACTGGCACACCGGCGTCTTCAATGACCGGTTCCGCGTCCAGGTTGCTCAACAGCCTTCGAGCACCGTTACCAGCCACATCTCCAAGGATGGCCACTACTTCATCCACCCCGACCCGGTCCAATGTCGCAGCCTGACTGTCAGGGAAGCCGCCCGTCTTCAGACATTTCCGGATGACTACGTCTTCCTCGGCAATCGCACTCAGCAGTACGTGCAAGTCGGGAATGCCGTGCCGCCGTTCCTCGCGCGCCATATCGCGGCGCTGTTGTATGAGGCTTTGACAGCAGATACTATAGAGGATGACGTCGATGACCACTCATCGGCCGTCAAGAAGGCACCGGAAGGTTCCCAGCTCGACTGGCTTGAACAAGTCTATCCTAAGGACTGATGCGTCAATCAGCGCTCTATGCCACATGAGACTGCGCTCGCGACGAGCACAAATCCATCAGTGCATCGGCTTCGGCTATATCGAGCGCTTCAAACATGATGCCGCCACCATCCTTGTTCAGAACTTTCATGAACTCTCGGAACGCATTTTCCGATGAAGTTACCCACGGATCTCGGCGCATGATTCTGACTATGGCTCTGACTAGAGGGGGGCGAGCAGCTGTCCCGGGCCGCTCAACAACCGCTTGGCGAATGTCTGCGCTCTTGACCAGCAACCTTAACGCGCTTTCCGGGTCATCCGGGTCGGCGATAGTCGAGATATGCATGTTCCACCAAAGGCGCGATAACGCGTTATCGTCGCGTATGCCGGTTCGGCCCGGGGCGAACATGTGAAGTTTGACTTGCGCATCAAGCGTCTCACCACTCCTTCCAGTGAGCCACCTTTCCCGCGAATAGCCAAGGCATTCGATGTGTGTCAGTCTGGCCCAGACACGCTCCTCCCGCGCGAGAGCAGGCGTCATCCCCCTAAGGGCCTGGAACAGGATCAGGGAATTGTCGATGTCGGCAGCTGCAGTCCTCGCTGTACCATCGAGCGTCGCCAGCAGGTCATGATCAACCTGTACAGTGCTGGTCTCGACTGCCCAGCCGTTATCATGCTCGAGATCAAGGAAATCTCCTGCCTCATACCGGTCGCGGTTGGCGACAATGCTCTTCTTGAGCTCGGAAAGCTTCTTTTCCGAAAGATACTTCAGTGGCGCTTCCGTCATCTGTCTGCCTCCGCTACCAGCTGCTCCAATACGCTTGCCGGGCTATCGAGGAGTTTCTGAGCGCTCTCGAGGATTGAAGTATCTGTCTTTGGATCAACGCCCCGGGCGTCGCAGCGGGCCGTGAAAGGAGCATGCCAGCGGTATGGCTCGTATTGGTCCGCGCCATTTTGCAACGCATCAAGAACTTCCATCACGGCCGGAAGGTAGACGGCGTTCATGACTACTGGCTTTCCGGCCTTCTGCTCGCGCAAGAGCATGATGGTCTCGTGTGTCTTCTCTCCGGCGAGAATCGTGATGCGGTCCCGCTCCAGCTCAACCTGCAACGTTCCTTCCGGAATGTCCGGCGATCGGTCGAGTTCGAAAATGCTTTCGATTGGAGCAAGCTTCGCCTGTCCGACCGAGATGATGTGCTCCTCTCCGATTGCGATGATGTCCCCACGGTTCAGGTCAACCGGCGGTGAAAACTCCGGGTGAATGGTACCCGGGTCCCAGGAAGACAATTTGTCGTTCAACCAGGCGATCGGTCGCAAGGATACCCTGTTCAGCAGAGCTCCGGCGGCGAAGTCGGTGCGGCCCGAGGGCCAGGCCAGTGTCCGCAGCTCGGTATGGTACGTGTCCGCGCAGCGGACGAAGCAGCCCACCGATGCCCTTCCGGTCTCGACGAGTTGCCGGATTCCGTCTTCCGTCAGGGTGGTTTCGTGCTGAATGGAAAGTGCTCCAGTTGCGATGTCTTCGCTCAGGGTGAATGCCATGTCGAATTCACCAGTGGTGAAATCCCCTGTGTCCTGCGCGAGGACCGGATGCGGATAGCGCGTTTCTTCTGAAAACCTCATGCCGGCGTTTCCTCGCCTGCCGCTCGGCTTATGGCGATCAATTCGATCGGGCCATCGTATGGTTCATCGAACGAAACGGTGACCTTGCACCGTTCGCCGTCTTTCACGTCAACGGTAAGCACGCCAGAACCGGGAGTGCCCGCGTCCGCCGCCGTCACGTTGAGGCCCTCGGGTGCGTTCACACCCGTGGCCTGAACCATCAACTCGATCGGCCCCGAGGCTTCCGGCGTGAAGTGCAGTTCACGGGATGCGGCTGCTCCGGAGCCGTCTGAGCGGATGAGATTGCGTACCTCGCGCAGAACAACCGGCACTCGGTCTCCTGCAGTGCCGCGGCCGCCCGTGCCGCCACCGGTTCCAGAGCCGCTACTACCTCCTTTACCGCCAGAACCCGTCCCGGTCTGGCTTCGACCGCCTCGTTCGCCTCCAGCAGGGCTGGGTGCCTTTCGAGACTTCGATTTCCGTCGCTTGGACTCGTAGGTGTACCGTTCGGGATCATGTTCTGCATTCGGGTCGTGGGGCTTGTCGGTCTTGCCGGTCTCCGAGAAGAAACGACCAAGTTCGTCAAGGACGACGGAGCCCTCGTGCTTGACGCCGGTTGAGGCTTTGATGATCTCCCGGAGCTTCTTGCCAAGCTGTTTCATCGCGGTCGAGGCATCAGCGCGTTTGTCTGCATCGGGGAGCCGTTCCGCCGAGAAGCCGTCATGTGCCGGATTCTCAAGCTTCTTCAACAGCACGCCAGCCTCGAGATCGGCTGGCTCCACTACGACCACGAAGTCGCGGGAGCCCCGGAAACGCTGGAGGGGGTGTCCGAAGTGACGAAGATTGTCAGTGATCAGCATTCCGTTTCGTATGAAACCGACACGGCTGGGCATACCCTCTTCGATCAGCACTCTGACACGTATCTGGCCAAGCTTCGGGATGGTCAGGACACTCTCTTCGGCGTTGTCGGAAACGAGGCAACGATAGAGCTGCCCCGCGAAGGTCAGATCGGCTTGGTGACCTGTCCGCTCCGCAGCATCGATGATGTCCTGGTTCGAGAGAAGGCTTTCGATTGTGTTCCGGTTGATGTTGAGTCTGCCATTGTCGACCTCGAACACCATCTCTTCTCGATTAACCGCGCAGAAGAAGTTCGTGACGAGCGAATAGGTCATCCGTTCCGCCCAGTCTTCAGCGGCCCGGAAGCCCATGCAGAATATAGAAGTTCCGGTTTCGGTGCGCTTCATCCATTCCGGCACCAGAGCGGGATCGGTCACGGCTCGAAAGCCATCGGGGTCACCCCAATAACCAGTTGCCCTGTGGTTGGCGCCGTCGGGCGAAGTGTGAGAAACCAGCTTCACCTTTCCCTGTGCTGCAAAAGCTTCCGTATCCTTGTCCTTTTCCTTGTACGACGTCGCATAAAAGACGGTCTGAAGATCCGATACCGCAAATGACGCATTTTTCCCGATCCCGAAAGAACCGCCGGAATTGTCAGCGTTCTTTGATGTCACCCCCGAAGCCTTGACGAGTGAATGGAAGGGGGTGCCATCCTTGTCGGGCGGGCCAACGAGGCCAGTCGTATTGTGATCGGCTATCTCGAGCACGGGAATGGAACTTGCGCCAATTACTTTGGAAGCATTGGAGAAGAATTCCTTCTCGCGGTCCTGTTCGGCCTCGGCGCTGCAAGCCGAGATCGTATCACTGAGCAGGTCGTGTGACGGAAAGCTAGAGGGATCGAGCTTCAAGACATTGAAGGACATTCTGACGGGCTCCGCGGGCAAGCCCGTCGCTGCGTCGCGACTGTTCTGCCCCGCTTCCCGAGCGCAGCTGGCATAAGGCGCATCACGAAATGTCTCAATCCCGGCGTCGCCGAGGCCCTCCTTCTCGCCTGCTTCGTTGGTCAGGAATCTCAGAACGGGTTCAACCATCCTTCCACGCGCTCCTTATATAGAATTCTTCGAAATGGCTGCATTTAGAGCTTGAAATCACCTGAACCGCTGCTCTCGCCGTCGCCGAAGCGCGATCGAGCAAGTTCGAGCTCCCGCTGCAGAGCCCTGAAGATCTTCTTCACGTCTTCGTCGGAGTAGCTGTACGCAGACCGATTCGAGAGGTTGCCAATCAGCCGGATGTCCTTGAGGGCTCGGTTCACACGCCCCTCCGCCAACCTCACGAAGTTCTCTCTCTTGCCCTTCATGTTGCTTACATAGTAACCGAGCGCTTATGTTGCAATATGGTGCCAACATGCGTGAAATGTTGCAGGTATGTGCAAGCTGATCCAGCCGGCAGCGTCGGCCTTTGCGACGCCCGACGAGTTAGTCGGTCGATATCGAGCAAGAGGTTGGAGCCTTGGCGCGGCGGTGCTGTCGCCGCTTCAGTGTGGCCGGTTCAAAGGCATCGACACCAAGATCCAACCAAGCGTTCCGTTTTCGGCAAAGTTCGGATGGACCAAACACTTCATGCTGTTAGCGGAGCGCATTGGTGAAGTGTGCTTCTTGTTTGCTCCACTCAAACGGGAACGGCTTCAACATCCGCGCTAGCGTAACCTCCGGCCCCTGCTTACCGTCCAGGATCGCCTCGACGATGTCGGGCGCGAGCAACGTGAGCCGCAGGACCCGGGTCATGTAGGACGGCGCGATCCCCTCGCGCTCGGCGAGTTCGCCGATGGTGGCGAACTCGCCTGCTTCCAGCATCCGCTTTCACATGCCGGGCTGGCATCCGAACCGGACCGGTCAGCCGTCGACACCGAAGCATGGTAGCATGCCATCGACGAAGCCCGCGCGCTGGAGCTCGGCACCAAGGCTGCGGCAACCGCCATTGATGGCGCCATCGCGACGCTGAAACAGAAGTACGACGACACGATACTGATCGGCGGTCCGCCTTGTCAGGCCGATTGCCTAGTGGGGCGCGTTCGCTCCAGAGGCAAGGTCGGTTACGTCTCGGAGGAGGATGCGCGGCACTAGCCCTTTCGCGAGTACATTCGGGTCCTCGACAAGCTTCGCCTGGCTGCCTTCGCTATGGAAAACGTGTAGGGCATGCTTTCGTCGACCATCGAGAACCGGCTTGTCTTCGAGATGCTGATGGAGGATCTGTCGTCGCTCGGCACGGGTCATGCCCATCACTACGAACTTCGGGCCGTCCGGGTCGAGGATGGCAAGGCCAGCCTGCAGGAGGCGGCGCAGCCTTCGGATTTCATCGTGCGCGCCGAGGCCTTCTGAGTCCCGCAGCGTCGCCACAGAGTGATCATCGTCGGTATCCGTTCGGACCTCGCAGGACGGGCCGCCGATGCGGAGATCGCTGTATCCGGGATGGCGCGGACCGTCCGCGATGTCATCGAAACGATGCCCGCCTTGCGAAGCGGCATCAGCCGTGGCTCGACGACGCTGCTTCCTGGCGGGGAGAAGTCCTCGGCGCCGCGAAGCTGCTGGCTGGCCTCTCCAAAGGAGAGGAGAATCGCGCGCTCCGTGAAGCGTTCCTGTCCGTTTCGGAGCGAGTGAAGGCAAAACCGCCTACCGTTCGGGCTGCGTCACGGCTGACAGACGGCTTTGGCATCTCGAACGACGAGTTGCTGCAGTGGATCGAGCGACCGGAGCTTCGCGCGATCGCCCAGCGCGAGACGCGCGGGCGCATGGTGTCGGATCTGGGCCGCTACCTGTTTGCTGCCGTGTTCGAGACCGTCCGTGATTACAGCCCGAAGGCCGCCGATTTCCCTCTGGTGCTCAGCCCCGATCACCGCAATTGGCACAGTGGTGTCTTCAACGACCGCTTCCGGGTTCAGCTGGCAGACGAGGCCTCGACTGACCTGCTCCCCATAGAGACCGCGTTTATGAGTTAGCCCTGTTCAGGGTTTGGTCCTCTACGACCGTTGGTGATACTCCCACGGGGTGAGCCCGTCGAGGCTCGTGTGGGGGCGGTGGTGGTTGTAGTCGTCGCGCCATTCGGCGATCAGCTCCCGGGCGTGGCGCAGGTTGGCGAACAGGTGCTCGTTGAGGCACTCGTCCACCGCCTGGCAGGGCATTCTGCAGGAATGTCCCGCGAGGGGCGCAGGCGGCCATTGAAGTTCTCGACGAAGCCGTTCTGCATGGGCTTTCCCGGAGCGATGTAGCGCCACTCGACCTTGCGGTCCTCCTGCCATTTGAGGATGGCGTTCGAGGTCAGCTCCGTGCCCCCTCTCGGCAGATTTGCATTGCAGATCGCCTGTCGGGCAATGGTTGTCGCTGACCACCATGCAGGGATAGCCGCGCACCCGAGCGATGCTGTCGAGCTCACGGCCAACGCGCTGCCCTGACAGCGAGGTGTCCACGACCGCGGCCAGGCATTCCCGGCTGAAGTCGTCGATGACGCAGAGCACCCGGAAGCGGCGACCATCCCTTGCCCGGCAGGGCATTGCGCAGCAATGTCCCGTGTATGGACGCCCCCGGGGCTGCAAGCGATTTTTTGACTTTGGCAACAGCATTGCGGTCGAGTTCCT
>MDTG01012059.1_pt1 | contig 10172 bp, 7 predicted proteins | sample 811421 | NCBI WGS metagenome assembly MDTG01 (sample SAMN05326645, study PRJNA326480) | marine metagenome | isolation source: seawater | place: Pacific Ocean: South East | collected 2011 | reverse complement strand
ATGAATGCTATTTCATTAGAAGGAAAAGTTAATTTTTTTGAAAATCGTCCAACACAATATCAAAAAGCAGTTAGTAATAATAATTTTGAATTAAATGATGATTTTTAAAATTATTTAAAATTATTTTATTTAAAATTTATATATATGAATATTTGTTATTTAATACCTGCTAGATATGAATCTACTAGATTGCCAGGAAAACCATTATTAAAAATTAATAATAAAACAATTATAAAACGTGTTTATGAACAGGTATTACAATGTAAATATAAAGGTGATATTTATATAACAACTGATGATGATAGAATTGTAAATGAAATAGGTATTAATAATTGTGTAAAAGTTACAGAAAATTGTTTAAATGGAACAGAACGTATATGTTATGCATTAAATAAATTAAATAAAATGTATGATATAATTGTAAATGTTCAAGGTGATGAGCCATTTATAGATCCTATAAATATAGATTTTGTTATAGAAAAATATTTAGAATATTATAATTTAAATGATAATTTAGTTTGTATAACATGTCATAATAAAATGGATATTAAAGATGTATTAAATCCAAATATTGGTAAATTAGTTTTAAATAATAAAAATGATATAATGTATTGTTCTAGATCAATGATTCCTAGTAATAAAAGTAATGTTCCAAATATAAATACTATCTATAATGAACATATTGGTATATTTGTATTTAAGAGTAGTTATTTAAAAAATTATTTTAATGATAATAATACACCTGCAATGTTATCTGAAGATATTGAATGGCTAAAAATAATAGAACATGGATATATTATTAAATCTTTTCAAATACCAGGTAAATTTGAAAAAGGTATAAATACTTCAGAAGATTATGAGTATTTAAAAAATAAATATAAGTAATAATATATGAATGAAGATTTTATTGATATTATTAAAGATTTATTAAAAACTAAATTTCCAAAATTAAATAGTTATAATATTGAAATTTTAACAAACTATACTAATATAATATTAAATTTTATATATATTAAATTATTTAATAAGAATATTAGTGTTTTAAAAAATGAAATGACAATAAATAATTATAATAATTTAAAAAGATTATTTTATTATTTACTTCCATATATTAAATATAATGATGAACCAATTAATATTAATTCATTAGATGAATTAATAACAAAAAAAAAAAATAATGAAAATTATAATGAAAATAATAAAAATAAAAATTTATATGAATATACAAATATACAATTAGAATATGGATATACAGAAATAAATGCATCAAATCCTAATAATAATATTTTTAAAGAAAATGATTATAAAGAAATATATTTAAAAAGTATATTAAATTATCTAATTTTAAGTATTAATTTATCTTATTATAAACTTTATGTAAATTGGATTAATATATATCCAATCAGTTATACAAATTATAAAAATTCTAATTTATATAAAAATACTTTTAAATATGATTATAATATTAATGATTTTTTAGTTGAAAATACTAATACCCGTTTAGATTGGTTTAGATTTATGTATCAAGAATATAATATTAATGATATTGAAAAAATTTTAGATGAATCTATAAATAATAAAATGATAAATTATAGAGGTATACCATTCGATGAAGTTTATAATGTATTTATTAATTATTATTATAAATCGGCAGAAACAGTTGTATTTTTATTTAATGATATTATATATAATAAAGAAAGATTACCATTAATAAAAGTTTTAGATAATTTATTTAATAATGAATTAATAAATAATATATTAAATTTAAATTTAAATTGGAACTCATTAAATACCTCACTACAACAAAAATTATTAAATAGATGGTTATATATAATAAATAATAATATAAATATAGTAAAAATAGTTATTACTGCATTTAATAATTATTATGAAAAAATAGGAGATATTAAAAATTATACAATTATTAATGAATTATCATTACATAATATATTAGAGAATTTTAATAATGAAAATTTTGAATATATATATGAATTTTTATTATTATCAATAAATAAATTAAAACATACACCTTATTATTTTTATTTATTTGATAATAATGAAATATTTGTAATACAAAATAGATATTTACTAGATTATCATTTATTTAAAGGTGAAAATAATTTTTTTAGTAAGAATAATAATAAAGAATTTTATTTTAACAATAAAATAAAAAAAAAATATAATACTATTATTTTTAATAATGAAATAATTGATATAAATGATGTATATTTAACATGTTATGATATATATTTATTTTCAAAAAAATTATATAATATTATTCAATGTGATAATTTTTATAGTTGTTCTAATAGTCAACATGAAATAATTAAATCATTTTTTCAAAATAAAATAAATGTAAATATTAAAAATGAATATTCAAATAAAATTATTAATACTTTAAATTTTGGATATATGTGTGTTAATTCTTTTGAAATTACATTTCATACATTATGTAAATTTGGTATATTATCTGAATTTAAAAGTAATAATTTATTAACAGATTATAAAAATTATATAAAAGGTAATGATTTAAAAGAACAAGAAAAAAATTTAAAAAAAAATTTAAAATTAATAATTAATAATTATAATTTTAATAGTGAAATTATTGATAATAATAATAATAATAATTTTAGAGAATTATATAATAATAATTATTATTATGTTAATAATACTCAATATAAAAATTTATTATGGTTAAAATATAATAAAGATTATTTAAATACAAAAATAATAAATAAAGATTATTTTGATGTATTACATGAAGAAGATGATATTAAATGGTATACTACGTTTACATTTCATTGGACATCTCAAATTGATTTTTATAATAAATTTATTAATAAAAGAGTAATATTAGTAACTGGAGGAACAGGACAAGGAAAATCTACATTTTTTCCAATGTTAATATATTATGGATTAAAAGCATTTGATTATAATTTATTTGGCAAATTAGTCATAACACAACCGCGTATTACACCAGTTGTTGAAAATACTTTATTTATTGCAAAACAGTTGTACGTACCATTAGAAGATTATAATCCTTTATATTCAAATAAAGAAAATAATAAAAGTACAGATACACTAAATGGATATGTACAATATTCACATTCTGGCAAAGATCATATTAATTTAAAAAATAACTATTATATGAGATTAGTTACTGATGGTAAATTATTATATCAATCTTTAATTAGAAATATATTATTAAAAAAAAAAATAGTTACAAATAAAAAAATTAATAAATTTAAATTTATTAATGAAAATGAAATAGATATTATTGGTATAGATGAATCTCACGAACATAATGCAAATATGGATATTATATTATCAATTATAAAATATTCGATGTTATATAATACATCGTTAAGATTATTTATAATAAGTGCTACATTAGAAGATGATGAACCAATATATAGAAGATTTTATAAAGTATTAAATGATAATTTAAAATATCCATTAATAAATCCATATTATATTAATATTAAATATTTAAGAAATTATATTGATAGAAGATTTCATATTTCACCACCTGGTAAAGAAACTAGATTTGAAATTATTGAAAATTATGAAGAGGTTGAACCAAAAAATTTTGATGAGGCTAGAATTATAGGTATTAGTAAAGTATTAAATATTTTATCTAGTTCAGAAAATGGTGAAATATTATTTTTTACATATACAAGTAAAGAATGTAGAGATATTTGTAATGAATTAAATAAAAAAACTAATTTTAATACAGTTGCATTACCTTTTTATAAAGATGTGTTGGTTAAATATAAAAAATATTTAGAAGACTTGGGTTCTTATAAAAAATTAATTGATATAAATAAAGAAATAATAGTAGATGTATTTACAGGTAGTATAGAATTACCATTAAATTATACTAAAAGATTATATGATAGAATTATTATTGTTGCAACTAATATAGCTGAAGCATCAATTACAATTAATAATTTAAAATTTGTTGTTGATTTAGGTTTACAAAATACAGTTTATTATAATCCTTATAAAGATACAAATATTGTTGAAATAAAACCTATATCTGAATCAAGTAGAATTCAAAGAAAAGGACGTGTTGGTAGAAAAGAATCTGGAACAGTTTATTATATTTATGAAAAAGATTCTAGATTAAATAATAAGATAGAATATGATATTTGTAATAAAAATTTATCTGACACAATTAATTCATTACTTACTAATAATTATTTAGAATTAAAAGTTTTTAATAATTTAGATATATATAAAAATATTGATTTTTTTTTAGAATTAGAGAATTTTAATATTGATAAATTTATAACTAATTTTAGATATTTACCAGAGTATTATTTATTTAAAAAACAATATTTATTAACAGATAATTTTAATAATATTTTTTTATATTTTAGAGATTTACTTAATAATAATTTAGATTCATTAAAATCCAATACAGAATTATTATTAAATGAATTAAATAGAAATTATTATTTAACACATTCTGGATTTAATTATATAAATATTTATGATAATTATGGATATTTTTATATTATTCATCCTCAAGAAAATTTAATAACACGTGATATTAGAACAGGTCAAATTATTAAATATTATGATATTGTTAATAATAATATTCATTATAAAAATATAGATTTTAAATACAATAAAATTAATTATTATATTCAATATTTACAAAATTTAAATATTATTGTAAATTTAAATACAAATATATCTGATTTTGATAATTATAAATTTGCAAAAACTAATATTAATAAATTATTTTTAGATATTAGTAAATATTTTACTAATCCAGAATTAGATATATTATCTCTATTAATATATTGTAATGAAAAATTATATAATTGTGTAGATGATATATTAATATTAATATCTATTATTAAAGAATGTCCAGAATTATCAAAATTGTATGAATATAAAAATAAAAAATATAATTTAAATTTTAAAAAATTTTATAAAAGAAGAGATGGTGATATATTTATTATTATTTTATTAATTAAAAAAATATTAAAACAATTTAATATTAATATTAATTTAGAACCAGAACAAAACAATTACTTATATTATTATAAATTATATATTAATAAAAATAAAAAATTAGATATAGATACTTATAATGATTTTCAAAAACAAAAACGTGAATTAACATTAAATGATGATGTAAATAAAAAAAATATTTATAAAACAAATAAGTTAAATAATATTTTTAAATCTTTAGATTTTTTAAATTGGTGCAAATATTATTGTATTAATAGCAATTCAATAGAATTAATTATTAATAAATATATTGAATTAAATAAAGAATTTTATAAATTTGTAATATTAGAAAATGAAAAATATTATAATATATTTGATAGGTTAGATGATATATATGTTAATAAATATAATAATTTATTAGATAATATTACTAAATGTTTGTTAACAACATATAAACACCAATTAGTTGAATATAAAGGTAATCATTATTATTCAATATTAAAAGATAATATTTTATTTAATAATCAAATAATACCAAATGTAGATGAAAGTATTATTATTCATAATCAATATTTAATATTTTTAAATTTAAAATTTGTTATTGAAAAAACAGCTAATATAGAAAAAACTAATATATCGTATTTAATAAATATAAATAATATAGAAGATATATTTGAAGTATCTTTTAATATTTATAATTTAAAAAATTATGTGTCATATAATTCTAATTTTATAAATAATTATAATGTAACATTTTTAAATAAAGCATTACAACATATTATTATACATACAAAAAAAAAAATAGATAATGATATAGTCAATATATTGAATTATATTAAAGAAAAAGATAATAAAGAAAAATTATATATTAAAGAAATAAAAAATATTTTAAATAATAAATATTATAATGAAAGAAATGAATATTATAATGAAAGAAATAAAATTTTAAATTCTATTAATTTTTATTATTATTTTATAAAAATGTTATTAAAAAATTGATATTTTATTTATTTATATAATAATAATAATACTATATTACAACAGAAATATGTAAATGTATTTATTACATACAGAACAGATAGATCATACTAATAATAAATTATTATATCCATGGAAATATAGTGCTGATAATTCTGAAATTTTAAATAATATTTCAGAATTAAAAATTTCATATACTCAATACGGATTTCCAATAAAATATAAAAATAAAAAATATTTAATAACAACTGCACATAATACTAATGATGATACAACATTTTATTACAATGAATTATTAATTCCAATTATTAATATTAATTATGATTTAGATATTGTAATATTAGAAAATATAATAGATTTAAATTATTATAATTATAATTTAGAGTTAAATTTTTGTAAAAATGAATTATTTACTAATAATAAATATAATTTTAATTTAAATTTTAATAAAATATATGAAAGTAATATATCTTTTTATACATGTAATTGTTTAATGATTGAATGTAATAATATATATACAAAAATTTTAAAAGGTCATAGTGGAATACCTATTTTTAATTCATCTAATTATATTATTGGAATAATTTCAAGAATAAACAATGATACTAATAATATTGATTTAATACCAATGATAAATGTACAACGTTTATTAAAAAATAATCAATTATGTTATATATCAGAATATTTAAGTATTAAAAATAATGAAATTTATATTAATAAAAAATCTAATAAATGTGCATATAAAAAAAAAAAATATTTATCTGGAACTTTTAAAAAAAATGATATAATTTATGAAATTGATAAAAAAAAAATTATAAGTGGCTATATATATGATAATATTTTAAAAATAAATATATCTGTATATATTTATATTTTATATAATAAAAATGATAAAGAAAAAACTGTATTTTCTATTATTAGAAATAATCAATTGTTAAAAATTAATAAATTTTTTCAGTGTTTTGAAAATTTTAAAAAAATAAAAAAAACTCTTATAACTATTAATTATTATGATAAATTAAATAAAATATTATATTATGAATATAATGAAAATATTTTAATTAATTATATAGAAAATAAAATATATATTCCAAAAAAAATTCCTTTAAACTTTTTAGATAGTATTAATTGTTGTACAAAATTAATACAAGAAGAAAAATTAAAATAATTATTTTATTAATTTATTATATATTATGAGTATTGATTATAATCCAAAAATATGGGGACCAAAAGCATGGTTTTTTATTGAAACTATTATTTTAAGTTATCCAGATAATCCTACATTAAATGATAAAACTACATTTAAAAATTTTTTTAATAGTTTAGCATATATTTTACCTTGTAGAAAATGTAGATATAATTATAAAAATCATATTAAATCTTATCCGTTAAATGATAAAATATTAAGTAATAAAAATAATTTAATAGATTGGATTGTTAAAATACATAATTTATCTATGGGTAAAAAAATTACAAAAAAAAGTATGTTAAATTATTATATTAATCAATATAAAAATACTAATAATAATTTATATATATATATATATAATTATTATATTATTTTTTTTTATGCAAATATACAAGTATATATTTTAAATTTATACCGATGCAGCGAGAAAAGCTTCAACAGTTTCAGTAGCAGCAGTTTCAGCAACTTCAGCAGTTTGAATAAGTTGATCGGCCTCTGCTAATAAATCTTTTAATGCTGTATCATCACTTAGTTTATATTTTAAAGAGTCATCAACTCCTATAACTCCGGGTTGTTCTCCCACTGATAATGAAGTCTTAATCATAAATGGAAAATAAGTTATATGGTCACTCTTTCTATCTCCAGTATCTAATGAGAATTCAAAATCTTTATTATATACTTGTACTATAATAGACTTCTTATGGATATCTGGTAATAATATAGGGCGAAATACTAAAAAATCTAAACCATTTATAATATAGCCTCCATCATCAATTCCGCTTATTTTTAAATTATTATTAGGATTATTTAATAATTGATCCAATTCACTTTCTAAAATTTCTTCTTCAGTTACTAAATAAACATATGAATGATGTATTGGTATCTTAGCTTGATTTTTATATTTAGATATAGCATATAATCTACTTAATAAATCATTAAAATCAAAACTAAAATCACTTTCAAAAATAAATCCATATAAATTTATATTACTTTCTGATTCTTCTGATTCTTCATCATTATTTGCTTCAATTACTATTATTAAAATCTTGTTATCTACGTGAATTAATATAATATATATTGATACAAGTTCCCCACGAACAAATTCTAGCGTATAATAACCGCTATGCTCTGTGTCTATGATAGTTATAGTAGATTGAGATAGTTCTTGGTCTACTTTATGTTCATATAGTGTTTTTAAATTTAAAGACTCACTAGCCATAATTTAATATATATATATAAGTTCTATAAAATTTTTAATATTAAAAATTTTAATATATCTATAATTAATAAAAAAATTTACTCTGATTGTGGATTATAATAAATTTTTTTTACATGAGTATGCAAAGTATCTCCATCCATCCATTCAACTGTAAAACCAGTAACTTTTGCAGAAGATAAATAGTTTCCATCTATTCCAGCATAGTGAGCTAAAATTATATGTGGAATATTAATTTCTATATGATAATCTTTCTTTTTTTGACATTCTGTGTCAGGTACAATTTTTTCCTTGTCATTAGTTTTTGCTGGTTGGTTTCGTTGAGAATCTTTCTTTATAGAATTATCAGATATACGTTTACGTGTTCTTTTTGCTATATTAGAATCATATGTGATTGTCTTTTTAGGAGATATCTTTCTAGTATTTTTTATCCATTTACCTGTATTAGAATTCCAAGTATGCCCAGATTTACGTGGATATGGGCAAGGGAATCTAGTATTTTTTATCCATTTACCTGTATTAGAATTCCAAGTATGCCCAGATTTACGTGGATATGGGCAAGGGAATGGTGGACCAATATTATTTGTATCATTCGATTTAAATATAATTTGTGGTTCTCTGCGTTTTTTTTGCTTTCGTCTTGAATTATTTACTTTTTGTACCCAGCATCCCTGTACAGAATCCCAAATACAATTCATGGGTGGAGGTCCATCTGGCATAGGAAGGCCAGCGGGTTGTTCTAGTTCATCTACAGATATAGATTCCGTAACTTCGGGACTAGATAACAATACTAAATCTTGTGCAGCCTGTGCTTTTTCATTAGCACTTGTTTGGCGTGAAAGATCCATCTGCTAGTATATAATTAATTAGTATTTTCTTATAAAATAATATGTGAATAATATAATATTTCAATTTTTATAAAAAAATTGAAAATTTTATTGCTGTAATTATTCTTTATCAAAAACTTAATAATTGTCGTTGGTAATACTAACTACATGGGCAACTTTGCTACCAAGACTACAGTGGTTATCACAGTAGCTGCTGCATTTGCTTCTGCTGTCAATATTATCAAAAAAGCTGCTGCTGCCAGGGCTATCGAACAGGCTGCTGCCAAGGAAGCTGCGGTAAAGAGGCTGCAGAGAAGGCTGCGACAGAGAAGACTGCAGAGAAAGCTGCGACAGCGGAGGTTGCAATGGAGAGTGAACCAGGCTATAGAAGCGGAGAGTGTGGCGAAGAAGGCAAATCAGAAGGCGCAGCGGAGGCTGGACGAGGCTAAAATCAACGATATCGATGTGAAGAAAATTGCATGGTATAAGGTGCGATTAGCCCGCCATGAGGTGGAACAAAAAGTTGAGTATCTAGATGATGATCCTGGCAACAAGTTCAATGAGGATGCACTTGCCAGGGCGAAACATATGGAGCAGCAGGCGCTGTCCTCGTGGGAGTCGCTGGTGGGAGTGCTACCGGATGGAGCTATGATGCTTGTGGCGGAGGTGAAACATACAGATCATAATCTATATGTGGCCAGACGAGTCATGGAGAACACTATGTTCATTGAGGTCAATCTCAAAGGTAGAAAATGCCTAGATGATGTGGTAGAAAAAGAATGCCCCCCTGGATTTGGGCTCGCATCTGGTTCAAAGGGAACAGGATTCTACTACAGAGACTCCCCCAGCTTTCCGAAAGACATTAAGAGGAAATGGAACTATTGCCAGGAACACAAAGAAGAGATGCCCTATTTCGGTTACTACAAACCTGAGTAGAAAATAAAAAATTTTTTTTAAATTACACTTCTATACATTTTTATACTTTTTTCTCTAGCTT
>MDTG01308866.1_pt1 | contig 10173 bp, 14 predicted proteins | sample 811421 | NCBI WGS metagenome assembly MDTG01 (sample SAMN05326645, study PRJNA326480) | marine metagenome | isolation source: seawater | place: Pacific Ocean: South East | collected 2011 | reverse complement strand
CAAAAAATAAAAAAAGTTTGATAGATGATATCAAATTTTATTTCAGCAAAAAAATAATCGAAGCAATCGTTGCAATTACAAAAAGAAATGGCGAAGATTATTTTGAAGATTACTTAAACAGAGTTGTCTCTAACAAAATCGCTCTTGCTGTTAAGACAGCAGATGCGAAACACAATTTAGTGAGAACAAGATATATAGAAAATAAAATAACAAGAAAAATACTTGGCGATAAATATCTCAAAGCATCTAGGTATTTATCAAGAATGAATGCAAGGACATGAACAAAAAAATATACACATGCAAACAATGTGGCAATTATTTATCAGGACAAAGGAGAAAGTTCTGTAATACTGACTGCAATCAATTATGGTCAAGAGATCAGCTTAAAATGGATTATGGTGATGGGAGATGTCATAACCCTATGTCGAGATTTGGTGAGGATGGATCTATAGAAGCTGTTCATGTGCCATATAATGTCTTACAAGAAGCAAAAAATATATTTGATCTTACAAACGAGAAACATATAGTTGAAGATCCTGAAACAGTAAATAATGCACTGCGATCTTTAAAAAGAAATACACCAGATCATATATACAATGCAAAACAGTTAAATCGTATTCGTTGGAAAAAAAAACAAATAGATCGAAAAGGTTATTGGCAAAACAATTATGCGAGTATGGAGTGGCGAAAAAAAAATAAGTGTTAAAGTTTGCACATTTATGCAATTAATATGTATAATACAATTTCTTTTAATAAATATGAGGTAGCAATTATGGCTAAAGTAGAAACAATAAAAGACAATTCGTGGGTAGATCCATACACTGGAGAGCTTTTCGAAAACTTCGAAGGTGTGGGAACTGATTGTGGTCATGCAGAACTGGTAGAACTAGCAGAAGAATTTATGGAAGTGATGGCTAGGCACTTTACTGGGATCTCTGTAGAGTACGATGAGAATCACTATGCTAATTACTACATTAGTAAACACAAAATGGATTGGGAAGTATAAGGTTCCACATGGAACATTTAGTCACAAGGGCGATTCATAACATGCAAAACTCATTTTTGGTTGGGGTTTTGCACCTCCTTATAGTCCTGTTAAAGCAAGAGTGGTTCACTTGTGTGACGAAAACGAACCCTAATCAAATAGAGGGCACAGTATTATGAATCCAGTAAAACAAATCAATAACATTTACGCATATGTCAGAGTGTCAACTGTTGAACAGGCGAAGAATGGTATCTCACTAGAAACGCAAAAGATGCTGATAAATGAGTTTGTTAAAAACAAATTTAATCGTGAGGTTGACCATTTCTTTGAAGATGCTGGTGTATCTGGCACAGTGCCTATAAATGAAAGGCCAGCTTCCAGAGAATTAACTGACACTATGGATGAGCATGATATTTTAGTTTCTACTAGATTGTGTCGTTTATCCAGATCAATGTCAGATCTGCTCAGAATGATACCCATATTCGAACAAACTGGTGTGACTTACTATCTGTGTGAGCAATTTGGTGATATGCCAATATCATACCCAAAACCTAAAAATAGCAAATCACTACATAACAAATTCGATATGAATGTGATGGTAAACAAGATTATGTTGATGGTTTTATCTGCTGTAGCAGAGATTGAGCATGGCAATACCAAACAAAAATTTGCTGAAGGTAAGTTGCACTGGGCAGAAAAAGGTTATGCAGTAGGTGGAGCATCACCATTTGGATTTAAGAAACAAGAAGAAAAGTTCAAAGAAGGTAATCGTATTAAACGCAGAATGAAATTAGTACCAGTACCAGAAGAACAAAAGGTTCTTCAGTTTATCAAAAAGCTAAGAGATAGAGGGTTAGGACCTACCAGAATACATAGACAAGTTACTGAATTTTTTCCAGAATTTGCAGATATTCCTTATTGGAAAATTAGAAATATTATTGATCGCAAAGTACAAGGTTTGCATATAGCCTAAAAAACAGTAAAATCAGTAGTATGGATGATGAAACAATCAATAATATTGATATCTTCGATGACAGGGATCTTTTAGATCGAGCTGTCGAAACTTATGAAGAAGAAGTACCTTTACTGGCTCAGATCGGCATAGGTTTTACACCACAAGGTATAGCAATAGATGCTGCTGAGACTGCTAAGTATGGCAGAGATGCATACAGGGATTTCTCTAAAGGCAATTTAAAATCTGGGTTTATGAATACAGGTATTGCTGGATTATCTGCACTTGGTGCTGTTCCAATTGTGGGTGATGCGTTAAAATATTTTGGTAAAAAACCACTCAAAAATTTATTAGAAGAAAGTATTAAAAAAACACCAGATTCTCTAGAAGTCCCAATAAAAAATATAAACTTCTCTACTACATCGAAAGGTTCAGGTCGTGGTTTAGATGCAAAAAATATGATGGAGTCTGCTGGTGATAAGTTTTCTTACAAAGGAGTTACCATAAATAAAAGACAGCCTATTGAGGTTTTACAAAATCAAGATGGAACCTACGAAGCATTAGGCGGTAACACTACACTAAGGATATTAAGTGAATCTGATGTGCAAAATGTACCTGTAAAAGTTTTTAACAATGTAGATGAATTTAAACAATACGATAATTTCAGGAAACAAAATAAAAAAGCTGTCAGACAACAACAAGCACAAGAACTCCAACCAGAAATCAACTCACCTACTCTCGAAGAATTGACAAGAAAATTAGGTGGTGAAAAATTAGAAAAAGAAGTAGCTAGACAATTTAATAATACAGCTAATAATTTTGTTGATGCTAATGATATGTTCAGAGTTGCAAAAGAATTAAATGGTGGCTTCCAAAAAAGTATGGAAGATGTAGCTCAAGGATTAGGATTTAGAACTGTTGGCAACCCCGGTGAATCATTAATTAGTCAAGGTGTACCAGTGGGTAAAATTGATCTTGATACTGGTTTTCCAGCTGGTCAGGTAAAAAAACCAAACAGGATTGAAGAAAAAGCAGAACTAAAATATGATAAAGATGTTAACCAATTGACTGATGCGATCAGAACGAGAATATTAGTAAATTCAACTGATGATGCTGAAAAAGTTGTGCAAGAGCTACAAAAAAAATATCGAATCATTGATTCTGGTAATCAAAGAAATGCAATGGGTATGCGAGATAGAAAATTAAATTTGTTATACCAGGATCCGAAAACAGGAAAAACCATAATTTCAGAGGTAGGTATTACGCACCCAGAAATGCATAAAGCAGCTGAGAAATCGCATAAATTATATGAAAATTGGCGCACAACAATGCGTGAGTATAAAGGTGTAACTGAGATGCCACCTGAAGTAAGACAAGGATTAATAAATCAAGAAAATACTATGAGGTATTATTTTAGACAAGCAGATCAGAAAATAGATCCTAGTTGGATAGATAATCTAGTTTCGAAACCGGGTAAAAGTCTAACACCAGATTGGGATTCAAGTTTTTCTTTTGCTGAAAAATTTGCTACTGGTGGTCAAGTATTAGGTAATGTAGGCAATACTTCACCAATGACACCGAAGTATTCTTCAAATTCTGGCTTAGAAAGTCTTTCTGCATTAATGAATAATTCAGCAAGGAGTGGACCATCACCTTTGCGCCAATCCTTATCTCCATCACGCATAAAAAATACTGAATCAGTATTTGAGTCAATCTGATGAGCTATAGCTGGTGTGCCTTCCCAATTAAAATACGAATTTTCTAACATAATTACACTCCTAAAGAAATGATTATACAACTTTATACAAAGGAATACAAATGACAAACAAACAAAAAATAGAATCTAATATATCAAGAATTAACAAAATTCTTGATGAGGATTTTATTACTGTCCCAGTAAAAGAAATTTTGACTGAAATCAAAAGTGAGCTACAAAGTGTAGCTTCAAATTTATAGGAGAAAAACATGGCTGGTTTAACAGGTTGGGGAAGAACAGGTTGGAGTTCTGGAGCATGGTCGGAAGCTGGTAATATTCAACTTCCAAGTTTTGCTACAACTTTTTCGGTTGGTAGTCTTACTGTTGATGCAGAATGTAATCAAACATTAGGTACATTAGCAATTGCTAGTGCTGTTGGATCACTGACAACAAGGCATTCTAAAAATGTAGTGCCAGCTTCAGTTGCAATTACGAGTGCTATTGGAACACCAATACCAGCTTCTAATAACAATCTTTCTGTAAGCACTGTTGGATCTATAACATCTGCTCTCAATACATCATTGGTAATAAAATTCCCTGTTACTGTTCGACCTTCTGGATTTGCAATAACTTCAGGACTTGGCTCAACTACAATTTTCGAGAATGAAGTTATAAACTTACCTAGTCAAGCAATTACAAGTGCAGTAGGAGCACCAACAGCATCGATACCAAAAAGCGTTACTCTTACAGGCAGAGCAATTACATCTGCTATTGGATCAGTAACAGTACATGAAAGTATAGTGCAAAGTTTACCCACACTAGCCATAACTAGCGGATTTAATGCTGGAACTGCAAGGGCAAATGCAGATGTATTAATCACAGATAGTTTTGTTGTTACAAATAGTGTAGGTAGTGTGCTAGTATGGGGACAAATAGACGAATCACAAACACCAAGTTACACTACAATTGATGAATCACAAAACGCAACTTGGCAAGAAGTAGCATAGATTAAGAGGATAGATAGATGGCAAGTACATTCGTAAATGATCTCAGATTAAATGAGATGGCAACTGGTGATGAATCAGGGAACTGGGGTAATGTAACAAACACTAACCTAGAGCTTATTGCTGAAGCATTTAGTTTTGGCACTGAAGCTATCACTACTAACGCAGACACACACACATCCACAATTGCAGATGGAGCAACAGATCCAGTAAGAAGTATGTATTTAAAATACACTGGTACATTAGATTCAACTTGCACCATAACAATAGCACCAAATACTCTTTCAAAAGTTTGGATGATAGAAAACGCTACAAGTGGCTCACAAGATATAGCTATATCTCAAGGATCTGGAGCAAATGTGACTATACCTAATGGTGCAGTCAAAGTTGTATATTCAGATGGTGCTGGATCAGGAGCTGCTGTTGTTGATGCTTTTGCTGATTTAAATGTAGGTGACAGTCTAAAAATTTCAGGAACAACACCAACTTTAACAATGGGAGATGCTGGTGCAGAAGATACTAAAATCGTTTTTGATGGCAACGCTCAAGACTTTTATATTGGTCTTGATGATTCTGCCGATGATCTGGTAATTGGTAAAGGAAGTACAGTTGGTACAACACCAGCTATATCAATCGATGAAAATATGAATGTTACTTTTGCTGATGGTACTTCTGATGTAGATATAGCATCACATGATGGCTCTAATGGTTTGAAACTAGCTGGCACACTTGTGACAAGTACAGCAGCTGAACTTAATGTAATGGATGGTGGTACAAGTGCCAGTGATATTACATTGGCTGATGCAGATAGATTGGTTTTGAATGATGATGGCACAATGAAACAGATTGCCTTAACAAAATTAGATGCAAGAGATTTTGATATTGTGACAAGCGCACCTACAGACGGATCTGGAAAGAAAACTGGTTTTGTCTGGTATGTCGTATAACGAGAATTTAGTATGTCAATAAAGATTTGGGATGGAGACTCAATTGAGACACCAAATCCAATAATTGTAAAAGTTACTGATGGGACTTTGCGGTTCGTTAACTATGCTGTAGTCAAAGAAACTGATGGATCTTTAACTACTGCATTTAACGCAATTAGACAGACATCAAGATCAACTAGCAAAACAACAACTACATCAGTCAGTGCTAATACGACTACTACATTCAATACAACAAAAAATACGACCACTACTTTCAATACGACTAGATCTACTTCTACGACTAGATCAACCACGACAAGTTTTAATACAACTTTTACGAGAAGCACGAATTACTTTACCACTAGAGTTACATCTCGTTTCACCACAACTTTTACAATCTTTGAAGAAACACAAGGTACTTTCACTTACCTCACTTTCTTTAACACTGCTGATCATTTGACTTCTAGGAACACATCAGTCACACAAAGCACTAGCACAACTACTACAACAACTTTCAATACGACTACTACCTTTCCAACTACAAGGAACACGACTACCACATTCAATACAACAAGAACAACAGCAACTACAGTTGTAGGTAATACAACTACAACATATGACACTGCGGTATTTGTCAGGATTACAGCTACAGGAAATACAGGTTCTACCTTCGATACTGAGGTGGCTAGTGCAAACGCACACAGCGCAAGGTATTGGGATGGTAGTTCTTGGACAGGATAAAATAAAATGGAAAAAAAATGGGAAAAATTAAAAAAGATAGTGACCTTCACAAAGAAATTAAAATTATTAATCGCAGAATGGAAGAAACTCTGTCCATCCTTATAGAGCACTTCAAAGAAACTGAAGAAAGATTAGATAAGTTAGAAGAAAAGATAAACTCAAATGCCACTTGAGACTCTAGCTTTTAATGATGTTCTAAATAATGACATAGCGCATTTTTTTAAGTCTGGGAACATACGAAGATCAGATGAGAACAATCAGTTAAACAAAATACACCACCTATTACCAAAAAAAGGTAATTATGGAACTAACCTTGAATATGATATTTGGTATGATTTCAAGAATGATCCTAAAATAAGAGGTTATGTTTACACAGATGTAATGACGAAGTTTGTTTACTTAAAGCCAGCTTCTTCAATGTATTCTGTAAAATTACTCAAAGAATGTCTGAAAGGAAAAATTACTGAGGAGGGAGAAAAAATATTTGAAGATATATCTCAAAATAATAAAGATAAATACAAACTTAGAAATACAATCGATGAGCATCCTTATGTCATTTTTCTACCCGGTACGAATATTCTTAATGAAATAACAGATGATGTAAAGATTGAAAAAGCCATAAAATCTGATGGAGCAAAACTTAAACCACATCCTTTGACTGCACCTTTCATAATGTCTTTTCTTAGAGCCAAATATGGAAAAAACACCCTGATACATAAAAATGTATCTGGTCATGAACTGTTAAATAGAACAGAAGTAGTAGGATGCTGTAGTAACTCAGAAATGGGTTTGATTGGGTTGGCTCAAGGTAAAAGAGTTAAGTTATTTGACAAAAATAAAATTAAAGCCAAAACATACACACACATATATGAAGTTTTGTTTCAAGATGGCTACCCAGTCATAAACGATTTAAAAAGATTACTGTCAGCAGATTACTCTGGCTTAATTCACCATTCTACAAAAAATCCAAAAGAAAGAATTGATAATTTTTTCAAATATTTTAAGAAGATACAACATGTCAAACCCATTAAACCTAAAACTCTTAATACTGGAAGTAAATAATCTTACGAAACTTACAATAAACTCTATCAAGAAAAATATTCCAGAAGCAGAGTACAAAGTTGTAAGAAAAGATGAGATGAAAGATAGTGTTATTGGCACTGCATTGACTCATGCTGATGAGATTACTTTGGTTGTGAAAAGCGGTCTCGTTTTACAAATGAAGGATGGAGATTTACCTGATTTAGAAAAACTAAAAAATTATCACATTTGTGTCAGTAGAAAAGGTGTTTTTACAGATCATAATAGGTTAAAACAACATTATAAATATGTAGCTAGACATATAACAGATGGTGTCGTTGATTTAAGTATATTCATAATTAATCCAGATATGTGGGATGAAATACCAGAAAAAGATCAGGGTGTTCTACATAATAAGAAAAAAATGTTTATGCCAAGATATATGAATCATAAAGATGATGTTTTGTTTGGAGAAGATGCAACTGCTGCGATAGATGCTTTTTATTATGGTGTAGTTGGAGAACAAGCAAGCGTTTTTAATTACAACGAATGTATAAACAAAAAAGATATAAACATCTTAGAAATTTATGGCTATTGTTTCGATAAATTATTGCCATATTTAAGAGGTGTGCCAAGAAAAGAACAAAACAGAATAAAATTTTTGGCTGGTAAGACAACAACAAAAATAAAAAACACAAGAAGAAAAATACATGAGTTAAACAACAATTAATGGAGAAAATATGTCAAAACAAATAAATATAAAAAAAATATTTTTGGCAAACAGTGAAATAAATGTAATGGAGCCAGTCAACTCACTTCAATCAGGAGATTACACTGTAAGCACAGAAATGAATTGTAAATCTGAATATGACGAAATAACTTACAACGAAGAAAAAATTTACATGGTTGCTTTGCAATTTCAAATATTTACTGAAGTAGAAAATGAACCCATGTATAACATGTACTTTTCTCAAAATGGATTTTTTACTCTAAAAGGCTACGAACATGAGGAAGAAATTGAAGCATTAGCTATCGATTGTCCACAAATACTTATGCCTTATGCAAGACTACATGCAGAATATCTTACTAAAAATACTGGATTAGCACCTACTCTTATACAGGATATCGATTTCAAAGAAGCGTATTACAAAGAAATAGGCAAAGAATACAAATGAGTTTTACTTATGAGGATCTTATTCATCCACTACCTTTAAAAGATTTTTATGATATCTATCATAGAAAAAAATGGTGCGTGATCAAGGGTAATGATTTTAAGAAAAATTTATTTTCAAAAACATTAAGCTGGAAACAGTTTTCTGATTATATAAACAACGACAGAGCTGTATCTGGTATGCAAGCTATATTGCCTAATGGCGAGAAACTATGTCTAGAAAAGAATAATTTATATAAAAATAAAATACCTTCATGGTCGAGAAAAGATTATTTTGAAAAAAAATACTTACATAATATTTGGTCGAATCATGGCTCTATCATACTTACGAAAGCATCTCTTTTGACTAAAGAAATATCCAGCATTGCATATGCAATAGAAAAAGAATTTAAAGGTGCTTGCGATGCACATTTTTATTGTAGCAAAACTGCCAAAAGTAGATCATTTGATCCGCACATAGATCATGATGATAATTTCTTGGTTCATGCACATGGTTCAGTAAAGTGGACTATCTGCAATACTCTCGATAATAAAGGAAACGATACAACCAGTTTTAATCTAACAAATGGAGATTTACTATACATACCAAAAGGTCTTGCACACTCAGCAGTGCCATTGAGTAAAAGGATTTCTATATCAGTGCCTTTATTAGAGTTTAATGACATGAAAACAAATACCATCACTCCGATGGATCGCAAATATTATGATTTTTCTTAAAAACAAGTTAAACTTTAAATCTGGTTTTGTTCAGTATGTAGTTTAACAAGGATTTAGGATGGCGATAAAAATTTGGGATGGTGATTCGATTGAAACACCAAATCCAATAGTTGTAAAAGTAACTGACGGAACTCTGCGTTTTGTAAATTACGCTGTTGTAAAAGAAACAGATGGTTCTCTAACTACTTTTTTTAATGCTATAAAAGTTACTTCAAAAAATACGACAACCACTTTTAGCACAAGTGCAAGTACAACGACAACTTTCAATACAACAACGACATTCGATACCACTGTTGAAACGAGTGCAAGTACAACAACAACTTTCAATACAACTAGATCAACTAGCACTACTAGAAGCACCACAACCACTTTTAACACAACTCGATCTACAGCTACAAGTAGATCGACCACAACTACTTTTGGCACAAGCGGAACTCAAGGTACAAGTAGATCGACCTCAACTACTTTTAGCACGAACCTACCGGGTAAAGGTGGTGGCTCTAGGAATACTTCAAGAAACACTACCACTTCTTTCAATACAGCAGTAAGTTTTAATACAAGTCGATCAACTACTACTTCATTTAACACGACCACTACTTTTTCTACAAGTAGATCGACCACCACAACTTTTAACACGACTACTACTTTTTCTACAAGTAACAGCACCACAACGAGTTTTAATACGACTTTCTCTACAACAAGAGATACATCTACAAGCAAAAGCACCACCACCACATTTAATACAACTGCCACCACATCTACAGTTGTGTTCGAAAGACTAACAGCAACAGGAAACACAGGTTCGATATTCGAGACAGAAGTTGCATCAGCTAACGCACACAACGCTAGATATTGGGATGGAGATTCATGGGAAGAAGCATAAGAGGAATAAAAAAATGACAATGACAGTAACAAAAATTAACTATAGTGATATAGATCAAACAATCTTTGAGGAATGTTT
>MDTG01244784.1_pt1 | contig 10173 bp, 8 predicted proteins | sample 811421 | NCBI WGS metagenome assembly MDTG01 (sample SAMN05326645, study PRJNA326480) | marine metagenome | isolation source: seawater | place: Pacific Ocean: South East | collected 2011 | reverse complement strand
TTTCAATTATTGAGAATATGATTTTTTTTATTAAAAAAATATTAAATTACAAAGAAAAGCAGTCCTTAAATAACAACGAAATTTTTGATATTTATAAAAAATCTAATATCTATTTTTTAGAACATGGGCGTTCAGCTTTTTATTTATTTTTAATCTCGTTGAAAAAAAAAACTAATAAAAAAAAAATAATAATTAATTCTTTTACATTATTTGAGATGATTAATATGATTATCTATGCAGGTTTTGAACCAATTTTAATTGATTTAAAAGAAAATTCTTTAGAAACAAATGCTAAAGAAAAAATATTAGAAATTGAAAAAGACCTTGCAGCGGTTGTAATTACTCATCTAAACGGTTTTAATAATGATGTATTTCAAGTAAAAAATGTTCTTGAAAAAATAAATTCTAATAACAAAAGTGAAAAAATTTATCTGATAGAAGATTGTGCGGTATCTTTAGGATCAAATAAAGATGGTCAGTACTCAGGAAATATTGGAGATTTTGCAATATTAAGTTTCAATATTATGAAAAATATTACTACTTTAACTGGTGGAGCTTTGATAGATAATTATAAAAAGCTCGAAATTAATTCTTCATTTGATTCTTTTAAAAAAGAAAAAAGTATTTCTTCTATAAAGAAAAGTATTTTTGTTATGATGCTACAACTTTTAAATTCTAAAATTTTTTTTATATTTTTCTTTCAGTTTATAAAATTTTCTCACAAAAATAATTTGAATTTTTTCTTGAAGAAATACAGAACAGATTTTAAAGTATTTATAAAAAAAATTATACCTGATGAATATTTAAAAAAAATGGATCCTTTAAAAAAAGAATTCCTAATCGATCAATTTCCAAAAATTTTTAATGATCAATACAAAAGAGTTGAGAAAGCTAAGATTTATTATCAAAAATTGAGCAATTTAGATTGCTTTTATTTTCCACAAAAAATTTTTGATAGTTCTAATATATTTATAGATTTTCCAATAATCTGTAAAAATTATGAATTAAAAAATTTTATATGGGAAAAATCTTTAATTAATAATATCGATATAAAAAATTATTATTATACAAATTGTGGAAGTGAAAAAATTTATGAAATTTATAAAGAAAAAGAAAAACTTAAAAATTCAGATAATGTTGCTAAGAATATTTTCATGCTTCCAGTAAATAAAAATTTTAACAATAAAGATATCGAAAAAATAGTTAACTTTTTAAATGAAACTGTAAAAGAATGGATAAACGAAAAAAAGTAATTATTTATACTATAAACGATCCAATTTTTACTTTACCAATAGTAAATTATATCTGCAAATATATAGTCAAAAATAATAATATAGAAATTTTAGTATCAAAAAAAAAACAATTATCAAAAATAAAAGTTTTAATTTGTTTTTTATTTTTTGGATCTATAACTGATTTATTTAAGTTATTAAAAAAAAAAATAATCTTAAAAAATATTCTAAACAAACAGATAAAATTAATTACAAAACCAAAAAAAAAATATCGTTTTGGCATATCAATTAACTATTCTAAAAAAATTAAATTAGGTAATTTTAATGTCTTTAATTTTCATCTTGGAAATTTTGACTTTCAAAGAGGTGTATTTATTTTTTTTTATAAATTTTGTTATGATTGGAAATATATTGATTTAACATTTCATAAAATTGATAAATATTTTGATAAAGGCACATTATTAAAAAAAAAAAAAATAAAAATATCTAACAAAAATTCTGTAAAAATATGCTCTATCTATCATTCAAACTTCAATTTTGTTAAAGACTGTATATTGTTGGTTCAAAATAAAAAATTTTTTCCAAATAAGCCTCAAATTAAAGGAAAATATAATTTTGAGCCAAGTTTTGCTTTCATTTTTAAGATAATTATTAATAAGATACTTTTATAAATATCATTTTTAAATATGAGGAAAATACTTAATATTGGAATATTAACCAATGATCATGATTTTTTAATAGATTTTTTGTTGAAGAAAATAAATAAAATTAAGAATATTAATTATTATTTATTCATTTCCAAAAATAGTAATCCAAAAAAAGAGCTTAGAATTTTTAAAAGTAGAACCAAAAATTATTTTCTTCATCAAAAATTAAATTTATCTACATCAAAAAAAATTGAGTCTTTTTTTGTTAAATCTCATAATTCCACCGAGTTTTACAAAATTATAAAAAGAAAAAAAATTGACTATCTTTATAATTCTGCAACAACAAATAAAATTAGTTTCAAAACAATTAAACAAACAAAGGGGATTATTAATATTCATCCCGGTATTCTTCCTTATTATCGTGGCTGTACTTCTACTGAATGGTCTTTATTCAAAAATGATCCATTGGGAATTACTGCTCATTTTATGGATCGTAGTTATGATTCTGGACCAATAATAAAAATAAAATATCTGAAATTTAAAAAAAAAGATATTAAAGAGTATCAAGATATAAGAATAAAAATTTACTTATCAATTTTGGATTTATCTAAAAATATTTTTATGAAAATTAAAAAAGGTAATATTAACATTTATAAACAAAAGGAAGAGGCTTCAAAATATTACCCTGTCATAAAAGAAAATTTATTGAATAAAATTAAAAAAAAAATTAAAAATAAGAAATATATATTTAATAAAAAAAATATTTTATAATACAATTTTTTGATAGCTAATTAATAATGTTTATAAACTTTTAACTACTAAATAATGATTAAGAAAAAAGATTATCCTGTAATTAATTTTCAAAATATAATTTGTAAGTTTTTCTTAATTTCCTTATTTGTCTTTTATTTTATAAATATCTTTTTTTTTCCCGAATCGTTTGTGCAAGGAGGAAGTGGAATTACAAATTGGGCTTATTTTAAAGATATATTAAGTGGCTTTAACGATTTTGATAAAACAGGACTTCAAGAAGAAAGGTGGAATTATGCTGAATTTAGATGGGGCTTTTATGTTATTCCTTTAATTTTTAATTCAATATTTTCAAATCAAATAAATGTTTTTTTTCTAACAACTCCAATAATTGTTTTTTTTTGTTTTGGAATATTTTTTTTTACACTTAAAAAACACCTTTCAATTTATTCAATAATATTTTTTTCTGTATGCTGGATAATGCATCCAGAAATTTATGACTTCATTTATTCTTTTTCAACAAACGGTGTTTCTTTATTAGTTTTATCAATTATTGTTTTGTTCATATCAAAATACGATATTGAAAAAATCAGTTTGACTTTAAAAATAGCTCTAATTCTACTTTTTTTCTGGTTTTATGGAGTGAAAGAAACAAACTTGATGTTTGCCCCTTTCTTGTTGTTTTTATTCAAAAGATTTAATTTAAAACATTTTTTGATTATCTCCTCTCTATCAATTATTTTATATTTGGGGGAGTCAATTGCCGTTTATTTTTTATCTGAAAAAAACATATCTTATGGCAGATTATTCTATCAGCTGTTTGATAGTTCTCCTCATGCCTGGAGCAATATAATTAAAACAAATCTAACAAAACTTGGAAATATAGCTGAACAAAATTTAAATACAGATGCAAGGAGTCTTGCGGATGGTGCAATTTTTTCCAGGTGGTATTTTACAGGACTAACTTTAAATTTTTATTATTATATTGCTTTTGTTCTATCTTTTTTAAATATTTTCAATAACAAAAATGATCATTTTATAAAACATATCAGTTGGCTTTACTTATCGTTTTTTTTTACATTAAGTTTTGCTTTAATTAAAATTTTTCCACCTCAGCCTTTTGTACATCTTAGCACTAATATTCAAATAATTGTTTTTCCTTTGGCACTAATTTTATTTTGTAAATTTTTAGATGAAATATTTAAAAAATCACATAATAAGTTTTTTAATATATTTTTTCTAATTTTTTTATTGATTTTGTTAAATATTAAGTCATTAAATCATTACTATAAAGTTGGTATCAAAGACATTGCTAACACAAAATATAACTTATTTAATGTTGATAAATATATTGAAAATTTTACAAACAAAGTAAATTCATTTAATTGCTTGTCTATTAAAGGCGATCCATTATTGCTTTATCATGCAATCGATAAAAATTTAAATTCTACTCATAAAAAAAATATAAATAAATTTATTAATGAAGATACTAGTGAGTATGTTAAAATAGTTACTAGTGGACAAATTTATCAAATTCCACTTAATTCTAATTGTAAAAACTCTCAAGCTATATATAAATTTAGAATTCTTGATTAATGATTAATTTTGAAAAATTCTTATTTAAAAAAATTCCTGTTTGGATTTATATCCTAACTTTAATTTTAGGCTTAATTTTTCTATCTTTATTTGGATCTGTTGTACGTCATGTTGCTAAAGGAGGAAATTTAACTGGACAAATTGGAATTGTGGCTGAAAGTATTGCAAAATTTCCTGGAAAATTTATCAGGCTATTAAATAGCTACGATATAAATCCGAATCCACAAATTTTTAATACAAAACAAAAATTTGTTTTAAAGATACATAACAAAGAATTATTTAAAAAAAATGAAAATGGATTTTTACTAGTCTCAAGTTTCAATTTAGATGAGGGTCCTAACGTTCAGTTATTTTCATTAAAAGAACAAAAATATTTATATTCATGGAAACCACCTTTAGAGCAAATACAAAAGAAATCTCCAAATTTTATAGACGGATTAAATGTAAAAAAATTTTACAGAACAATGCATCCAGTTTTATTTGATAACGGCGATTTAATTTTTCACAGTGGTGGGGGACCCTTAGTAAGAATTGATAAGTGTAATAACTTAAAATGGATAATAAATGATTTTTATCATCATTCAAATGTCTTCTATGATGACAAATTGTATTCTGCAATTACAATCAATCATGATAAACCAAGTGAATACCTGAATGATGCCATTTCTATTGTTAATGCTGAAAATGGTGAAGTTGAAAAAAATATTGAAATTTTTAATATAATCTCAAAATATCTTAAAGATAACTTGTCTTTAATTTATGGCATTGGTGAGTTTGAGAGAGATCTTTTTCATTTAAATGCAATATACCCGATAAAAGAAAATGACGATTTTTTTAAAAAAAATGATCTTGTGGTTAGCTTAAGAAATTTATCCACCATTTTGGTTTACAGAAAATCTACTGATCAAATAATATGGATAAAAACTGGTCCATGGATAAATCAGCATGACGCACAATATTTAGGAGATGGTGTTTTTTCAGTATTTTCTAATAACAATATAAGAGGCTTAGAACCCAAAGATTTTTTATTTTTAAAAAATTCAGATGTAATTATTTATGACCTAAAAAATAACACTTTCAAAAGACCATTTAGCAAATACCTTAAAAATGCAAAAATGAGATCCTCTGGCTTAGTAGAAATGCTAGATGATGAAAATGCAATTATTCAGTTAAATAACATTGGTGAGATAATAAGAGTTAATCCTCAGCATAAAATTTGGACTTATCAAAATTATTTAGGAGACAGTAAAAAAGGAATGATTAATTGGAGTAAATATCTCAAAGAAAAAGAAACTGATCTTTCATTTTTGTCAAAAGATAATTGTAAATAAATTTATTTTTTATCTTTTTGAATAAAATTTCAACTGTCTTAAATTGAAAATACCCAAAGGTTTTTCATTTAGAAAAAATATGCTCTGATCATTTTTATTATCATATTTATACTTCCATTTTCTTTGAAGATTGCTTAATAAAAATCTTGCATTTGCTCCTCTACCATCGGTTATAATAATAGTTCCAGGAGTTAAAAAATGTTCAATCTTTAGAATATCAGCTGACATTGGCATCATATCTTTATGATTCGTGGTAATTCCATTAATCTTATTTTTAACATTAAATTGATCTGGACCGTCTAAATAAATCAAATCTGGGTTTATAAGAGGTAATTTTTTATAGTTAGTACAAATCTTTCCATTAAAAGTTGACATCTCTACTTTGCTATAATGAAAAAAAGCCATATTACGTAGATTTTTAGGAATTCTTTTTTTTGAATAGTTAATATATTTTTTTAAATCATCAACACAATGCACTTCAAAAGGATTATTTCTTCTTAAATTTTTAATTTCTTTATAATATTTTTTTTTATTTATATTCAGGGCATGAGCAAAAATAAATGTTGACCAGCCCGTCCCCATTTCCAGAATTGTAGTTCTCTTATATTTTAATGTGTATTGATGTAATAAATACAAATCATCTAATTCTGGCTTATAAATCTCTTTAACGTGCATTTCATTTACTTTTCTATCTCTTGAAAAAGAAGGTTTTATTAAATTTCCAAGACCGTGCTTTTTAAAATATTTGATAATTTTTTTTTGAGTCGGTACCTTTATTAAATTAAATTTCATAATTAATTTTATACTATTGTTCTAATATTACCCTTATTTTATTTGTCAACCTAATACGTAAGTCGTTTAAAGCCCATTTGTTTGATTGGACCTTCTAATTTTTTATCTAAAATTTCCTTTTTTTCAAAATAAGAAATTTTTTCAAAAATTGTATGGCATGCTTTTTGATATTTATTTAGACTTTTATCATCATGTTTATAATTTGCATAACATCTGTCTGAAGCAAGAATATTATATTTTAACATTTCTTGATTAAAATAAGTAATTGTAACTGGCCAATTTTTTGTATGCAGTTTAAATGTTGCAAGTGGATTAATTCCATTAATTTCAATATTTAAATTATTTTCTTTTGCTGCCTTTTTCCAGATATTCTTTATTTTTATACCAATTTCATTTAACCTATTTCCAAGTTTTAACTTTTGATGTTTTTTTATGAATGTTATGGCGCAAGAAGGTCCTACTCTTTCAGTCCAAAAACTACTACTAACAAATGTTTTTAATACGAAATTTATAACTTCTTTTTTACCGATTATTGCCGCCATTGGTATTCCATTGGAAATAGTTTTTCCATAAACTACAACATCAGGATTAACTTTCATTTTTAAATGAGATCCTCCAGTATTTAACCTCCACCCCGAAGTTATTTCATCAAATATTAATATACATTTATTTTTTGTCGCTATTTTTCTTAATTCAATTAGATAATCTTTATGAGGCATGGTTTCTCTGCAGGGTTCCATAATTATAGCTGCACATTTTTTTGCATTTTTTTTGACTACTTTTTCTAAATCTTCCCAATTATTAAATCTAAAGGGAATAACACTACCTTTAAGTCCCTTGGGAACACCTAGAGGCTCAAGTCCTGGCAAAAGATGTTCATTTAATTTTTTTTTTGATTTTAAATTTGCTGATAAATACCAATCATGCCATCCATGATATCCACAAAATAATATTTTATCTCTTCCTGTATATGCTCTGCTCAAACGAGCAGCAACAGACATTGCTTCGCCACCAGTCCTTGCGTACCTTACAGAATCAGCCCAAGGATGAATCTTTAAAAGCAACTCAGCAAGTTCTAAATCTTCTGGGGGATTTAATGTTGTCATGGAACCTGACTTAATAGCTTTAATAGCCGTTTTATTTATATCTTCATCAGAATATCCAAGAACACTCGTGCCAATACCTACCATTGTAAAATCATAATATTTTTTTCCATTCAAATCCCATAAATTTATTCCTTTTGCTTTTGAATAGTATGTTGGCCAACTTCCACCAGGCAAATACATTTCTGGTCTTTTACCAAGTAAGCCACTTATCCCAGGGATAATTTGATTTGCATATTTTTGTAATTTTTTATTATTTTTTTTAAATTTGACAAACATCAAAATTTTTTTTTATAAGTTAATTCTTTTTTTTTAGGTATTCAAAAAGTTTGATCTGATCACATCTCTCAGAACATTTATGACCTTTTGGGAAATTGCCAGTAATATGCATTTTTCTAAGCTCATCATATTTCTTACCATTCCAAATATCTTCGAGATTATTTTCTTTTACATTTCCAAGAACTATTTCGTTATTTGAAATTTGTGTGCATGGAACTACGTTTCCTTCAGCCATTACTGTTGTTGATGTCCATGGGAATTCGCAATATTGTTTTGCATAATGTGACATGTTTTTTAAATCTTTATTTTTTTCAAAGTACCATCTATTATCCTGACTTTTCACATAGGCATAAACATCTTCGTTTTTCCAAAAATTTAAAAACTCCTTATGTAACTTAATACTCTCTTCCTCTCTATTAAATGCAATCATACAAGGAACTAAAAGAGTTTTTAAACCTCTCTTTTTTTTAATTTCAATAAGTTTAAATATTTTTTCAATAGACTCGTTGTAATTTGCTTTTTTTCCCCTAATCTCTTTTATTTTTTCATCATCCATTGCATCCAAAGAAAATTTTAAAACGGTTAGACCATTTTCCATAGCCTCTACTGCCTTATCCACAGTCATTGTAGCTGGCGTGCAAGAAAAATAGGTTGGAATATTTCTCTTTTTACATGCTTTCAATCTTTTAATTAAATATTTATCTAAAAAAGGTTCTCCATAGCCATGTAAAATTAAACATCTCGATACAACAGAAAAATAAAAACCATTCTCAGAAGTCTCTTTATGATCAAATTTTGCATCTTTCTCTAACCACTCCCAAAATTTGTTCAATTCTTCATCTTTATAAACTTTAATATTGCTAAGCATATCTTCAAATAAATCATCATTGATCCAAATATTTTTCCTTTGCATAGTGGTTGTTCTTGGACACATTACACACTTCATATTACAATAGTTTGTGGTCTCTATATTAAATAGAGTAGGTGACTTATCCCGCAGTATTTCTAATTCTTTTTCTATTGTGTCAACTTCGCTGTAATTTAACTTATATGAGCTAATCTTTTTTTTTAATGAAAAAGACTTTTTAAAAAAATTTATATCATACATAAAATACCTTTTAGATTTAAAATTTCTCCCAATAACGCATTTTTTTACTTACAGCTATTTCATCTTTTAAAAATTTTTTTTTCCCATTCCCAACTGTTATTGGAATTTTCCTTAAAAGTGAAGTTAAAGTGTCAATCCCAGCCTCTGCAAGAGATGCGGCTTGATCTGTTCCCCAGCTAGCTCTATCAAGAGTAATATGTCTCTCTATATAATCTGCACCCAAGAAATATGCTGTTATGGATGGACTTACCGAACTTTCGTGTCCACTATATCCAACTTCACAATTAAATTTTTTTTTAAAAGTTCTTATTAGATTTAAATTTAACAAGTTTTCATCACATGGATATATGGAAACACTGTGCATCAGAATGAAATCACATTTATAATATTTAAAAATACTAACTGCTTTTTCAATGTCTTTCATTGCACACATGCCAGTTGATATAAAAGTTGTTTTTCTTTCTTTGGCAACTTCATTTAAAAATTTTAAATTTGTAATCATTGCTGAAGCAATCTTATTATATTTAAATTTAAGTTTTTTAACTTGTCTTAAGCTATTAATATCCCAACAAGATGTAAACATTTCTATTCCAATTTTATCTGCATACTCTTTTAATTTTTTATATTGAGCCAAGCTAAGTTCAATTTTTTTTTTATAATCTAAATAACTTATAAGTCCCCAGGGGGTTTCTCTTAGTATATTTTTTTGATTTTCAGGTATACAAATATCTAAATCTCTTTTTTGAAATTTAACTGCATTAAAATCATACTTTTTAGCAAGTTTAATTAACTTTTTTGCATCCGAAACAGAACCATTGTGATTAATTCCTATTTCTGCAATTAAAAAAGTTGGTTTTCTTTTAAAGTTATTTAATTCTATATCTGTATCAATATCTTGATCGTACAAATCATGTAAAGATTTCCCTTTGCTGGTAATTAAATATTTAAACGAACTTGTGCTATTTGCACGCTCTCTAGAATTTTTTATTTTTATTAAACCTTTTTTCTCTAAATTTTTTAAGCCATAATTTAGTTTACCCAAGCTATAACCTAATTCTTTTGCTAACTTACGTTGGGAAAAGCCTGGAAAGGTGTTAATTTTTTTTAGTATCTGTGAATTTTCTTCTTCTTTCATAGTGTTCAATAATGAACACTATATCGTTCAATTTTGAACAGTAAAGCGAAAAAACATGTTTTTTTATTATTTTCAATAGATAATTTTAAAACTTATCCAACTATAAAATTTTTTTCAGTGCATAAATCAAGCCAATTGAGCTATTAGTACTGGTCAGCTACATGCGTTACCGCACTTCCACACCCAGCCTATCAACGTGG
>MDTG01241191.1_pt1 | contig 10173 bp, 9 predicted proteins | sample 811421 | NCBI WGS metagenome assembly MDTG01 (sample SAMN05326645, study PRJNA326480) | marine metagenome | isolation source: seawater | place: Pacific Ocean: South East | collected 2011 | reverse complement strand
CTCCAAGCGTGACTTTTGAAGAAGGACTGGCCATCACCATCGATTGGTATTTAAGCAATGCCGAGTGGCTGAAAAACGTAACCTCAGGGACTTATCAGGAGTATTACGAAAATATGTACGCCAAGGGTTAATTCCCTATTTTAAGTGGCATGAAAGGCGTCGTTGTAAAAAGTACTGGTAGTTGGTACCTCGTTCGAGAATCGGACGGAGGACAGCTTTACGATTGCCGCATCAAAGGAAAGTTTCGAGTAGCTGGAATTAAAAGCACCAACCCACTGGCGGTTGGAGATTTGGTGTCTTTCGAACCGGAAGAAAAAGATGAAGGCCAAGGCATTATTTACGGTATTGAAGACCGTAAAAACTACGTCATTCGGAAGAGTGTGAACTTGAGTAAGCGCGTGCACATAATCGCTGCGAATATGGACCAAGCCTTGTTGGTAACTACGTTGGCGCAACCGTCTACTTCAACGGGTTTTATGGATAGATTCCTATCCACTGCCGAGGCCTATAACATTCCTACTATTATCGTCTTCAACAAATATGATTTATACAGTAGCGAGAAAATCAAAAGTGAACTGGACTACAGAAAAGCTGTTTATTCAGCGATAGGATATCACTGCCTAGAAACCTCGGCCACCGAGGGCGAAGGATTAGCAGAATTGGCGTTCCTACTCAAAGGAAAAACTACTTTACTCAGCGGACACAGTGGTGTAGGTAAGAGTACGCTCATTAATGCTATAGAACCTCGCTTAAACCTTAGAATTGGCGGTATAAGTAGCAGCCATAATAAGGGACAGCACACAACGACTTTTGCAGAGATGCATCCGCTGCAAATGGGTGGCGATATTATTGATACACCGGGGATAAAGGGTTTTGGCTTGGTCAACATGGAGGATACCGACCTTAGCCATTTCTTCCCAGAAATTTTTGCTTTTAGTAAGGAATGTAAATTCCATAACTGCAAGCACATTAATGAACCACAGTGCGCCGTTAAAAGCGCCCTCAACGAACATAAAATTGCACCGACTCGATACGAGAGTTATCTTAACCAACTAAATGATCAAGATGAAACTACACATTACCGCATCACTGACTATTAGTGCATTGGCATTGGCCTCGTGTGGCACACAGAAAGAAGCGGCAGAAGCCGCTGCACCGCCTCCAGTGGTTAAGGAGATGAACGAAGCACTGAATTGGTCCGTGAAAAATGCTGAGGCCCGCTACCTCTACAGCCAAAATATGGGTATGGCCACGGACCGTGTCCGCTCATTGATGAATCGCGGTGAATCATTGGGACAAGCAGTGTTTATCGATGCAGCATTCCTGTTATTCAATCAAAACATGACTTATGAGTATTTCGTGAACTTTGGCAGTATCAGCGACGAATTTAACATCGGAGAACTTCGCGGATACTGCAGCAATCAATACGAGCCTGCTGCCATGGAATTCATCCATATGTGCCTTGAAGCAGGCATGGAGGTTATTTTGATGTTGCCTGAAAAAGATGCCATTGACATCATGCAAGATTTGCAAAAGCAAGATTTACAGGTGTTCCCAAGTATGATGACAGGCCAACCTCAGTACGGTAAATACGCCGAAAATATTACGATGCGCGAATACGCCTCTGGAAATCGTGTGGCTTTAGTTTTAACTTCAAGTCTGGGCGAAGCAAGTGAACTAACGTTGAGCCGTGGTCTAAAAGGGTTCGAGCTGAATGAAATGTACAAGTCTTTTGGTGATCGATTAATCTTGTTCCCTAACCCAGCTTTTAATTAAACATGCGTGCCCTGCTCCAAAGAGTTTCTACAGCTAAAGTCGTCGTCGACGGTAAAGTGCACAATGAAATAAAAAAAGGGCTGTTGATTCTCCTCGGTGTAGAATTTGAGGATACGGAGGAAGATGCGCGCTGGTTGTGTAGTAAAATAGCGAAAATGCGCCTGTTTCCCGATCAAGACAAAGTCATGAATCTCAGCGTACAGGAGGTCGGCGGGGAGTTTTTGGTCATTAGCCAATTCACCTTGCACGCGAGCACCAAAAAAGGTAACAGGCCGAGCTATTACAAAGCCTCAAAACCTCATCACAGTGAGCCCTTGTACGAGTATTTCATGGAGCACTTATGGATGGAAAGTGACCTACCTGTAAAAGGCGGTAAATTTGGTGCAGATATGAAAGTACATTTGGTCAACGACGGTCCCGTAACTATTTTGATAGATTCAAAAAATAAAGAATAATGGCCTCAGATCCCATAGACATTAATCGAGATTTACCGTTAGGTAAATTACAAGAAGAAGTTCACCACTGGATTGAAATTCATGGTATTCGTTACTTCAACGAGCTCACCAATATGGCTCAGCTTAGCGAAGAGGTTGGCGAAGTGGCTAGAATTATTGCGCGTCGCTATGGCGAGCAAAGTGAAAAAGAAAGCGATACGACCAAGGACCTTGGCGAAGAACTTAGTGATGTGCTCTTTGTATTACTCTGCCTCGCTAATCAAACCGGTACTAACTTGCAAGCAGCCTTCGATAAAAAGATGAATGTGAAGCGCGAACGCGACCACGACAGACATCACAACAACCAGAAACTGAAGTAATTAGCCTTGTAGCATTATCTAAATCTAAACTCAAATCCCATACTTACCCAGCGTCCGGGCTGAGTAACATTCCCGCGGTCATAATATTGAGTGTCGAAGGCATTGTTAATGTTTATAAACGCTTGGAATGGGAACTGGCGTTTAAACAAGCCCGCAGCCGGTGCATAGTAAACTTTTAGATCAAGCAGTGCAAAAGGGGCATATGCTAATTCGGTCCCACCGCTGTAGTAAGTACCCATGCGATCTTGTAGGATCAAAGCGTAATTTGCGAAAAAGCCTAAGCCTAATTTCAGCGTAGCGCGTGCCGTTATCTTGGCCTGCAAGTAATCCAGCGCATATAGGCTTGCATAAGCTACTTCCGGACTTGTCCCTTGCATAAAGGCTGCTTGTACGGAAGCTCGTCTGAGTATCTGCTTTCTCTTCTGAGCTATAAAACTCATGCCGCCCTCTACACCGGTCAGCGCAAGAGCGGTAATATTCGAAGCATAGGCAGTAGGGTCACCCGGATAGGTAACCCAATCAATCAAATCTTTTGAACGTCTGTGAAACAGGGCAGCATTTACATATAGATTACCCAATTTCGCTTTATATCCTACCTCATAATTCCAGGCCGTTTCGGGTTTTAGATCGATAGACCCTTGAGCACCCCCGCGATTATAATACAAATCAGTATAGGTAGGATATCGCATTGACCTATTGACTGTAGCGTAGAGCGACGCTGTTTTGGTCAAACGGTATAGAAGATCCGCAGATGGCGCGAAGAAGAAGGAAGGATTCTGAGAAGGACCATCATGGTAGTTCAACATCCCACCCGTACGGATTTGGTATCTACCGTGGATATACTTATGCTCTACTATCCAAGAAAAATCACTGGCAGAGGCACCCTTGTCCATAGTGTAACCGTCCCAGCCCGGAACTAGATATATAATATCCCCAAAATTCCCTCCTAACACGTTAGAATGAATCTTGTCATAGCGTTGGTTGTAACCAAAACTGGTCTCGTTCTCAACATTCCAACGATGGCTCAAGCGAGTGTTCAAATTAAAAACAAAAGTCTCATGGAAATTAGGTCCTCCGTACCAAGTAGCAGCGCTGTCGGCGTCCGCAGCTCGATAATACCTGCCCGAAGGAAGCTTGTCATAGGCAATTTCACTTGCATCAAAACCACCCAAACCTGCCGTCTCACGATACAACTCAAAGCGGTCTGTCCCAGTAACGATGTTCATATCGAATGTGAAATCTGTTTTCTGTCCTATAGTTTCATCAAATCCGAGTGCAAATACACGAGTGGATGTGGCTTCAAATTGGTCTGGGAAGGCCGAAGTGTAGTAATTCTGTGCACCGAAAGCCTTCTGGTTTTCTGCGTAAAATATCGAAAGCGTTCCCTCTTTCTTCCCCTGGGTGAAATCGCGCACTAAATTCACAATGAACTTCTGACTTTCGAAATCGGTATTCGAAATATATCCAGAGGTTTGTTGGGATTGCTGACCGAATTGGACCCCCCACTTTCCCAATTTTTTACCTACGTAAAAACTGCTGTTGACTAAATCATGTTCGCCCGTGGAAAGCGAATAACCGGCATTTAATTTTTTAGGGGGCGATTTCAATATAATATTTACCACCCCCGTCATTGCGCCGATGCCTTGTGCACTCGTTGCGCCAACATGCACCACTTCGATACGCTCAATCATAGCAAGCGGAACTGGAAGATTCATGTTGTGGTGTCCCGTTTGTGGATTATTCATCCGAACGCCATTGACCAAGACCAAAGTCTGATCAAAGGTCCCCCCACGAACACCAAGATCTCCCTGAACATCCAAAGGTCCTCGTTGGCGTACGTCCACTCCAGCAACATATTCGAGTATTTCATTGATATTCACTACGGGCAGTTCTTGAATTTCCTTAGCGGTTAAGATGGTGATTTGCTTGGTCGACGATGCATAAGTGTCTTTCCCAAGAGATGCGCTTACCGGTACTTCATTCAATTCAATGGGCTTCTCTTTTTTCGATACAACGCCACGAAAACCAGTGCGTTGCCCAAATTCCTGCGCATATCCAACCACGGAAATAACCATGCTTAATGCAATCAATATCTTCTTCATATTCTAGGGTGTGTATTGGGGGCGTAAGTTTTAAAGCATGGCACACGGACTAACATATAAACTAAAAAATCCCTGCAGTTTCCTGTGGGGATTTTATTATTATAAAGTGTCTTAATTTAACTGGCTAGTACCGAAATCATATTGTTCTTACACTCCAATACGCCACCTTTGACCTCTACGGTACAAAGTTTGTCGTCTGAAGTATCAAGAATAACCTGAGAACTCAAGTGGTCTAGCGTTCTAGTATCGTCGGCAACACGGATCTTCACTGTGCCAGCACGCAAACTAGAAATGATAGAGGCGTGATCCTTTAGAATCTGGAACAACCCGTCTTTTCCTGGCAGATGTACAGAGCTAACCAGTCCTTTGAACAACACCTCTTCAGGTGTGATAATTTCTAAATACATAATCAGAATGATTAAGCTTCAGCCAACATTTTCTCACCTGCTTCGATTACCTCTTCGATGGTACCTTTAAGGTTAAAGGCAGCCTCTGGATATTGATCCAATTCACCGTCCAGGATCATATTGAAGCCTTTAATGGTATCCTTAATATCAACCAATACTCCAGCAAGACCAGTAAATTGTTCTGCTACGTGGAACGGCTGAGATAGGAAACGAGCTACACGACGAGCGCGTGCTACAACTAACTTATCTTCTTCAGACAATTCTTCCATACCAAGAATCGCAATGATATCCTGCAATTCTTTGTAACGCTGCAACGTCTCTTTTACACGTTGTGCAGTATCGTAGTGCTCTTTACCTACGATGTCCGCTGTCAAAATGCGAGAAGTAGAATCTAGTGGATCAACCGCAGGGTAGATACCTTGCTCAGCGATTTTACGAGATAATACCGTTGTTGCATCTAGGTGAGCAAATGTAGTTGCAGGTGCTGGATCCGTAAGGTCATCGGCAGGTACGTATACTGCTTGAACTGAAGTAATAGAACCGTTCTTAGTAGAAGTAATACGCTCTTGCATCGCACCCATCTCAGAAGCTAGTGTTGGCTGGTAACCTACCGCAGAAGGCATACGACCTAGAAGTGCCGATACCTCAGAACCTGCCTGTGTGAAGCGGAAGATGTTATCAACGAAGAAAAGAATGTCTTTACCTTGACCGTCGCCTTCACCATCACGGAAGTACTCTGCTAATGTCAAGCCTGAAAGGGCCACACGTGCACGTGCACCTGGCGGTTCGTTCATCTGACCAAATACAAATGTTGCTTTCGAGTCCTTCATCAACTCTTTATCTACTTTAGTTAGATCCCAACCGCCTTCTTCCATAGCGTGCATGAAATCATCGCCGTATTTGATAATGCCCGATTCAAGCATCTCACGCATTAGGTCATTACCCTCACGAGTACGCTCACCTACACCGGCAAATACAGAGAGACCACCATGGCCTTTCGCAATGTTGTTAATCAATTCCTGAATCAATACCGTCTTACCTACACCGGCACCACCGAAAAGACCAATCTTACCACCCTTAGCGTAAGGCTCGATAAGGTCAATTACTTTAATACCCGTGAAAAGAACTTCTGTGGAAGTACTCAATTCTTCGAAGGCAGGGGCTTGACGGTGGATTGGCATACCTTTTGAACGGTCTATACCGCCAATTCCATCGATATCCTCACCTACCACATTAAATACGCGGCCGTAAATCTGGTCACCGATAGGCATCGTGATGGCATCACCTTTGGCACGAACCTCCTGACCTCTTTGGCAACCGTCTAAAGAGTCCATAGATACGGCACGTACTGTATCCTCACCAATGTGCTTTTGCACCTCAAGGATTACTACCTGACCAGTAGATTTTGTTACTTCAAGAGCTTCGTATATTTCAGGAAGCTCTCCTTTTGAACCGTCAAATTTTACGTCCACTACAGGACCGATAATTTGTGCGATAGTTCCAATTAATTGAGACATTGTATATTCTTGTTTAAATAAGACACGGCAAAATTACATCAAGGAGTCCTTTCACACAACTAGATAAGCCACGAACTATGGACCTTCAGAATACTTATTAACAAGTTATTAATAATATAGGAGTGTTGATTGCAGGGTCGCTCTTCACGGGATGCTCCCCTTAAATTACCAGTCACCATTACCTATCACTTATCCGAACGATTAAACACCCAAGAAACTCTATTTGGAAATCCGGAAGACCTCTCTTCAAAGCAGAGGGCGCAGAGGTAATTATTAGGGGCCAATAAGTCTAATCTACCCTAGATGAAGAGCGCTGTGTAGAAATGACTGACCACGAAGTCATCATACGCTGGTAATGTGGTAATATTGTCACATGAATTGGACGGATAGTATAGGATTTATAGCAGCCTCGCTGACCACTGCTTCGTTCGTTCCACAAGCCTGGAAGATACTTCGATATAAAAAAGTAAAAGACTTAAGCTTAACCATGTACGCCATGATGTTCGCCGGACAAGGAGGATGGTTGATCTACGGCTTCCTTATTCAAGACCTTCCGCTCATACTGGCCAATGTCATTGGTTGCAGTTTGACAGGTGCCATTCTTACCTTCAAAATCTTAATTAGAGAATAGTCTAGACATTATCCGTCTTATTCGCGGCAAAATTCCTTCAGCCCGGTGAGGTCGTGGCATAAACTTTGTGTGCATGCGGAACAAAAAAGCGAGAAATCGCTTATGTAAGTGTAAAATAACCGCAATATGAAAAAATGGCTTGCCTTATTAGGACTAGCGTTTACTCTTTCCGCTCATTCTCAAAATGTTACTATTAGTGGATATATCCGCGACGCTGCAACGGGAGAAGAGCTTATTAATGCTTCTATTATTAATAAAGAGCGTCAGGGAACCGTCTCCAATATTTACGGGTTCTACTCATTGACCATGCCGGCCGGAAAATATACCTTCACGGTCAGCTTCATTGGATATACGAGCGAAGTCCGTACTATCAATCTAAGCAGTAGTCAAACCGTTGATTTTGAATTGGGCGAGGCCATAAACCAATTGGCCGAAGTGGAGGTAACCGCCAAGAAATTAGATGAAAACTTGAACCGCGCCGAAATGTCTACCACTCAGCTCAGCGCAAAACAAATAAAGGCCATCCCACAGTTTTTGGGTGAATTTGATGTCGTTCGCTCGATCACCCTCCTTCCCGGGGTAACTACCGTGGGCGAGGGCGCTAGTGGATTCAACGTTCGCGGTGGCAAAACCGACCAAAACTTAATCCTGCTCGACCAAGCACCGGTGTACAACAGCTCGCACATTTTCGGATTTTTCTCCGTCTTTAACGGGGATGCAGTTCGCGATCTAAAGCTATATAAAGGGGGTATTCCCGCACCCTATGGAGGACGGTTGAGCTCTGTACTCGACGTCTACCAAAAGGAGGGGAACAATAAAAGATTTGCAGGAAGTATGGGCTTGGGGCTCCTTTCTTCTCGCTTAATGTTCGAAGGTCCAATTATTAAAGACAAGGCCAGCTTCATGGTGGCAGGACGCCGCTCTTACCAGGATGTGCTATTGAAATTGAGTCCTAATGATGATTTGAATAATATTATCGCCAACTTCTACGACCTAAATGCCAAAGTCAACTATAAATTTTCCGACAAAAGCCGTCTATTCCTTAGTGCCTATTACGGCATGGACGCCTTTGGAGTACCGGGGCTTGTTGGGTTTAACTGGGGTAACCTGGGATTGACAGCTCGTTGGAACTACCTAATCTCTGATAAACTCTTCATGAATGTCAGCAGTATTTATTCTGATTACGATTACGCCATCTTGTTTGATTTTCCACAAGCGAAGATTGACAACATCGCCTACATCCGTAACCAGGCCAACAAAATCTCATTCAGCTGGTTCCCGAACGCGCAACACCAAATTAATTATGGTGTCGAAGCCACCGTTTATGATTTTGAACCGTTCTCAACCACCTTGGATTACATCGACAGCAACCTCACGGATATCTCCATCGAACTTCAAAACGAGTACGCGGTAGAACCGGCACTGTTCATCGAGGACGATTGGAAAATTAACAACCGCCTTACTGTTCGCGGGGGTATGCGCTACAGCTCTTTCTATAATGTCGGAGCGCGCGACGTGGTGAACTATACCCCTACCTCGATCGGTACCGTTCGCAATGACCTTATTGTTGATACCAACTCATATGCCTCAGGCGAAATCATCGAATCCTTTGACGGCTTGCAGGGCCTCGAACCCCGATTAGGCGTCAACTACAAGATCTCAGAAAACTCAGCCATCAAGGCGAGTTATAACCGAATGCGTCAATACCTGCATTTGATATCGAATACCACTTCTTCCTTACCTATTGATACATGGCGCCCGGCAGGTCGTTACATCAAACCAGGTACTGCAGACCAAGTGGCTATAGGTTGGAACCGCAACTTCAAGGGTGGTGAGTGGCAACTCAGCGTAGAATCTTACTACAAGAGCATGCGTGACCTTGTTGACTTTAAGAACGGCGCGCAGCCAACAGGTATCGACAATATAGAAGTAGCCCTGATGACCGGTCAAGGACGCAGCTACGGTTTGGAAATGCAGCTGGACAAAAAAGTTGGCCAACTGACCGGTTGGATCGCCTACACCTACAGCCGTTCAGAACTCCAAGTCGACTTGGGCAACACGCCGGATGAATGGATTAACCTCGGTGAGTGGTACCCTGCTGCTCAAGATAAACCGCATGATTTTGCTTTGGTCGCAGCTTATGCCTGGAAACCAAACATCAGCTTCTCAGGTTCATTCATATACCAAACGGGTAAACCTTATACCTACCCGGAAGCCAAGAGTGAATTTGAAGGCATTGTTTACCCGTTCGCTTTGAGTCGCAACAACAGCCGCACTCCTGCCTACCACCGTCTCGATTTGAGTATGGACATCGCAGTTCCCAGTAAGCGAGGCAACAAAGGCAGCTGGAACGTTGGTGTGTACAACGCCTACGGCCGCAAGAATGCGTTCAGCATCTTCTTCGAGGAAGAATTAGATAATAATGGTGATCCAACAGGACAAACCAAAGCCACGCAGTTGAGCATCTTCGCCACTGCCATTCCCATGATTACCTATAACCTAGAGTTTTAATCCCAATGAAAAAGTACCTATACTTTATCATCGCCGCGGCAGTCATTACTGCTTGTGAAACGGATGTTACCGACAAGGTAAAAACCGACGCTTATAACGGCGCAGCCCTTCTTTCGGTCAGTGGTTCAGTAACGGACTTAGTGGGCATCGGAACCTACGTGGACCTTGCCATTAGCTCTCCATATTTAGAAACTGGCTCACCTGCCACCATCACTGGAGGCATAGTCGAAGTGTATGAAAACGACAGCTTGGTCAGCACCTTAACTGAGGTAAGCCCTGGACGCTATGCGGACACTGCACTAGTCGCAACTATTGGTTTTGGATATAGATTGCTTATCAATGTTCCGTCCGGTTATGGAGATGCTTCAGGTTTGTGGGAAAGCACTACCGACGTGGTGAACACACCCTTCAGCCT
>MDTG01067544.1_pt1 | contig 10173 bp, 13 predicted proteins | sample 811421 | NCBI WGS metagenome assembly MDTG01 (sample SAMN05326645, study PRJNA326480) | marine metagenome | isolation source: seawater | place: Pacific Ocean: South East | collected 2011 | reverse complement strand
CTGTAACCTTCATCCCGATAAAAAGTTTTTAATACATTTAAATCTTCATCAAATTTCTTTTGATCATAAGCAGGTGCCCAAATCCGCCACCATGATCGTATTTTAGTCTCTTTTAATTGCCATCTTAGTTTAAATAATGAAAGTTTATTTCTAATAAAATTTGGTAATGGAATCCAGGACTTAGTTGCAATCCAACCAAAGTTGTTTGTACGGCCATCAATTTTTATATCTTTAATTTTTAATTTTTTACCTTCATTTATTGAGAAGGTTATATCATGTTTTTGGTCCTTTCCAGAGCCCACGGTATCCATCTTTGCTACAATAGTTGCTAGGAAGTAACCATCTTCCATATAAAGTTGCTTCATTTTATTAATTGATTTATTCGTAAAGTTTGGTTTTAAGCGCATACCCCTCTGAAATGTCAAAATTTCTTTAAACTTTTTATCTTTTATCTTCTTATTTCCACTAAAAATCACTTGGCCAAGGACTGGAGCTTCTTTAACCTCTATAGTTATTAATATTCCATCGGGTGTCTCGCCATCAAAGTGAATTTGGACATCATTAAAAACTCCTAGCTCCCAAAGACGCTTAACAGCTCGTCGAAAATCTTCACTTGAAACTTGCTGCCCTATTTGAAGTCCAGCAGTGTATAAAACCATATTTTCACTAGTTGCTAGATTCCCATCAATATTTATTTCTTTTAGCTTAAATGATGGTGGTGCTTGAGCAATAAGAACTGTTGTAATAAATAAAAATAATAAATTTCTCATTATGAAACCTGCTCGCTTGTTTGACCATATCGTCTTTGTCTAGTTTGATAATCAAGAATTGAATGTAATAATTCATCCTCTCTAAAATCAGGCCAAAACTTGTCTGTCATATATAATTCTGTATATGCTGATTGCCATAATAAAAAGTTGCTAATACGATTTTCTCCTCCTGTCCGAATTAATAAATCTGGATCAGGAGTATCACTAGTATAAAGTTCTTTTGATATATTTTCTTGTGAAATATCTTCTAATTTCATTTCACCTATTTCAATTTTATTTACAATACGCTTAAATGCCATTATTAGTTCCTGTCTACTGCCATAACTCAAAGCTAATATAAGATTAAGGCCCGTATTATTTTTTGTTTTTTTAACACCACTAGCCATCCCTTCAAAGGGTTCTTTTGGCAAATCATTTAAATTCCCAATTGTTGATAATTTTACATTATTTTTATTTAAATTGTCTATTTCTTTATTAATTGTGCCTAATAATAGCTTCATTATTGCACCTACTTCAATCTTAGGTCTATTCCAATTTTCACTTGAAAACGTAAAGAGAGTTAAATATGAAATTCCTAATTCACCACAGATTTGAACAATTTGACGTACAGAGTTGATCCCTTCTCGGTGCCCAGATATCCTTGGGAGATTTCTTTCCTTTGCCCAACGACCATTGCCATCCATAATGATTGCAATATGATTAGGGATATCGCCTTGTTCTGATATTTGTTCTCTAAGCAACTTGGACATAATTTATATTATTGTAATATAAAAACAGCGGGCAAAGTTACCTTATGAGATAGGTTCAATCAATAAATAATCAATTATCATATTTTTCATATAATTCTGCTATATGATGGTCAAAAGGCTGTAAATCTATTGGAACTTCAATATTTTTAAATTCTGTTTTGCATTTATAACACTCAATCGAATCTTTAACTCTTTGATATAAAAAATAATCTATAATAGATAATACTAATAAACTTATACCATATGTCCATGGGACAAATATAGCTCCGATTAAAATAACTAGACATCCTAACGCTTGGTTAAAATCCTTTTTTTTATATAAGTGTTTGCATTCACAAATTGGGCATAAAGAAAAATCAAAAGTTGAATTTAATAACTCTGGTCGTTTACAATGAGCACATTCATCAACTTTTTCAAAAGATATTGTTTTATTACATTTTACACATTCAAAAGAGCTCAAAGCAAAAACCCAAACTTAAGTAAATAGTATTTAAACAAAAGGTCTCCAAAAAGAATAGATATAACAGAAACATATATTAACCCAGTTGCGCTTTGGGTTGCTTGTAGCTTTAATGTTTTCCAAATAAATAGGTTTAGTATTAAAGGAGCAATATTGCCCATAAAAATTGCGATTGCTAATAAAAACCCTTCAAATTCGAAAGTAAAAGCCCATAGACTATAACTTATACCATACGGATCAACTACATTTTCTAAACTCATAAAAACAAAATCCCATGATGTTCTGACAATAATAAGTAATGAAAAAACTAGGATTGATCTTTTAAGCAGTTTAATTGGGAGATTAATTACGTTTAAATACCAATGGCCTAAGATCATTGAAAAAAAAACTGATCCAGTAATTAAAGAGCCCAAAAAAGTAATAAAAAAGAGAAATAGAGAGTATGATTTTGGTGAAATCTGAATAATAATTTGGTAAAAAGCGAAACAACCAACGATTGAAACAAGTGATATTATAAAATTATTCTTATTCTTATTATTCCAATAGTATGATGTAATAATTAATATTAAACCAAGCCAAAGCCATATAAAAAATTTTGAAATAACATTTGATTCTAATCCGAGGAACCCTATAACACCAAGGGCTCCAATTATGCAGCACAACCCCAGATTAAATCTATAGAAGCTTGCATCAATTTCTTTTATTGGTGTGATCCATAACAGGAAAGGGTAAGAGACAGCATAGCCTAAGAAAACAATGACAATAGTATCTATAAAAAAACTATACATCAGTTCAAGACATCTTTAACCTTCTCAGCAATACTTAGATAAATTTTTGAAACGTGAGCATCGGGGCTTTGAGCTACAATTGGCTTCCCTTGATCAGTTGCTTCCATTATATCTTGGGAAATAGGAATCTCACCTAATAATGGTACATTTAAGCGTTCACTTTCCGATTTGCCCCCACCACGTTTAAATAAGTCAATCCTTATAGCAAATTTCCCATCATCTCTAATATCTACAGGTTGACCTTCGATTAAAATATTCTCACCATTCTTAACCTCACCCTCTAAAAATAATCCCGACATATTTTCAACAACACCAAGCACAGGAGTGTGAACCTTTCTAAACATGTCAGCACCCTTTCTAACATCTGCTAAAGCAATATCTTGAGGCGTTGTTACAATAAGAGCACCATCAATTTTTAATTTTTGAGTAAGAGTTAATTGAACATCGCCTGTGCCGGGAGGGAGATCTAAAATTAAATAATCTAATTCACCCCATAATACATCGTTAAAGAACTGTTCTGTCATACGTGCAACTAATGGTCCCCTCCAAATAACTGGTGATTTATTACCACTAATAAAACCAAAGCTCATAATTTTCATTCCCATATGATCTAAAGGTATTAGTTTTTTATCTTGAGTAAGATTTGGCTGTTCATTTATTCCCAAAATTATTGGTAGTGATGGACCATAAATATCTAAATCTAAGAGACCTACATTAAATCCTAGTTGCTTTAATGATAAGGCAAGATTTGCTGCTACAGTTGATTTACCAACACCGCCTTTACCGCTTGCTACCGCAACAACATGCTTTATGCCTTTTAATGGACTAATAGGTTGTTTTTGGGGCGCTTGAGGAGCTGAGCCTGGTGTGGCTTCTTTTGCAGCTTCAGCAATACCCACACTAATATTTTTAAATTTAGATGTGCTTTTAAGAATCTTTTCTACTTCATTAATTACAGAATTTTTTTTGTCTTCTTGTTGGGTTGTTATCTTTAAATCAATCCTAACAGAATCTTCTTCAACTTCAACTTTATCAACCATGCCAAAGGATACGATATCTCTGCTAAAACCAGGATAGTTTATTGTCTTTAATAACTCGAGTATTTTTTCTTTATTCATAATTATACAAAAAAAACGGCTGTTGTATTACCAACAGCCGTTTAAATAGATTATTAATTAATAAAATTAACCTGAATATTCGCGACCGAAATAATCATAATTAATTTTAATGTATTTATTCCACTCTTCTGGGACTTCACTCTCTTCAAAGATTGCTTCAACTGGACATTCGGGTTCACATGCTCCACAGTCAATACATTCTTCAGGGTCAATGTATAATAATTTATCATCTAAATTATTTTCATCGTATCCCTTTGCTTCCCAGTCATCTTTTGTCGGGTGAATACAATCTACCGGACAAACCTCTACACAAGCTGTGTCGCAAGTACCAACACAAGGTTCAGCTATAATGTAAGCCATTTGTTTTCTCCTAATAATGTTTTCAAAGCGTTACTAAAATTAACCTACTTTTATGAAATGACAAAAAGGCTTTTATCATTAAAAATAAATTCTTTTAAGTTCTTAATATCTATTAAATTCTTTCCTAATTAAACTAAAGAAAAAAATGGCTAGCAATACAAATTACGATCATTACAAGACTGTTCCTGATCCAGCAGAAAAAGTTAATTACAAAAAGAAAAAACCTAAACTTATTGCAGTTGTTGATGAAGATAACTGCACCGGATGTCAAGTTTGTGTTCCTTTTTGTCCAGTAGATTGTATTGAACCTGTCCCCAAAGAAAAATATGGTATACCAATACCTCCTGTGCAAGTACGCCATGATGAATGCATAGGTTGTCAGATATGTGCAAAAGCCTGTACAAAACTAACCTGGGACGCAATTAGAATGATAAAAACTGAAGAATTTGAAGAAATATACGATACACCATTATCTGGTTGATCTATAGTAAACTATAGATTTTTTAAAATATAACTTCTTATTTCTTCATCCTTAAACTCTCCCTTAATAATTCCGACTTTTGATATATCACTATCACAAATTAGAAAATGAAAAGGCACTCCCCATTTTCTATTATCATCTATAGTTTTTCTGAACTTGTAAAAGTTAGTATTCAAGCGTAATAATTCATCCTTTTCAAATAACTCGCCAAATGAGAAAGGAATAGATATATTGTTATTTTTTATAAATTTTTCCGAATCTCTTTTTTTAGAATAATCCATAACAATCATCATTTTTAAATCATATTTTTTATAATCATTGCTAAGCTTGTTCAATGAACATATTTGATTAATACAATCTGGGCACCACTCTGCCATATAAGATAATATTTTGATTTTAGAACGTATTTTTCTTAATGGCTTAAGTAGCGTTAAAATTGATTTTTTATTTTTGAGATCAATCCATTGTATTGAAGCGTATTTATTATTAACTGCCATATTAATTAAATCCAACAATTACTAATATTAGAGACAAACCTAATAATCCAAGATTTCTATTCATGGTAAATTTTTGTTTAATATAATCATCTTCCATATCGCTGTGAATCAACTTAGCCCTAGAAAGATGAGTAAAAACCACTGTTAATAATCCTATGAAAATCTTGATTTGCATCCAGCTGATGCTAAGCCAATGCATTTTATCAATTAACATTAATACACCCGTAAGAGGTATAAAAAATGATGCAGGCATTTCAACTTTAGTTATTAAATCTAAGATAAGGCTTTTGTCATTTATATTTTTTCTTGACCATATAATAGATACAGTTAACGCAGTACCAAACCATGCGGCCATACCAATTAAATGCAAAAATCTGACTAAATTGTAATATGATATATTTTCTAAATTCATTTATCCTTTATCATTCCTTCAATATTGGACTTAACCATTTTACTTAATGTGTCTATACTCATATTTTCATATTCATCTTTAGTTATTGGCTTTCCAAAAACTGTTGTTAATATACCGGGCTTAATTCGCCAATCTTTTTTGTTTTTTGCCTCATAAGCACCTTTTAGACCCACAGGTATAATTGTAATACCTGTATTTTTAGCAACATGAAAAGGTCCTTTTTTAAATTTCCCTAATTTACCATCTAAGCTTCTTGTCCCTTCTGGTGCTATCATTGCTGATGTTCCATTATTAATAACTTCTTCTAATTTTTCTAAACTTGAAATTGCAGAACCTAATTCCTGCCTCACTAGTGGAATTACACCGTATTTTTTTGCTAAATAACCCCAAACTGGATATGAAAATTGTTCAATTGCACCAACACCTGTAAAGTAGTGCGGTATTCCACCCACAATCATAAAGGCATCAAATAAAGATTGATGATTTATCAAATATAAATAAGGTCCTTCATTTTTATCAGGCTTATAACCTTCCACTCTAAACCACTGGGCACCAACTAACATGCAAGTTCTAGCTATTAACTGTGCAAGTTTATGAAGTCTATATGATGGAAAGATAACAATCGCTATTGAATATACTATCGTACCAAAAAGAAAGACTATCGACCATAATGGCCAAATCATTATTGAAATAATTGACTTAAACATTGTTCTTTTTCAATAGATCAAACAATTTATGATTTGCTTTATGAAATGCATAATTAACAATCTCTTTTCGACTAATCCATTTACTAATATTATTATTTGAACTTTTTTGAATACTTCTATTTATAATTTCACAATTAAAAATTTCTATATTCATTTTATAGTGCGAAAAAGAGTGAATAATATTCCCAATTTTATTATTTATTTTCAAACTTAAATTATATTTATCTTTTAAAAACGTTTTAAATAAAGAATGATCATTGAAATCATTAACAGAAATCATTGGTAATTCCCAAAGCCCTCCTAATGCATCATTTTCTTTACGTTTTGTTATAAACATTTTTTCATTATGCTGAACTAGACCTGCAATAATATTTTTAACTGGCAGTGATTTTTTATTTTTATACGTTGGGTAAAGAAGAGGTGATCCATTTAAAAATCCTTTGCAAGAATTTGAAAGTGGACATTGATCACAATTTACTGAATTAGGCTTGCATATTGAGCTACCTAAGTCCATCAACGATTGAAGAATATCGCCAGGATATAAACCAATAATGGAAGAAAGTTTAGAATAAATTCTATTTTTATTATACTTAGTTTGATTTTTTAAACCTAAATAACGTGACATAATTCTATTTATATTACCATCAACAGCAGGTTGTGGATTGTTAAAGGCTATAGACATAACAGCACCAGCAATATAAGGACCTACACCAGGTAAAGATTTAAATTCAGAAATGTTTGATGGTATTTTACCACCAAATTGATTCATAATAATTTGACATGCCTTAAAAAAGTTTCTGCATCTAGAATAATAACCAAGCCCCTCCCATAATTTAAGGAGGTCATCAATTTGTGTTTCAGCAACAGTTGATAATGTAGGATATTTTTGTATCCACTTGTTGTAATAAGGAATTACAGTTTTTACTTGAGTTTGCTGTAACATAACTTCTGAAAGCCATGTTTTATAAGGATCGTGAATATCCCGCCATGGTAGGTTTCGTTTATTTTTACCATACCAACGTAACAGGGCACTATTAATATATGTATTATACAACTATTATACGTCTAAACGGTATTTTGAAATAAGCCAATGCAGCGTCGATAGAACTTCTTTTACTTCATCTTGATCCTCAAAAGGAATTTTATTGTAAAGCTTTGACCCAAATCTATCAATCTCTTGCTCTATTTCAAGTTGCAATTTTTCACCATTCTTGGTTAATAAAATAATAAAAGATCTACTATCTTTTGGATTTTTAATTTTTCGTACGATTTTATTTCTGATTAGAACGTCTATCAATCTAGTAAGCGTACTGTTATCAACTCCAATTCGATGGGAAAGTGTTGACATATTAATACCATCAATTGGAATTGATGAAATTAGAGTAATTTGAGGAAGTGTTACATTTAATTTTTTTGTGCTTGTTCTAAAAAGCGACTGCAGATCAATAAGAAACTGTTTTAATAATTCACCAAATTCCATATTTGTATATTACAAACATATTTTATTATTTACAATAAATACATACTTAATTAACGATTGCTCCATTTTCAACTTTTCTATTCACATTTAATAATGTCACAAATCCATCATGATCATCAACACCCAATACTAAAACTTCAGATTTAAATTCGCCTATTTTTTTGGTACCAAGATTCATAACTGCTATAATCTGTCTACCCATTAAATCCTTAGAAGTGTAATTATTAGTAATTTGCGCGCTAGACCATTTATCTCCATGCTCACCAAAACTAATTTTTAATTTATATGCAGGTTTTTTTGCTTCAGTAAATAATTCAACATTTATTATTTCTCCAACGCGTAACTCTAATTCTTTAAATTTATTTATACCAATCATAATACCTCTTATTTTGGTAATGTCCATAGTAATGATAGATGCCTTATATAAATACTAATAAGTTCATTATATTCATTTTTGCTGATACTATGACCAACAAATTTTCTATGGTCTGATTTATATTCACCCATAACATACCATTGCCCTGGTATTAAAATATCATTTTCTCTATAATTTCCTATTGGATCAGGACCATTAATTCCCGTGGTTGGACCTAGCATTGATTTTTTATTTACAATTCCATCATTTTCAAACCATGTTGAATCTGTTTCTGAACCATCATCGTAGTAAGCTTTCTTCATTCCCATAAGTCTTGCATTTGCTCTAATTATGTACGACATACTTTTATCTGGGACATGTCTATTTGATGATGAGTCTAATAATGTATTACTAGTCACATATGAAAAATAATATATATTAGGATTTGCAGTGCAGAGGCTATTCATATTCCTTGCACCTTGAACACTTACATCCCACGCTACAATATTTTTCGTCCCCCAAGCAGGGTGATTTCTCATTCTAGAAAAATAGCTACCCCAAGCTTCTTCCTTTTCTCTACTAAAGCCCCAATGCTCAAGATCAAAATCATAGAATGAATTTCCTACCACAGCTGCAAGGGCAATAAAATCTTGCAAAAAGGGTATCCCAGATGTGAGAATATCTGAAAGAGTAGTCCCATTATGAGGTGTTGAAATTGACGTAATTGATTTGATCCAACCTTCATTTATTTCACCTAAAAAATCGCTTTCCTCGTATTTAAAAGTAGAGTCTACGATTGCAGTTTTAAGTAGGTAATCTAGCATTCTTATAGTCTGGCCACCCATACTATGACCAATAAGATGGATTGGGTTTTCATCACTCCATTCAGGGTACAATCCTATATACTCTTTATTGATTGGCTTCTGAATAATCCCATATTTTTCTACCTGGGTTTTTCCATAATCAACTTGACCACCTTTAATTTGATAATATAATTCAACCGCACGATCCCAATTTGAGGAGACTGGTCCAACATTTGCCGTGTACACTTCAAAACCACTATCTCTTAATGATTTCTCAATATCATACTTACCACCCCAATACTTGTAAGAACCCATTTCTTCTGGCCCCCACCCCATAAATCCATGAACTAGGATTACTGGGTGCTTATTTTGAGACAAAATATTTGAGCTTAAGATTATAAAAATAATAAAAAAATAAAGAGATGATTTGTATCTCATAAAAAAATATCTATCTAAAATACCAACCAAACAAAATCATCATTTCATCTGTAGATAAGAAACCAAAGGTGACAAATCTATTATCTGGATTATCATATGTAGCAATAAGTTCAAGTCCTTCACCGCTATTTAGCTCAATGGGGGGATCATAGTTAATTATTGGAGGGTGCTCCCAATCATCTGTCCAATAAACTAATTCACCATTTCGCTCACCGCCTTTAATTCTTACTACAAATTCAGTCATTTTTTCATGGGCGTGCGAAAAAAGCTGACCAATGAAGATTGGGTCGTCTGTAATAAAAGTTTTATTAAGCGTAGTTACTTTTTTTGGAGGTAATAAAATTTCCTGGTTTGACCAATTTAATATATTTGCAACTTTTTGAACCTCTGACTTATCAATAGTATGAATATTTGTAAAAACCTCTCCAATTATGGTAGTGTCTGATCTGTTTACATAATGAGAATTTTGATCTATTCCAAAATTTGAGTTCAATCTAAAAGCTACACCTGGAGGTAATTTATAGTCCATTCTTGGCCACTGTGTTCCTGTAAAGAATTGATGATATTGCATAGTTCTTAAGGTTTTAACATTGTAAGCTCCATCTTCAAATCTCAGATCTCTTTTTATATCATATTCAGGTAAGTTTGAACTATTAATATTTTCATCAAATGAATATAAAAGGAAGTGGTGACTTCCTGGTCTCATTTCAATTTCTATTCGATTTGCAAATATATCTTCATCAATATTTAAATCT
>MDTG01066544.1_pt1 | contig 10173 bp, 10 predicted proteins | sample 811421 | NCBI WGS metagenome assembly MDTG01 (sample SAMN05326645, study PRJNA326480) | marine metagenome | isolation source: seawater | place: Pacific Ocean: South East | collected 2011 | reverse complement strand
ATTTGATTATCCAGATAACCAGTTAGATACAGTCCCAATGATAAATTTAATAAAAAATATTGAAAATATCATCTCTCAAAAGCAACCAAAAATTGTCTTTACTCATCATTATGGTGATCTAAATATTGATCATAGAATAGTACACCAAGCTGTTATGACAGCTGCAAGACCTCACTCTGCAGATTTTGTAAAAAAAATAATAACATTTGAAAATCCATCTAGTACTGAATTTCAGTCTTTAAGTTTTAACAGTTATTTTAAACCAAATTATTTTCAAGATATTGAAAACTTTTTACCTTTAAAGGTAAAAGCACTAAAAAAATATAAATCAGAAATTAGACAATGGCCTCATTCTAGATCAACTAAGTTTTTAGAAATATTAGCAAAATACAGAGGATCAATATCAGGTTTGAAATTAGCTGAGGCATTTTTTATTGAAAGATTTATTAATTAAATGATGTAGAGATCTATTTGGATAATATTATTTTACTAACCAACAAAATATATGGGGAAAGCATATTTGAAAATCTTATAAAATCTAATTTGCCTTATAAATTTGTACTTATAAAAAATAAAAATAAATTTACTCTTAGAAAAATACAGAAACTCAAACCAAAATATATTTTTATTCCTTTTTGGTCTTCAATTATTAGTAGAAGTATTTATTCAAATTATACTTGTATTAATTTTCATATTAGTGATTTGCCTTTTGGGAGAGGTGGTAGTCCTTTACAAAATTTGATAATTAAGAATTTTTCAAAAACAAAAATTTCAGCATTTAAATGTAATGACATATTAGATGGAGGAGATATTTATTTAAAAAAAAATTTAAATCTCAAAGGATCTGCAGAAAAAATTTTAAAGAATTCATCTAAAATTATATTTGAAATGATCTGTGAAATTTTAAAAAAAAATATACTACCTAAACCTCAAAAAGGTAAAGTTTTTAAATTTAAAAGAAGAGAGCCTAATCAAAGTGATTTAAAAAATATTAAAGATTTAAAGATCATGTATAACATGATAAGAATGTTAGATGCTGAAGAGTATCCTAAATCTTATTTGGAGACTAAACATTTTAAATTTGAATTAACTAATGCAAAATTGTATAAAAAAGAATTAATTGCTTCAGTAAAAATAAAAAAAAAATGAAAATAGAAGATATAAATATAGGTTTAGATCACCCACCTGTAATAATTGCAGAAATGTCGGGTAATCATAATAATTCTTTAGAAAAAGCATTAGAGTTAGTTGAAATTGCGGCTAAAAGTGGGGCAGATATATTAAAACTTCAAACTTACAAACCAGAAACAATGACCATAAATTGTAAAAATAAATATTTCCAAATTAAAGATAAAAAAAGCCCTTGGTTTGGCAGATATTTATTCGAATTATATCAAGAGGCAAATACTCCATGGGATTGGCATAAAGAAATAATATTTCAAGCCAAAAAATTAGGTTTAATAACTATAAGTACTCCTTTTGATGAGACGTCAGTTGATTTTTTAGAAGATCTTGGAGTGCCAGCTTTTAAGGTTGCTTCATTTGAAAATAATGATTTTAATTTAATAAAGAAAATTTGTAATAAAAATAAACCAATAATTTTGTCTACTGGTTTATTAAGTTTATCAAAATTATCTGAAGTTTATGAATTTTTAAAAATTAATTTACGTAATAATTTTGCATTATTAAAATGCACTAGTAATTATCCATCTGATCCAAAAGATAGTAACATATTAACAATCCCAAATATGAGAAAATTATTTTCTTGTGAAATTGGACTTTCTGATCACACTCTTGGGATTGGAGTGCCTATTGCATCTGTCGCCCTAGGAGCAAGTATAATAGAGAAACATTTTATTAAATCTAGAAAATTAGGTGGGCCAGACGCTTCTTTTTCTTTAGAGCCAAATGAATTAAAAGATTTAGTTACGCAATCGAAAATTGCATGGAAATCACTAGGAAAAATAAATTATTCTATAACTAGTAACGAAGCAAATTCTCTACAATTTAAAAGATCCATATTTATAACTGAAGATATAAATAAAAATGAATTATTAACAAAAAAAAATTTAAGAATTATAAGACCTGGCCATGGTTTAGACCCAAAGTACTTTGACATAATACTTGGAAAGAGAATAAAAAAATCTGTGAAAAAAGGAACTCCTTTTTCTTGGAGTTTAATTTAAAAAAAATTATAGATTTATAAGATCTTTATATTTCAATTCATTTGATATTTGATTATTTTCAATTTTAAAAATTTTATCACAATTTTTTAAAATACTAAATTTATGAGAAATAATAATAATTGTTTTTTGTTTTCTAAATTTGTTTAATTCATTTATAATTTCTTTTTCAGTTTCATTATCAAGAGCACTCGTTGATTCATCTAAAACTAATATATCTCTATCAAAATAAAAAGATCGGGCTAATGATATTCTTTGCTTCTGGCCTCCAGATAACTTTACACCGTTTTCTCCAATAATTGTTTCTTCATTGTCAGGTAAACCCTTTACATAATTAAAAATATTAGATTGATTCATGGAAGTGCTTATTTTTTTATCATCAATATTTTTATCATTTATGCCAATAGCTATATTTTTTTTAATTGAAGTATTAAGTAGATTAGAATTTTGAGGAAGATATGCAAATAATTCTTTATAAAATAATTCGTTAACACTTTTATTATTTATTAAAATTTTTCCTTTAGTTGGTTTTAATAAACCAAGTATAATATCAATTAAAGTTGTTTTTCCTGAGCCTGAAGATCCAATGATTCCAATAGTTTCATTTTTATTTATAGACAGATTAATATTTTTAAGGATATAATTATTATTTTCCTCATATTTATAGTAAATATTTTCAAGTATTAAATTTTCAAAATTAATTTTCTCTTTTTGGTTATTATCTTTTTCACCTTTAAATTCATTAAAATTATAGTTAGAAAAATCTTTGTGTAAGATTGAAATTGCATTTTTGCCATAACTTAATTGACTTAATGATAAAATAAATTGATTGACTATTGGTAGCAATCTTAATGCAGCTAGAGAGAATATAGTAATAATAGGAACTATATTTTCTAAATCATATTTTAACATTATCATTATAACAACAGTGGATATTAAAAAAAAAACTATTATGAGCTCTAAAATGTATCTGGGTGAAGTAGAGATAACCAAAAATTTCGTATTATTATTGGCAATTTTTTTTGCACCATTAATTATTAAGTTATAAAAGTAATTTTGGTATCCAAAAAGTTTGTTTTCTTTAAAAGTACTAAAAAATTCTCTAACTCCCTGCATCATTTCTCTATCACCTTCGTTTGCATTTTTTCCATATAATTTTATTTTTTCAAGAAATGTGATTCTGTATATTAATATTAATAAACTAAATAAAATTGCTAATATCGACAAAATTAGAAAGTTATGGAATGCAAGATAAACAATTATAATAATTCCAATAATTGCATCACTAAGAATTTTTAATATAGATTTAAGTACTGCACCATAGACATTTAAATAAGCTCCAATAGAAGTTAAATATAGTGAAGAGTCGTTCTTTATATAATCTTCATATTCCATATTTTGGTAACCTTTTAAAAGTTTTTCTCTTAGATATATTTCTCTTTGATAAGAAAAGGTTGTAATCTTATAATTTATGAAAATTATAATTATAGATTTAAAAAGAAATACTAAAAAAATAATAACGCCTATAACTATAAGTATGTTTTCCTTATTTAAATTAAATTTTAAAAAATTAATTAAAAAAATAATATTGTTATTAAATATTAATTTGTCTGAAATTATCAAGGTTGTATAAAAACCAATTAGTCCTAGTCCTGCTAAATCTAAAAAGGATGAAATTAATGTTAATGATAAAATTGTTATATATTTAGTAAACTTGATATTTGTTAAATCATAAATTTTTTTTATATATTTTTTATTACTTAATTTAGAAGAATTTTCATCACTCATAATTTTTTTAACAAATCTTTAATATAATATGTATAATTATTTTGTGGGTATTTGCTTATTAATTTAGTCAAACTTTTTTTATTTATAAAACCATTTCTAAAAACTACTTCTTCTATACAACCTATTTTTTCTTTTTGCCTATTCTCAATAATTTTTATAAAATTACTAGCCTCTAATACATTATCTGGATTTCCTGCATCTATCCAAGCATAACCTCTACCTAAATTTGATGCTTTAAGTTTATTTAACTTTAAATATTTTCTATTAATTTCAGATATTTCAAGTTCATTACGTTTAGAGGGTTTAAGTTTTTTTGCATACTTTATAACATTACTATCAAAAATATATAGGCCAGTAATAATATTGTCAGAGTTTGGATTTTTTGGTTTCTCCTTAATTGATTTAATTATATTATTTTTACCAAATTCAATAACTCCAAACTGACTTGGATTTTGAACTTTATAAGTAAAAATTGTTGCTCCAATATTTTCTCTTATTGAAGAAAGAATTTTTTCTTTAAGACCTTGACCATAAAATATATTATCGCCCAGTATCAACATAGTAGATGAGTTATGAATAAAATCTTCTGCAATTAAAAATGCTTCGGCTATACCATTTGGCTTTAATTGAGCTTTGTAGCTGATTTTTACTCCTAATTTACTCCCATCACCTAACAAATTTTTAAATGCTTTTTCATCCCTTGGGTCATGAATAATTAATATATCTTTTATTTTTGCTAATAATAATATTGATAATGGATAATAAATAAGTGGTTTATCATAAATAGTGATAAGTTGTTTAGATGTGCCTAATGTTAATGGAAATAACCTAGTTCCTTTACCACCAGCCAATATTATGCCTTTTATTTTTTTTTTCATAAATTAATCTTATAATTTAGATACCAATTAATAGTTTTTTTTATTCCAGTATCAAAGTTTACTTTAGGTTTCCAATTAAGCTTATTCATAATTTTTTTTGAATTAAGAGAATATCTATAGTCATGTCCTGGTCTATCCTTTACAAACTGAATTAATTCAGAAAATTTTTTGATATCATTATTTTTTTTTATAATTTTTTTATCAAGATAATTACAAATTTTTTTTGCTATTACAATATTTTGTAATTCATTTTTACCACCAATATTAAATGTTTGATTTCTGTATTTGCTTGATAAAATTTTTTTTATTGCACTAATGTGATCATCAACATATATCCAATTACGAATTTGATCTCCTTTACCATAAATAGATATTTTTTTATTTGTAATAATTTTGTTTATGATATTTGGAATTAATTTTTCTTTATTTTGATATGGTCCGTAATTATTACCACAATTAGAAATTAAGTATGGTAATTTATAAGTTCTGCCCCATGCTCTAACAAGATGATCGGAGCTGGCTTTAGTTGCTGAATATGGAGAACTTGGAAGGTAAGGAGAATTTTCAGAAAAAGATTGATCATTTTTTTTTAAATCTCCATAAACCTCATCTGTAGAAATATGATAAAAAACGAATGTTTTTTTTAATTTGTTACTTATATTATTATAATATTCAAGTGAACATTCTAATAGATTAAAAGTTCCAAGTATATTAGTTTCTATAAATTGTTTTGAACTTGTTATGGAATTATCTACATGTGTTTCAGCAGCTAGATTTAAAATTTTATTAGGCTTATGATAATTTATTAATTTTAATATTGAATTTTTATTATTAATATCGGTTTTGTTAAAAATAATTTTTTTTCTTTTTGCTAGCTCTTTTATTTCTTTTTTATTACTGGCATATGTCAGTTTATCTAAAACTATTATTTTATGATTAGACTTAATTAAATCTTTTACTAAATTAATCCCAATAAAACCAGCACCTCCAGTGATAAGTAATTTCATTTAGTTTGTAGGCATTTTAAATTCTGGTCCAGAATTTATACTTTTAGGCCACCTAGATGTTATAGTTTTAAGTTTTGTATAAAAATGCACACCTTCCATTCCGTGCATTGCATGATCACCAAATAATGAATTTTTCCATCCTCCAAAACTATGAAATGCCATTGGAACTGGAATAGGAACATTTACCCCAACCATTCCGATTTTACTATTAGTTGTGAAGTGTCTAGAAATTTCACCGTCAGAAGTATAAATACTTGTTCCATTTCCAAATTCGTGATCATTAACAAGCTTTAAAGCTTCATCATATGATTTGGCCCTTACTACGGACAATACTGGACCAAAAATTTCCTCTTTATAGATTTTCATTTGATTATTAACATTATCGAATAAGGTAGGGCCAATAAAATAACCATTTTCATAACCTTGAATTTTAATATTTCTTCCATCTAGCAACAAATGGGCACCCTCTTTTTCTCCTGTATCAATATAGTTTAGAATTTTTTCTTTATGCTCTTTAGATATTACTGGACCCATCTCAGAGGATGTATCAGTCCAAGGCGCGACTTTAAGAGTTTGAGCTTTATTTGATATTTTATCAACAAGACTATCTGCAATTTCACCAACAGCTACAGCCACAGATACTGCCATACATCTTTCACCTGCTGATCCATAGGCTGCACCTATGATTCCATCAACAGCCTGATCTAAATTTGCATCAGGCATTACGACAAGATGATTTTTTGCACCTCCTAGGGCTTGTACTCTTTTTCCATTTAAAGCTGATTTTTCATATACATATTTAGCAATAGGTGTTGAGCCAACAAAACTCACTGAACTGATGGAACTTTCGTCTAAAATCATATTTACAATATCTTTATCACCATTAATTACATTGAATACTCCATCAGGTAAACCAGCCTCCGAAAATAATTCTGCTAATTTAATACTGCAGGATGGATCTTTTTCAGAAGGTTTTAAAATAAACGAGTTACCACAAGCAATAGATATAGGATACATCCACATTGGAACCATTGCTGGAAAATTAAAAGGGGTAATTCCAGCTGTTATACCTAAAGGCTGCCTTATTGACCATGAGTCAATATTAGTTCCAACATTTTGAGAAAATTCACCTTTAAGCAAATGGGGTATACCTGTAGCAAATTCAACTACTTCCATACCTCTAATTACAGAACCTTTAGCATCTTCTAGTGTTTTACCATGTTCTTCCGAAACAATAGTAGCAAGAGTTTCAATATTTTTTTCCAAAATTTCTTTGTATTTCGAAATTATTCTAGATCTTTTTAGTGGTGTAAATTCAGACCATGCTAAAAAAGCTTTTTTAGAAGTGTTTAAAGTACGTTCAAAATCTTCTCTTGATGATAAAACAACTTTACCAATTTTTTCTCCTTTTGAAGGATCATTTATATCAAGAAAATTTTTTGAATAGCATATTGATGATCCATCAATATAGTTTTTTACTGTTTTCATTGGTATTCTTATATATTAAAAACAGATTTCTTGAATAAATAATTATACCAATAGCTTGAGCAAGCATAAATGGAAAACTTCCAATATGGTGTGCATATACTAGTGTGATTAAACCGCCTAGAAGACTACACCACCAAAATCCTAATGGAATTATACTAGTTTTTAATTTTTCTGTATAAAACCATTGTATAACCCATCTACTAAAAAAAATTAACTGACCTAAAGTTCCAAAAGATACCCATAATAATTCACTTAATGAAAGGTTATACAAACCTATTGAGCCTAATATATAATTCATTGATTTTTTATTTTATTAATCATAATTTTTACTTTTATCATATCTCTAATCCCATGTATTAATCTTTTTAAAGTACCATATTTTGAAAGACCATGTAACCTTCGCCTGTGATTAACATTAATAAAAAAAGTATCATAACCAGATCCACTGTAAAGTGCAGGAAGAAATCTATGGATGCCATCAAAAAAATCAAAATTTAAAAATACTTTTTTTTTGAAAACTTTTAATGAACACCCCGTATCTAAACAATTATCATTTAAAATTTTAGATCTTATATAATTAGCTATTTTAGATGAAAGTATTTTAATTATACTATCTTTCCTTTTTTCTCTTATTCCACCTACTAAATAATAGTTATTAAAATTTGTATAAATTTCTATTAATTTTGGAATATCTGCAGGATCATTTTGGCCATCTCCATCAATAGAAATTATGTTTTCATACTTTGATTTTGTTATGCCGAAATACAATGAGAAACTCTGACCTTTATTTGTATTATTTCTATGTAAAGTTATTTTATTTAAAAGATTATTTCTTAGCAAGTTTTCTCGTAGATCATCTGTACTACAATCATCAATTAAAATAATCTCATAGGGAAAATTTAAATCATCTAAATTGAAAATTATTTCATTAATTAAAGAAACTATATTTTTGCTTTCATTATAAATTGGAATTATTATTGAAAAATTCATCTCTATTAAGATATTATATTTATTTTATATTAAATATACTTTATTTAAAGCCTTACAATATATGAAAATTTTAAATTTATCTGGAAATCATTTACGACATTTGTATTTTCATGAAAAAATAATTTCAAATTTTGATACATGTGGAATTTTAATCTATGAAAGGGAAGAGGCCTTACCAAAACCACCAAAAGGTACATCTGTATCAGATAAGTTTTTATTTAATAAACATTTTAAGGAAAGAGATATAGCTGAAAGAAAATATTTTAAAAAAATAACCAATACTAAATTTTATCAACTAAAAAATCATTTTTTATTTAATGATAATAAATTTAGAGAAGATAAAAATTTAATAAATATTTTGAAAAAAACTCAGCCAGATGTGATTATTTCTTTTGGTATTCCAATTTTGTCAAAAAATATTTTAAATAAAATGCCAGATTTAAAGTTTAATTTTCACTTGGGATTGTCTCCTTGGTATAGGGGGGCTGCAACAATGTTTTGGCCTTTCTATAATATGGAGCCTAATTTAGCTGGAATTACAATTCATAAAATTATTTCAAAAGTAGATGCTGGAGACATTTTACATCAATCTGTTCCTTTTCTATCTAAAAATGATGGTATTCATGATGTATCTTGTAAAGCAATAATTAAAGCAACAAATGAATTTATTAAAATATTAAAAAAAATAAAAAATAATGACAAAATTTTATACAAGAAACAAAAAAATACAGGTAAAATTTATTTAAGAAAAGATTTTAAACCATTACATTTAAGATCTATCTATAAATTAAATAAAAATAAAATTGTTAATGAATATTTAAATAATAAAAATAAATTTAATAAAGTTGAAATATTTAAGGATAATATTTAATGGATATTTCAATCGTAATAACTTGTTATAATTATGGTATTTTTTTAGAAAGAGCAATAAGAAGTTCCCTTAATCAAACTTTAGAAAACAACGAATACGAAATAATAGTTGTAAATGATGGTAGCACAGATAAAACTAATAAAGTACTTGATCTTTATAAAAATGATTTAAGAATAATTAACTTTAAAGAAAATAAAGGTTTGTCATTTGCTAGAAATGAAGGCATCAAGCAATCTAAAGGTAGGTTTATTATTAATTTAGATGCTGATGATTATTTTGATAGCAATATATTGAATATAGAAAGATTATTTTTAAACATGAACCCAGAGTTCGATGCTGTTTCTTGTGATTATTTTACAGTAGATAACAGCGAAAAACACTTAAAAAGACATAATGCAAAAAAGGAGCCGATTGCTTGTGGAATTATGTTTAGAAAAGACAGACTTTTTAATGTTGGGCTTTATGATGAAAATTTAAAGATTTGGGAAGAAAGAGATTTGCGCGAAAAATTTCTAATTAATAAATATAAAATTTTTAATATTGAACTGCCTTTATATAGATACAGATTACATGGCAAAAATATGACTTTAAAAAATGAAACTAAATGATTATGGAATCATAATTCAAGCCAGAATGGCTTCGACAAGATTGCCTGGCAAAACTTTATTACCTTTAAATAATGGGACTATTCTTGATAGTGTGATTTCAAGATGTTCAAAAAGTATTTGTAAAAAAATAATTGTAGCAACATCTAAAAATATGGAAGATGATCTAATTGAAGAACATTGTAGAATGAAAAAATATAATATTTATAGAGGAAGTAATAATAATGTTCTTAAGAGAATAATTGATACAGCAAAAAAATTTAAAATTAAAAAAATTATTAGAGTTACAGCAGATAACCCCTTTGTGGGTTTTGATATAATTAATTATAGTATTAGTTTTCATGAAAAAAATAAAAAAAGTAT
>MDTG01042764.1_pt1 | contig 10173 bp, 7 predicted proteins | sample 811421 | NCBI WGS metagenome assembly MDTG01 (sample SAMN05326645, study PRJNA326480) | marine metagenome | isolation source: seawater | place: Pacific Ocean: South East | collected 2011 | reverse complement strand
GTCGTTGTGTGATCGCAATTTTCTTCACGACAAAACTTTCACCTGCTTATTTAATGCATCTATTAAAATAGAATTAGCTTTATTATAAACGGCAAAAGATTTTTCTCCACAACCGATAACAGCAGGGATACCCATTTCGGCACATCTAATCGACATATGTGAATTTGCCCCCCCATAACAGGTGATGAGACCGCCGATTTTTTTTGAAAACAGGTAATCATAACCAGGATCTGCTGATTGAATACAAACTATTTTTTTTTCAATATCACTGGAAAGAATCTTTTCTTCAATGATAATAGATGCTTCGATCCGTTTTAAGGTAATAAAGTTTGCTTCGTTATCCTCTAGGAAAAAGTTGTAGATATCCTCTTTCTTTAAGATCAAATTAGGCAACTTTATGGCTTTGGTATAATTGTAGAAGTCCGCATTTATTTCTATATCTGAATTTAAGATTTCAGCTACATCCCTATGGTCCAATGTTGCATAAAGATTTACAACTCTTTGAATATCTAAATGTGCAAGTTCTTCTTTTGAAAAATTAAATCTTGCACCAAATTCTTCAACATAAAGAATTATCTGACTAAGATGTTTTGTGAAAAGAAACTTGGCATACTCTCTACCTTCGATGGATTCTTTTATAAATAGAATTAGGTTTCCAAAGTTGGTATTGAGATTCTTTTCAATAATGATCCGCTCAATTTCTTCTTTTTGTGTTTTCGTAAAGCTAAACTCGTCTTTTGATTCAATTGATCTTCTCGAAACCTTATTAAAATAGAGCTCATATGACTCATCATATCTTTTTGATAATATATCGTAAGTTCCAGGGCGTAGGTGCCCATAAATAGAACTAAACTCTTCTTTTGACATATGGTAACTATCGATAGACAGTTTTTGGGATATTGTATTGAGTGTAGCTAGAAAATTATCATAGTCATTTTCTGAAATAATTTTCTCTTCAATAAGAGATTTTAATATTTGTACAGCGATAAAACCGGCTCTTGCTATTCCTGCAAAAGGTAGAGTTCCATAACGTTTAACATCTTTAATCAGCCAGTATATTTTATCAATCAATGTTAGTTCAGAATTAACGATAGAATCGAATTTATTTTCCAAGCTTTCTACTTTTAATAAATCTTTTTTATATAAACCCCGCTTGGTATCTATTATTTTATTTGTTAGGTCTAACAGTGATTTAATTATAGAATCCTGTTCATCTTTAGCAAAACCGTCTTTTGAAAGGTTATGTATCTTTTTCTCAATACCAAAGAAGTAGCACGAATAAATAATATCAAACTCAACTTTGTCATGGCTCTTTTTATTCTGTGACAATTTGTCTAAATAGTAATTAACTAATTTAGTCGCCACATTTTCATCCAGACTTTTGGGTATAAATGAATTGAAAGATACTCGCACATCAATGTAAGGGATTCCCAGAAAAGAGACTAAAAGAGGATGCCCTCTCAAATTTCTATATCCATAATTATCTCTTTGATATGCCCAAGTCTCATCTGTAATCAGTTCTTTATAAAGAGATAATGCTAACCTTTTTGGTTTTATGCCAATGATCTCTGCTGGATTCCAATCAGGCATCACACCAAAGATGGTTTTATCTCCCAATAGGTTGGGGTGCGGAGCATTCAGTTTGGTGATTTTGCTGGAGAGTTTTCTCAAGCTTGAAGCAAGATCGATATCAGCCAAAACATCCTTAGATTCTGTTACTATCGCTCTGACTTGCAGGATGTAAAGATCATCATTACTCAGTGCAAATTCAATATCCAAATACTTGTTGTCAAAAAGTGCCTCACACTCTTGAACTGCGGTTAATATCTTTTTAATTTTGGGGTGCCGGATGTGATCAAAATCTTTAAAAGCTATAAATGTTTTTAAAGAATTACTACTTCCTGAGGTCACAGTGTCGGTTTGACCACTCTCGTCATAATTTATTATATAATAGGGGCTTAATGTGTCAATATCTGCACTAAAAACTACACCTGACATAGAAACTTGTTCCAGCATAGTCTGAACAAAGATTTCATCTTTTTCATTTAGCGTATTCTTGCAAGAGCCAGCTACTTTTTCGATTGCGGTAATTAAACTGGAATTATTTTTGGGATTAATATCAGCCACGCTATCAAAGCTACCCGCATTTGAGTTTGAAATGCAGTCTTCATTGCTGAATGAGGATCTTACAATCACATTTGATTCAAATGTAGATTTTATTTGCAGGACTATTTGCTCTTTATTCTTTAAGAAATCGGTTGCAGAAAATTTGAACAAAGGGAGCACTTTAGCTTTCTTTATAACTGGCAACAATGTTTTTAGGGTTGTTGCTTTGGATTTGAGCTTAAGTTTTACTTTTAATCCTTCTTTGCAATGATTACCAAAAGATTTGAGAAAAGATTTGGAAATAAGCAGTGTAAAGTATTATCTAGTGAGTTTCCAATAAAATTCAATTTGAACCCACTACTTCGTGCTTCTGATTCTTGAAACCTAGAGCTTTTCAAATTTTTGTCTCTAAAAAAATTATACTTGAATAAAAATGACACATTTCTAGCTGTGTAGACTTTTTCTATTTTCATTTTTTCGCCTAAAAGATTCTTCATATCATATAATGAAAAATGCCATCTATGGAATTTATCAAAAGTTTTTCCTTTTGCTCTTTTACGCACAATATTTTCAATCATATTGTTTTCAAGTGAATCAAAACGTACGGAAAATACTAGACGTCCTCCTTTTTCCAATATTCTGTAAGTCTCTTCAAAAGACTTTTGAAGTTCACCTAAATCTTCAATATTGTGGTATAACCCGAACGCTAACACGGCATTAAAGCTATTATCTTTGTACGGGAGGTTGGATATACTTCCTTGAATCACATCTGCATTGGGATCTTTTTGTAAAATATTTGAAACCGCATTTCGGCTATATTCTATTCCTTTGATATTGTAACCAAGCTTTTTGTAGTGAAAGTATACACGTCCCGCTCCACATCCTGCTTCCAGAATTTTAGAAGATTCGGAAACAATTTTTTTAGCATATTTTATGGGGTATATTTCTTCATTCTTAAAACCATCTACATCCACACCACTGTTAACCCAACGATTTTCCCAATAATTAGTGTTTTCTTTATCTCTAAAAACTTTTCTCACTGGATTTAACCTTCGTTATGCTTTAAAATTGAAATGTGCTTAAGGAGTGGGTGGATAATATAAAAAGTTGCCGCTTTCTCTGATTGATTTTGTTGTATTTCGGATAGTTGATTTGCTTGGAAAAAACTGATAAGCGTTTTTGCCCGAACCAAGGGATCTAAAACATAATCAAAGTCAATCTCTCTCTCTTTGATCTCATAATTGGCTTTGTATAAGATCGGTCCTTCATCAATTTTTTCATTAAACAATATCACACTACATCCAACTTTAGATTCGAATAACATTGAGTAAAAAATAGTAGTACTGCCTCTATAGTCTGGTAACAAACCAGGGTGGACATGAATAAACTTTTTATTCAGTGATAAGATCTCTTTTCTTAGAATTGTTCCACCTGGCCCGGAGTAAACAATGTATTCTTCTTCCAGCTCCTTTACTGAATTGAAAACGCTAGAAGAGTTCACTTCCAGAGTATCCACGACTGAAAAATTCAAGTTATTATTAGCTATTGTTTTTTGAACTTGCTCTTTTTCATCAAATGATATGTCTAAATCATCAAGTTGTCTGATAAACTTTTGCTTGGTATCTTTAGAGATGATTTTATCATTCTCCGTATGTTCTACTAAGGTATTTTTATTATCATTTAAAACGATAATCTTTTCAGGAATATAACCATTTTTGATGAGGTTCTGAAGATATGCCTTAGAACGGTTATTATTAACGAGTAGCATTGAGAATTTAATCAATGTACTCCTCCAGAATTGCAAGCTCTCCATTTAAGGCATCGATTGCATAATAAATTTCATCACATAAAATAAATTCGTATTTTACTGATGAAATAATATCATTCACCTTTAGAATCGCATTTAAATATATGAGCTTTTGTTGATTCTTTTCATTTTTATAATATTTCTGAAGCACTAAAGAGAAAAGTGGATAGTTTATTAACTCATTGTACTCTCGAGAACTTTTTCGTATCTCTTCAGCATCATAAGTAAGATATAGTTTTTTTCCTACTTCAAAGCGTTTAATTAGAGTATTTACTGTACCTGTGTGTTTCTTTATTTCTTCAACCTCACTATGGTATAAAAAGACCAAAAACTCTTTTAAAAAGAAAGTATTATCTTGGAAGTAATGAGATATTTTAAAATTCGTAGGGGTATTTCCGTTTCTAATATGCTTAGAGAGTCGCTTTGTAAGAGTATCAAGTGTGGTGATCCTATCTTTCTTATAAATATTTAAAAAAGCTTTTCCTTCATACTTGGAGTACTGATATTTTTGAGGAAATTCTAATAAGTTTTTTGATGTATAGGAATAATCGCTTTCTGTAGATAATCCAATGGTGTCCAGAATCTTTTGGATCATTTCGTCGTAGTCTGGATTTTCTTTGTTATTATCTAGAACGATATCGGGAGCATAGGGAGGGGGGAACTCTATATCTACCCCAACTACATCTTTGATTTCACCTTTTAACGCTTTTGTATAGAGACCTTTTTTGTCTCTTTTCACCAGGTTTTCAAATGTAGTATCAAGATATACTTCTTTGTACTCGGAAATATTTTCTCTATTATATTTTTGGTGCTCATGAAAAATAGAAAGAACACAAGCTAGTACTTGAATCCCTTGTGAGTGTAAAAATTCACATAATCTGCTGATTCGATATGAGTTTTTACGTCGATCTTCATAAGAATGACCTAAATCTTCTCCCAAAACATTACGAAATGTGTCCCCATCTAAAAACACCCATTTTCTATGAGATGAAGATAGCTTATCAAATAGCTTTCTACCTATTGTGGTTTTTCCTGAAGCCGACATTCCTATTAACCAAATTATCATTTTCGGGATTAGACTTTGAGTTTACTTTTCAGTTTAAGAAAGACTGAGCAAGATAAGAAATATTATTTTTTTAATAAATGAATATAGAAAGATTTGATAATACTACCTATCAGCATATGAAATGTTTTCCTTCTTATCATCATACAAATAGCCAATTCCATATTTGGCGGTTAGAAGATCTAAAATTTTACTATTTAAAAAAGTTCTGAATTCATCGGGTCCTTCATAAAGACTATTAAAGTTTTCAATATATCCTTCATACATGCGATAAAGATTATTAGTTAATTGATACTCTTCCTTCGGACCACTTACTCGCTCTTCGTCCGTGCTATATCGTTGTTTGAAAAATCTTCTTTTATACAATATTTCATCAACTGTAAAAAGCTCCCCGTGCCATAGTAAATAGCTGATAAAAATATGATCATCACCAAGCGAATCATGAACAAAAGTATACTTTTGTAAAAGTTCGGTTCGTACAATACTTTGATAAATAGTACAGTTACTGATTTCGCGCACGGATTGGATATATCTAGACAACGAATTTCCGGTAAAGTTGTAAGACTGGTACATGAATTCTTCATCAACCAATTGACTATCTTCATCGATCCCAATCGCTTTACTAAATACGAACGAGACCTTTGGGTTATTCACAATGATCTGAAGGGTTTTCTCAACAAAAGATGTTTCTAAAACATCATGCCCTGCAAAGATCATCGAATATTCTGTTTTCACCTGATGTGCCAAAAACTCAGTGTTTCTACTAGAACCAATGTTTTTCTTTTGTTTTATATATTGAAACCGTGAATCTTCTTTCACAAAAGCATTGCAGATATTACTGGTTTGATCTGATGAGCTGTTATCTGAAATAATACATAAAAAATCTTTGAATGTTTGATTTTTTACACTTTGAAGAGTCTCTAGGATATACTTGTCTTCATTGTATGTCGGGATTAGTATTGTTAATAAACTCATGGTTAATCTTTATTAAACCTTTCTATATTAATAATATCTATGTTAGGATATGCTATCGTTATTTCCTTGGATATTTCATCAAAAAAAACATTAGATGCCACAACTATTGCATCAGGTTTTATTGTCCGAATTGAGTCGGGGTTTTGAATGATCACGAAAGATTCTTTTAAAGCTTTTTTTGAACCAAATAATTTTTTATCGACTATAGTAATTTGATTTGAAAGCAAAGGGATCAAACAATCAATGGACTCTCCGGCACCCCATATGACAATATTCTTTTCTTCATATCGTTGTATAAAGTTTTTAAATCTTTTTTGAAAGAGAGTACTGTCATCAAGAAACTTATGCATCTTAACAATATCTTGATTCACTTTTTGTTCATAATGTTTGATGTAGTCTTCAAACTCTGAGAGTGTTAGACTTTCTGTCATAAGAATGTTAAATGGTTTCCGTGTTTCATTTATATAATTTCTCAACTGGTAAAGCTTTGAAAATATTTTTTTAATGAATAAGCACGAAAGTCTTTTTTTTAACTTTTTATCTTTGGAATCTGAATAAAGAGCTACGCTGATATTCATCGCCTCAAACCATCTGAAATAATAGTGGTCTTTGCTTGAGGCTGGAGCATCAAAAAGAGCTATAATTAAATAATACTTAAACCATTCGTTTTTGGGATAATGAAAAACTGCACTACGAGCCATATTTTCAAAGTTAGAATTGTTTTTCAACGCTATCTCCAATTTCTCTTCGAACTCTTGCTCATAATTCACTTCAATGGTTTTATCGTAGAGCGTAAAGTATTGCCAATCCGGATGCCTTTTACTTTCGGTGACATATTCTAAATTATCTATGAGATAATCTACCGCACTCCCAGGATTATAAAGAATTTCATTACGACATGTTATAATGCGATCTCTTGCATCACCTTGATTGTCTAAAATATTATTCCCAGTTTGTATCAATTGTTCATGAGTGTAGACTATGTATCCTCTTGGATGTTGGTCAGCGATTGAAGAGGTTTTTTCGATAGGAAAATGGATGATAGGGTTTCCTGTCGCATAAGCAAATGTCTGCCCTGTTTCAACTCGATGGGTAACTAGAAAATCTGCCCCAGAATAGTCGTCAATATAAGAGGAATTCGTACTTAAGAACGCTCGTGGGTTGTCTTTAACTGGTTCCCATGCATTGAGGATTAGAGGATCGTTCAGCTCAGTTGGGTATGGGCGAAATACAACATCATGCTCAGGAAAATGATCCAGTAGCAACTGTAATGTATTCCCGATGTCATCACATGCTTCTTTACTCTGAAATGAAGTGTGTGAAAAATGCAGAATAATTTTTGATTTCTTTTCTTTGTTGTGTTGGCACTTTTCAATGAACTCGTCCAACTTTGGATAACCGCATGGAATCACGCAAGTATAGTCTGAGTTATGCTCAATCATTTGCCTGGGGAAGTGATCATAGTAGTGATTCTCATCTCTATTTTCTTCGCGCATAGGTGCTAGAATGTAGTTGCCTATCGTTGCACCCCCATATGACATTATACTGGTATCGCTCGGAACATCCAGTCCATGAGGTTGAATAATTCGAGGAACATTATTAGGTATGGAAGTTTTAAATATATACCCCTCGTTTGTGATGATTGCATCTAGAAATTTGAAATTTCGAAGCAGGTGATCCTCCGGGATGAATATAAAGGGAGTATCCAGAAACTCTGATATTTTGTTATTACTGTTATTTTTTTCCAAGTTCGAATTTAAGATGATCGAAAGACAGTTATATTGCGAAGAAGCGTTAATTTTTTTTGCCAAATAATTTAATTGGCCCCCAAAAAATGTCATTTCAAGAATCCCAATTGTTTTCTTTTGGTCATCCATTAAATTATGAAGATCATTTATATTTTCTTCATACAGCTCTTGTAATATATCATTCTCACTTGAATATTTTTTTGCTAACTCGATAGCATATGCTAGATCTCTACCGCAGCTAAGTAACGACAATGTAATATTAATTAAAGAGTCATTGTCTAATGCAATGTAAATAGTTCCCAGTTCTTTAATCAAATGACTAAAGTTAGTTTTCATAATATTTTACCTAAATATTAAAGTAAAAATCACATTTATGCTTTAACAGCTAATTTAGTGATTCAGAATTTATTGCAAATTCAAGACCTTAAAGCGTCTAATTAAGATTAAATGCAACAGTTTTATTGCCAAATTGAATATCTTATACTCTTTCAAGGTACTCGCTTATACTACTTCAATATACTTTTCGGCTTGGAAAATATCTATGATTTTTGATCCTAAGGGTAAGTGAGCACACAAATACTTTGTTATTTCCTGCTTATGATCCAATGCAAATATCAAAACCGCAACCGAATCGCATAGCTCAGCAATTTTCACTTCAGGGTCGAATATTGGGATACCCGCCAAAGGAATTTTCTTTCCCTGCTTATATGGATCCATATCCAATGTAAAAGGAATATCCTGAACAGTCAGTTCCAGGAAATTAGCAAGACTTGATGCTTTAATACCACCACCATAGCCAATGATATGCATTCCTTCACTCTGCAATTGTCGGATAGTGGAAAAAGCAGATCTCTTAATCTCATTAATTTTGCTACGAAACGCTGCAATATTTTCAGGAGCAAGGGATTCTCTTTCATCTTTGAGAGTTCTCTTAACCTCTTGAGAATACTCATGTGTTTTTGATGCTTTTTGAGCTAACACAGACATGGTTCCACCCCTGAAATCAGATAAAAGATCCAAATCTAAAATACCAAAATCAGTTTTTTTACATAAATGTGAGACCCGATTGAAGGTTAACCAGTTGCATATAATATGGGCAAAGCCATCGATACGAATATTTTTTATAAAGCTACCAAAATATGGAGATTCAAATAATAAGTGACATTTATCTGAAGCAACTTGTGCCAAGCACTGAAAGAAAGCATCGATATCAGGAACTAATTCGACTACATGATTGAAAATAATGCAATCTACGAGACCTCTATCATTTTTTATTTCTTCAACCACATTATGATCGAAATATTGTTTATAAACAGTATATCCATAGTCTTTTTGATTATGAACGCAGGGTTCGACCCCAATTACAGAAAACCCTGCATCTCTAAATAAATTCAGCAGTGCTCCATCTCCGCAACCAATCTCGAGAATTGTCTTGTTTGTATCATTGCCAAATATTTTTTTAACTCTATCCACTATCTCAGAATAATGCTTCAAGGTTTCTTGGCTTACATCCGAACTATAAAAATTCTCACGATCTAGTTCTTCAGACGGAATATTTGCTTTGGATTGAACTGACAAGTGCTCATATTCAATGTGCAGTGCTAATTCTGCAGACCATGGGTCTTCAGTTATGTTGGTATCTAAAGGATACCCCAAAGGTAGATTTCCTAAACTAAATGCTAATTCCCCGATTGTATTATTCATGCTAATTAAAGTTTTATCTGCTGACGAAGAGTCCAGGTATCTTTATCCGTATTATACCTCCACAAGTGAGGTGAGCGAAGTGCATTAATACGGTTATGAAAAGTTACTTCATCTATTCCGATATAATTTAAAAAGTCTTTAAAGTATCTTTGGGGGAATTCAGTATCATAACGTCTGATTAATGCTATTGCCTCATCACGCGTTATATGGCCCGTTCTTATCTCTTGGGCCGCATCATAAGTTGCTCTTCCAATACCGAATTTGGATATTATTGTGTAAAAATGAAAAGGTTCTATTTTATCATCTATACCAGCATATTTGGAATAGGTGCCATCCGTCCTACGGTCATTTGGCTCGTAACCGGTATATTTTGTAGCATAGTAGTAATTTTCTTGGGGAATCCAGGGGAGATAATAACTCATATAATGCATCTCAATATTATCGGTTCGAATATCTTCCAGCTTTAAAGATGAATATGGAAGTAAATCCGAGCGTTGAATACCATATTTGTTTTGTAATTCTCTTATTTGGCAACCCCCAACCATCAATCCATCATCATCGATATTAACTTTAGTAAATAGAACCTCATCCATGTAAGGTTTAAGATTATCCTGCCACTTGTTACCATATTCTCCAACATTTTCACCATAGAATACGAGTTTGATTCCATACTGTTTCGCAATTTTTGGGCCCACATTTCTCTGCCCCAAGATGAAAGGCTGAAATGGGTGACCTAAGTTCATAAAAGCCAAATAAGTTAAAAAAGAATG
>MDTG01354529.1_pt1 | contig 10174 bp, 12 predicted proteins | sample 811421 | NCBI WGS metagenome assembly MDTG01 (sample SAMN05326645, study PRJNA326480) | marine metagenome | isolation source: seawater | place: Pacific Ocean: South East | collected 2011 | reverse complement strand
TTACATGAAGGATAACGGAACTACAAGGTTAACTTTCAATTTAGATTCAACTCCAGAAATAGATATTGAAGGAGATTTATACTTAGACCCAACAACCAAGAGAGTTTTTACTCACGGAATGAACGCTAGTTACTTTGGTAGCCTAGGTTATGCTAATTATGCTGTAGCTGGAACACAAGGTTGGGGCGATACTATAGGCGTATTTATGTTTATTCCTCATACAGCATTTCAGGCAGATAGACCACAATTTGCTGCACATGGAGTAGAAGGGTTTGAAGCTGGTAAAGACTTTACCGCAGTAACATCTTATATAATACCAGCTGGATGGCAAGTAACGAGGGGAGTAGTTATTGATAGCGGGGCTAGTTTACCATATTATGTTTACAGTGGTAACTTTTGTAGCAAAGTATCAAGAATAGAAGAACAAGCAGCTAAAACTTGCCCAAGTGAATTGTCACCAGAAGGTTGGGCAATGCATATGTACGACTGGACTCCAGTTGCTAGTAACTTCAAAGGAGATGCACCAGGTAATTCCTGTACAATAGCTGTAAAAGTTAAATCTAGGGAGATGGTACTGGGTGCAGCACTTTATCTGACACAATTATAGACTAACAAGATATTTATATTATAATGATTAAACTAACCAACATATTAACAGAAGGTGTATACGACCCAGGTATATTCAAGGCAGTTTTTACTGCTGGAGGTCCTGGTAGTGGAAAATCTTATACGGCTTCAACATTGTTTGGTATGCCTGAAAAAATGCCATATGTTTCTGCAAAAGGTTTGAAAGGTGTAAATTCAGATTCAGCTTTTGAAAATTATTTAGATAAGGCTGGTTTATCACAAGATATAAAATCTTTAAGCGCAGATGAATATGCAAAAGCAATGGAATTAAGAAATCAAGCAAAACGTGTAACTGTAAAAAGAATGCATAGTTATATAAATGGAAAGCTTGGTATGTTAATAGATGGAACTGGAAAAGATTATTCTAAAATTGCAAATATGAAAAGAGAATTACAAAATCATGGTTATGATTGCTTTATGATATTTGTAAATACTACATTGCAAGTAGCAATTGAAAGAAATGAAAAAAGACCAAGGAAAGTTCCTTTAGATATATTAAAGAAATCTTGGCATGCAGTACAAGATAATATGGGTAAATTTCAAGGTTTATTTGGAGCAAGTAATATGCTAATAGTTGACAATTCTTCTTATCAAGAATTCCCATCAGTAGTAAAGAGGCATGCTTCGAAATTTGTTAATAAACCTATTAAAAACCCTATTGCAAAGAATTGGATTAAAAAAGAATTAGAGTTGAAAAAGTCAATATGAAACTAGCAGATTGGTTAGCAAAGAATTTACTCTATGAGTACGTTGATGTAGATACAATAGAAGATTTTATTGTATCAGGCCGAATAAAGACTTTATTAGAAGCATCTACTACTTCAACTAATGGAGCAGAAGTAGATGACGGTCCCACAACGTTTTATAGAAACTTTAATGATTATAAAAAAAGTACTATAAATATAGCAAAAAAATTAGGCTTTCAAGTTATAGACTTTTTATTATCTCCTGGTGCAAAAGGAGACTTTTCAACTACTAATACAAATATACCAACATTCTATCCTTCTGGCGTTCCTGGTGCTACAACAGCTGCAAGTGGAAAAGATTATAAAAATACTACTGCTTATAAAAAATGGAAAAAAAGAATTACGCCTATAGCAACTCAAGTAGGGTTCGATTTTTTAGATTGGTTGGAATTCTTAGAAATACCTCAATCCTCACCAGCAGGAGAAAAGATTAAAGAACCTTTAACAGAAGCAGTTCAAAATAAATATGCCTTCAAAGCTGTATTTTTAGCTGGTGGCCCTGCATCTGGTAAATCATCAGTTGTAAATAAAATTTTTGGTATACCTCCAAAAGGTAAAATACAATCTGGTCTAACAAGGTCTGGTATGAAAGTTGTAAATTCAGACTATGCTTATGAATACTTAAAAGCAAAGCATAAAGTACCACCAAAAGATTCTGATATGACTGATGCACAAAGAAGCACTGCTGGTAAGTTAATGGCAAAAGCTGTTAAGGTTGCAAAGAAACAATTGAAATTATACTTAGATAGTAAAATTGGAATTATAATAGATGGAACTGGAGCTTCTTCAAACGTTATGAAAAAGAAGAAGCAGATGATAGAAGATTTAGGGTACGATTGTTACATGGTATTTGTTTCTACTTCTTTGGAAACTGCAATGGAAAGAAATAATAAAAGAAAAGAGCGAAGCTTACACGACAAAGTCGTAGAAAGAAGCTGGAAACAGGTTATGGGAAATAAAAGAATGTATAAGTCAATGTTTAGTGGAAATTTTGTTGAAGTATCAACAGAAGGCCCTGAGAAAGACGAATTACCTTCTGGAGTACAATCAGGAATTTCTAAATTCTTAAATAAAGCTCCTAAAAACTCTATAGCAAAGAAATGGTTAAAAAGTGCAAGGGAGTTATTATAATGAAAAAAGGTATTAGTGATTCTAAGGTAAAGAGAATGCGTAATCTATTAACTGGAGATTATAAAAGACGTACAAATATAAGAAGCGGTTATACAAAAATAAATGAAGATAGAGTCGAAGGTGATATCTGGGAAGAACGAGGTAAACGCTGGACTATAAAAAATGGTATAAAGCAAAATATTTCAAAGTTAGAATCTGTTAGAGATAAATTTGTAAAACCTGTATGTTGTCCTAAATGTAAGGGTAGTATGAATCATAAGATGTCTACTTATTCATGGAGACATTTTGGTTTTTGCAAATCTTGTTTATCATTTTTTGAAATGTACTTAAAAATACAAGGTAAATGGAAAGACTACTTAAAAAGGGTAAATGATAATAACTTTGAATCTTGGATGGTAGAAGCAGTAGATGAATATACAGAATGGGTAGATTCAAGTGATTCTAAACCTTATGTAACAGAAGCTGGAGACATAGAAGGTTGGGATTCTAAAATAGATAAAAAAGAACTCAAAAAACAGTTAAAAAAAGACATTAAAAAAACAAGGAAGAAATACTATGGCAAGAATAAGTAAAGAACAAATAACTGAAATTATTAGAGAAGAAATAGATAGACTTAACGAGGCATCTATGACTTCTAACTTTAAGAAAGCTATAGAAGCTTATCAAGAGATACAGTTGAAACAACAACAATTGCAAAAAACTTTTGTAAGCGAAAAGAATCCTAACAAGAGAGAAGCTCTAAAGAAAAAACTTATAGCTATTAGTAAAATAGTAAAAAGAGCAGAAGCCGAATTTAATAGGGCTTTGCAAAATGAACCAATCGAGTTAGATGAAAAATTAGTTTTTTATTTTGATAAAGCAAAAGATAAAATAATGAGATTTGATACTGACCGTAAAAAGAACAATAAATATAATAAATAAAAAGGAGAAAAAGTTATGGGACTAGGTTTAGGAAAGTTATTTGCAGGTGGTGCCGGAGAACTGGTAGAATCAGTTGGTGGTGTACTTGACAATCTAACAACTTCGAAGGAAGAAAAACTTGAAGCAAAAAGAAAAATGAAAGAATTGATAGCTAATCACGAGGCTAAGATGGAAGAGAACATCACTAATCGTTGGACAGCAGATATGAATTCTGATTCATGGTTATCAAAAAATGTAAGACCTTTGGTTTTAATATTTTTAGTAGTATGCACAATGCTAATGATTTTTATTGATGCAGGAACTATAAAATTCACAGTTGAAGAGAAATGGACAGACCTACTTCAATTGGTACTTATTACAGTAATTGGTGCTTATTTTGGTGGTCGTTCCTTTGAGAAACGCAAAAAATAAACTATGGGTAATCTAAAGGAAATAATTGCAGCGGAATGGGTAAAGTGTTCTAAAGACCCTATCCATTTTATGAGAAAATATGGGTTTATACAACACCCAACTCGAGGAAAGATATTATTTGATTTGTATCCTTTTCAAGAGAAATCTTTGCAAGAAATTTCTAAATTCGACTATAATATCATATTGAAATCTAGGCAACTTGGTATTTCAACATTAACTGCTGGGTATGCACTTTGGAATATGATATTTAACGAAGACTTTAATGTATTAGTAATTGCAACAAAACAAGAAGTTGCAAAAAATCTTGTAACTAAAGTAAGAATAATGCATCAGTATTTACCAACTTGGTTAAAGAGTAAAGTAGTAGAAGATAATAAGTTATCTCTAAGGTTAACTAATGGTTCGCAAATAAAAGCGGTATCTGCAGCAGGAGATGCTGGTCGTTCTGAAGCACTATCTTTGCTAGTTTTAGATGAAGCTGCATTTATTGATAGGATTGATGAAATATGGGCTTCAGCTCAACAAACTCTTGCAACTGGTGGTAAAGCTATAGTTTTATCTACACCAAATGGAATGGGTAACTTTTTTCATAAGACTTGGGTAAAAGCTGAAGCTGGTGAAAATAAATTTAATACTACAATGTTGCATTGGACAGTACACCCAGATAGAGATAAAGAATGGAGAGCAGAGCAAAATTCATTGCTAGGTGATAAAATGGCTGCACAAGAATGTGACTGTGACTTCTTATCTTCTGGTAACTCAGTTGTTTCTGGTGAACTACTACAATGGTACAAGGAACAAGTTTGCGAAGAACCTGTAGAACAACGTGGACCAAACCAAGAACTTTGGATATGGGAATACCCAGATTATACAAAAAATTATGTTGTTGTAGCCGACGTTGCTAGAGGAGATGGAGCAGGTTATTCAACTTTTCATATAATAGATATAGAATCTGTTTCACAAGTAGCCGAGTACAAAGGTCAACCTGGTACAAAGGAATTTGGGAATATGCTAGTAAATATATCTTCAGAATACAATGAAGCTCTATTAGTAGTTGAAAACGCAAATGTTGGATGGGCAGCACTACAACCAGCAATAGATAGAAATTATAGAAATCTATATTATACATATAAGCATGAAGGAGTAGCAGATTCAGCTACACAATTAACAAAAGGTTACGACTTGAAAGATAAGTCTCAAATGACTCCTGGGTTCACAACATCGTCCAGAACTAGACCTCTTTTAATCTCGAAACTTGATATTTATTTTAGAGAAAAGTCTTGTATCGTCAAGTCTAAAAGACTAATTGACGAGCTTTTTGTTTTTATCTGGAACGGTAATAGACCGGAAGCTCAAAAAGGATATAATGATGATTTAGTTATGGCCTTCTCTATTGGACTCTTTGTTAGAGACCATGCTTTGAAATTAAGAAATGAAGGTATAGAATTGAATAAACTTGCACTAGATAATTTTAGTAAAACAGGTGGAGTTTATAACACTAATAAACCTCAATCGAATCAGTGGGAAATGAATATCGGTAGAGGTAATAACGAAGACTTAACTTGGCTATTATAAAAGAAATAAGGAGAGATAAATAAAATGGCTGACAATACATTTTTCAACAGGCTTTCTAGGTTATTTTCTACGAACACGATTGTACGTAGAGTTGGAACGAACAAATTAAGAGTTATTGATGTTAACAAGGCTCAAGCAAAACATAAATTAACAACTAACAGATTGGTAGACAGATTCAGTAAATTGTATAATACAATTGGGCAAATGAATCCTGCAACTGACCCAAATTTCCATACGATGAAATTACAATTGTATGGCGATTATGAAGTTATGGATGAAGATTCAATAATAGCTTCGGCTTTAGATATCTATGCAGACGAATCAACGCTAAGAGATGAATTCGGCGATGTATTAACTATCAATTGTAAGGATGAAGAAATAAGGCAGATATTACATAATTTATTTTATGATATATTAAATATAGAATTTAACCTTTGGCCTTGGGTTAGAAATATGTGTAAGTACGGCGATTTCTATTTGAAATTAGATATAACTGAAAAATTAGGAGTAGTTAATGCACTACCACTAATACCTTATGAAATGTACAGAATGGAATCATTCGACCCAGAGAATCCTGAACTTGTAAAATTTGTACAAGACCCTTCAATGGGAGGTCACTCGTCTTTTTCAAAACAATCTCCAAAAGTTGAATTTGAAAATTACGAAATAGCCCACTTCAGATTATTATCAGATACTAACTTTTTACCTTATGGTAAATCAATGGTAGAACCAGCAAGGAAAACTTGGAAGCAGTTAACTTTAATGGAAGATGCAATGATGATTCACAGAATTATGCGTGCTCCAGAGAAAAGGGTATTCAAAGTAGACATTGGTAATATTCCACCATCAGAAGTTGATAACTATATGCAAAGAGTTATTAACAAATCAAAGAAAACTCCATTCGTAGACCAAAATACTGGTCAATACGATTTGAAGTATAACATGAACAATATGATGGAAGACTTTTATCTTCCTGTAAGGGGTGGTCAAACTGGAACTGAGATTGATACACTTGGAGGTATGGAATGGACAGGTATCGATGATGTAAACTATTTGAAAGAAAGAATGTTTGCTGCATTAAAAATACCAAAAGCTTTCATTGGTTACGAAGAAGGCGTAGAAGGTAAAGCAACACTAGCTGCTCAAGATGTAAGATTTGCTAGAACTATAGAAAGAATACAAAGGATACTAACTTCTGAGTTAACTAAGATTGCAATAGTTCACTTATATTCACAAGGATATACAGACGAACAACTTGGAGAATTCTCATTACAGTTAACGAATCCTTCTCATATATATCAACAAGAACAAATAGAACTTTGGACAAGTAAGATAACTTTAGCAAGAGATATCAAGGAAACTCAAATGTTATCTGAAGAATGGGTTTATAGAAACATATTTGACTTAAGCGATAATGAAATAGCAGAAAAAAGAAAACAAGTAATAAGAGATTCTAAAGAAAGATTTAGAAAATCTCAATTAGAAATGGAAGGTAATGACCCTGAAGTATCTAAAGAAGCTCTTGGTACTCCTCATACACTAGCAGTAGTTGACCCTGAAAAAGATGACCCGGAACCACCAACTGCTTGGGGAGTTGAACCTGGAAGACCAAAAGATGGCGCTAAACCTGGTACTCAAGATTCTGCAATGGGTAGAGACCCTTTAGGAAAAGAATCTAGAAGTAGAGATTCAAAATTAAAAAATAAATCTAATAGCACTAGGATGATGAGCACAGAATCTAATATTTCTATAGCAAATAGACTATTTGGTAAAAAGAAACAAGAGGAATCTATACTTAGTGAAAATAACATAATAGATGATGAAATTTAATCTTGGCATCTGATATTTATTTAATAATAAAGTAGGATATAATATATGAAGAAAAACAACAAACATTCGAAATTTAAGAATACTGGGGTATTATTTGAACTTCTAGTAAGACAAATAACGCACGACACTTTGTCTGGCGATGACAATTCACCTGCTTTAGGTATTATTAAAGAATTCTTTAAGAAAAGAACTAGCGTTAAAACTGAAATGAAACTTTATCAGTCTTTACAATCGCAAAAGTTTAATACAGAAGAAAAAGCAAATAGATTTATAGATGCAATTTGTGAAGAGTATAGAAAAATAAACAAATCTTCTCTTAGAAAAGAAAAGTACAATTTAATTAAGAAAATAAAATCTCATTATAACTTAGAAGAGTTTTTTAAGGTTAAAATTTCTAATTATAAACTGAATGCTTCTATATCAAAGACTTTAGATAATGATGGTATTCCTGCTGCAGATAAGGTTAGGTCAAGATATACTATAGTAGAAAATATCATAAACAAAAAAGTATCTAAGGAAACTATCAAAGAAGAAATAATGGAAGAATATAAGAAACAAGATACTTCTTTAAGAATCTTGTCTTATAAAATACTTCTTGAAAAGTTTAATAAGAAATATGGTAAATTATCTAAGGGTCAAAAAGACTTGTTAAGAGAATATATAAATAATATTTCTAATAATACTAAACTTAACGAATACGTTTCTAAAGAAATAAACGGGCTAAGTAAAAAGATTAACGTTATTTCTAAAAAACTAACTGATAAGATTGTAAAAATAAAATTATCAGAAGTAACACATCAGCTAAATAAAATCAAAGAAGAAAAAACATTAAAGGATGTACACTTAATTTCTTTAATGCGTTCTTATGAATTATTAAGGGAGTTAAAAAATGTCTCTAAATAAGAAATTAGATAAACTAGTAGAGAATAAGATTAAGGAAGAGGAATTAGAAGAAGCCTCTACTACTGGTGGAGGGGAAGCTTACGATTCAAAATATGGCTTTGGAAAAAACAAACCTGGAACAGAAGAAAATTCTGGGTATAAAAAAGTTAAAACTGAATCTAAGTTTATGAAATTGGCTAAGCAAACTCTTTTAGGTGAATTAAATTATAAGGAATATAAATCTAATCCTGAATCTTCATCTAAACAAAAAGTTAATCGTGCTGTAAGAGAAATTAACAGTCGATTATTTAAGATAGAAAGAATTATAAACCAAAATATAAAATTAAAAACTGAAGACGGTGTAGATGCTAATAAGTATTGGAAATCAACTAGAGCTAATCTACAAAAGATATCTGAAAAAATGACCCGAATAGGTGAAAGACTAAGAAAATTCTAATGAAAAAGAAAGATAAAATAGAAGAAAGTATTAGTAAAGAAGATATGAAAAAGCTAAAGAAGTGGCTTAGAGCTGAATTAGCTGAAATTTGGTTTGATTTATATAGAAAACGAGCATCGTGGAGTCAAGGGTGAAAAATATTTTAATAGATACAATACCATTTGAAGTAAGCCCTGAGCTTATCAGAGAATCGGAAGAAAAAAATAACGGAAGACTTATTGTTACTGGCGTTCTTCAAAGAGCTGGAGCAAAAAATCAGAATGGAAGAGTATATCCTAAAGAAATTCTAATGAGAGAAGCTGATAGATATTCTAAAACTGAAATAGCTGAAAGAAGAGCTTTAGGGGAATTAGACCATCCAGACTCATCAGTAGTAAATTTACAAAATGCTTCGCACAATATAACAAAGATATGGTGGAAAAACGAAGATTTAATGGGAAAAGTTGAAATCTTAGGTACTCCATCTGGAAATATACTAAAAGAACTATTGAAAGCTAATATAAAATTAGGTATTTCATCAAGAGGAATGGGTTCTGTAAAACAATTATCAGAAGATGGTACTATGGAAGTACAACCAGATTTTGAATTAGTTTGTTGGGACTTCGTTTCAAATCCTTCAACTCATGGTGCATTTATGAAACCAACTGTTACAGAAGGTGTAGTTAAAAAGGTTACTAAAACAAATAAATTTGATAACGTAAACAATCTTATAAATGAAATACTTTGCGATTTAACATGCAAATGTTCTTTACCTAGAAGGAGATAATAATGAAATTAAGAAAATTAGTAAACGAGAATACAGAAGACCAAGCTCAAAAATTAACAAGAGAGCAAAGGAAAGATGTAATAGCTGCAGTCTCAAAATTTAATGAATACGGAAAATCTGTATATAGAGAATCTGATATTAAGGAATTGGTTGATACTCTAAAAGAACTTTCAACTAATGCATCAAGTTTAGCTGTAACTGAAGCTGGGGATTGGTTTGATGCTATTTCTGTAAAAAGAGATATGAAAGAAGTTAACACAGCAGTTGATATGTTTTCAAAAACTGCAAATGAGATTTCAACTTTGCAACAACGTCTAGAATCTGTATTTGAAGATATAGGTCACAAACTTGGTAAATATTATGAAATTGCAGAGGCAGTTGACCACATCGATGATGAAGAAGCTGATACAAAATATAAAGACTTAAAAGATAAAGATATTGATAATGATGGCGACGAAGACGAATCAGATGAATACCTACACCACAAACTAGGAACAACTGCTAAAAAGACTGAAGAAATTAAATTAGAATCTTTAGTAAACGAAGGTTTTGCAACTTGGAAAATGCAATTTGCTCCAATGGTATTATCAGGTGTAAAATTAGACCCTAAGAAAGTTTACACTGTTAAAGCTCGTTCAACAGTGGAAGCAATAAAGAAAGCTTCTAAAGCAGCTGGACTATCTGGTAATGATTGGATGGCAACTCAAACTCATAAATTAGAAAAAATAGGTTAAGGAGAGAAAAATTGAAAAAATCAGAAATAAGCAAAATAATTAAAGAAGAAATTTCAAAACATCTTCTAACTGAAAAATTCCAATCAAGCAGATT
>MDTG01342011.1_pt1 | contig 10174 bp, 13 predicted proteins | sample 811421 | NCBI WGS metagenome assembly MDTG01 (sample SAMN05326645, study PRJNA326480) | marine metagenome | isolation source: seawater | place: Pacific Ocean: South East | collected 2011 | reverse complement strand
TGTACGGTGATGATGACCCGCCATGTGCTCTGGTGGCCGATACGCCAGAAGCGTTTGCGTTGGCTGCGGTCGGTTTATATCAGAATGAAGATCAGTGGCTGCCCCTGCACCATAATGGCTTAGGATTACTGGAGCAGCGCTTTTCATTTGCCACCTATGCACCGCGTTTGATCCAGCGGATTACCGAGTTAAGGGCAATGCTGGATGAGCACCGGAAGGCGCACTTTTACGGCCAAATGTTGCGTCATCACAGTTTGAAAAGTACGCGATTTATGTCTCAGTGGATTGAGGCCAAAAATCGGTTAGAGAAAAATGACACGGAATAAGCCATGGGAAATGCACAGCAGTAAAGGGCTGGAGTTCAACCGGGTGATCATTACCGGTGTGGGGGAAGCACGATATTGTATATCGCCATGACCCGGGCCATGCAGAATTTGCTGATCACCCGTTGTAAGGCCGGGTATTTTTAGGAGCGGTTGGCGGCGGTGGAGGGTCGGTTGTTGGGGGTTGGGTGAGGTTTGCTGGGAAAACTGGACTCGACAAGGTGATTGATCAAACTGTGGGCGGTCTCTATACTAGATAGGTAATACATTGGGGAAAGAAGAGTGGGATGACTAAGGATTTAGCGTGCCCTTTATTCGTAGTATCAATCATAGCGTAGCTGCCTATGCAGTTGAATCAGCAATGTGAAATCAAAGAGACGCAATTCCATTGGAAGTGTGCTTTCGACCCAAAGCGGACTTTAGATTAAGAACAGGAAAAATATTTGAGCACGCCAAATACATATAATGCCTCTCCCTCGCTGGCTGGATATCTATTTCAGTGTCGATTAGCACTTCTTATTGGGCTACGCATGGTCAAGAAACGAGCGAACGGCCATATTTCAATAGAGAAGTTTGATGATGTTTCTTTTGACAATGACAACTTTGCCCAATGTCTTTGGCAAGCAAAACACCATATCAGTCCTAAATCACTAGACGATAAGAGTGTTGATGTATGGAAAACTTTACGAATTTGGATTGACCAATTTAGGCAAGGCTATTTATCTGTTGCTGATGCTCGTTTCATATTGATTACTACTGCGACCGCAAGCGATGGAACAGCCCTCTCCATGCTCAGGTCAGATGCAACTGAAAGCTCTCGTCAAGCGGCAAGAGACTTGTTGATCAAGGCAGCCAAGGAATCCATAAATCAAAAAACGGCTATTGGAAGACAGACATTTCTTTCTCTTGAAAAAGTGGAAATGGATGCTTTGCTGGAACGAGTGGAAATTATTGATCAACACTCAAACTTACATGATGTTATGAGCGAAATTGAAAGTGAACTCATTCTACTATCACCTCAACATGTTGCTTCTTTAGCTTCTCGACTCGAAGGATGGTGGTTAGGCGTTGTAGGAAAATGTCTGGTCGAAGAAGGCTCCGCCACAATTCCTATCCAAAATATTATTATAAAAGCTAACGAAATTGGGAGCATGTTCAAGGAAGATGCTCTTCCGGTTGACGATCCAGAGATGCTCGGAGCCAAAGAGTATTCTATGGGAGAAGAGAGCAATATCTTTGTAAAACAAATGCGGATTGTTGATTTGAAGGACAACGTGATTCATCGAGGCGTCCGAGACTACTATAGAGCTACAGCTCAAAGGTCTAAGTGGTTGAGGGAAAGCTTGTTGTTGGACAATGAGAGCTCTCAGTATGATGCCAAACTAAAAGACCTGTACGAACGGCAATACGACTCCGACTTTGAAGAGTATTCACCTCAAGATGAAGAAGAAAAAAGAAAATTTGGTAGGAGGCTATGCCTTTGGGCTTCACAACAGAACTTAGATTTTCGAAATGTTGTAGAAACTTGGATTACTGCGGGTTCATTTCACAGTTTATCGGAACGCATGGATATTGGTTGGCATCCTGACTATTTAGATATTTTGACCTCAAAAGATGGAGAGTCGAATGATTAAAACATGGCAGAAAAGGTCTCCTGAGGAGGCTAACCTCTTTAATCCTGCATTCATCTCATCGTTAATTTATGAGTTTTCCAAAGAGTTCAAGAAACACAAGAGTGCCGCTGCACCAATTGTATTTGTACCCATGATGTTAGCAGCGATTCTACATGAAAAAACACGAAAGCGATTGCCTCATTCAACTGTCACCTCTCTATATCAATGGCTTCAGGATAATGAAGATTTGAAAATTGGGTTTTCAGATCGTTGTATTGGCATTCTACCGTACAGCAAAGAATCCATTATGTTTGGTATGTGTAGGTCAACATTGGTTTTTGATAACGGTTATGGAATAGGTACTGGAGAAGTAAAAGCGCATTTTCCTGCTTCATTCATTCAAAATACGACGGCAGAAACAAAAGAGATTATTGATCGCACCAAATTTATGGCTCGATGGCTCGCGAAGTCGGGATCAGAAGCATCAATTATGGGCGCGTGGGGGGTGAAGCCATGAGTTTTACGATTAAATCAATGATTATCTACAGCCATACCGGCGAGCAAAGAACACTGGATTTCAATACCAGAGGTCTCAACATTATCACTGGAAAGTCGAAGACTGGTAAATCTGCGATTATTGATATCGTCGACTACTGTCTATATCGCGGAAGCTTTAATGTCGCTGAGGGTGTTATTAGAAAGAAAGTAGCATGGTTCGGCATCCATCTAGTTAAAGGCGGGGATGACGTATTTATCGCAAGAGATAATCCTGGCCCTGGTGTGACAAACGGCTCCTTAGTTTATTTTCGGCGTGGAAAGATTGATCGATACCCTTCTATCGATGAAATTTCAAAAAACACGACTGCTAGCAGCCTCAAACGGTTCACCACACAATTCGCAGGCATTGTTGAGAACGAACATAGGCCGACATCTGGATCCCGTGATCCTTTATCTGCAAATATATCTCATGCCTTACTCCTATGTTTTCAGAAACAGGGAACAATCGCGAGTCAAGACCAACTGTTTCACAGAATGAACGAAGATTACCTTCCTCAAGCTCTAAGGGACACAATTCCTTACTTTTTGGGTGCTGTAGATGAACGCCATTTTCAACTTCTATCCGAGCTCGATGAATTCAAAAGAAGATTAAGAATACTGGAGATGACGGAAGCGAAGCGTTTACAGATATTAGAGGTGAGTCAGAGTCGTGTCTCCCGAATTATCAATGATGGAAAACGGGTGGGATTGATACCACTTGACTACCAGCCTATTGACGACACTGTTTTTGACTATCTGTCTCAAGTAGTGAACACTCCTATAGAAGCTCCAGATATAGTCGAGGATTTTGGTGAAACCATACAGAATTTGATGGGGGAGCAGAAGACACTTCAAGGAAAGCTGTACGATCTAAATCAAGACCTTAGAGCGGCAAAATCATTTCTGTCGGCACAAACCGATTTTACAAAAGAAGCGACAGAACAAAGCGCCCGATTAAAGAGCATAAATCTGTATAAGCCGGACATAGAAGGCGGTGGCTCCCATTGTCCGCTGTGTGACTCACAGCTAGATAACCACGCCCCCAATGTAGACATAATCACTGAATCACTAAGTAAACTTGAAGCGCAGTTGACCTTTGTTCACAAGGAAAATCCACATCTTCAAACTCATGTTACAGAAATAGAAAACCAGATCGGTGAATTCACCAATAAACTGAAACTCATCCAGCGAGAACTGGGTAGAGCAGTATCAGAGAGCCAGCGGGCTGAAGAAATCCAAAGCAGCCTCATAGCCCGAGCACGTTACTTGGGACGCCTCGCTAACTTCTTGGAAAGCACCTCAACAGATGAGAGTGTTGAAGAATCAAAAGCTGAAATTGAAGAACTCAAGAAGCTAATCTCAATAGTACAGTCGAAACTTAATGCCGATGAGGTTACATCAAGAATGGAGACATTTTTGAACCTGATTGGACAAAAAATGACATCCTATTCGAACGAACTTGATCTGGAGCACAAAGGCAGCTCCTTGCGACTTGATTTAAAGAAGCTGACTGTAGTGGCTGACACAGATGATGGACCTATTCCACTGCAACGAATGGGGAGCGGCGAGAACTGGGTAGGGTACCACGTTCTCACACATCTTGCTCTGCATTGGTGGCTAAGAAAACGTAATCGGCCTGTGCCAGGGTTTTTGATTTTCGACCAGCCAACTCAGGCCTATTATCCACCAGATATCGTAGAGGGTGGCCTTGAACATATTGAAAAAGATTCTGACCGTAAAGCCGTGCAAAGCCTTTTTGAACTTATGGCTAGTGCATGCCATGAAATCGAGCCTGAGTTTCAGCTAATTGTTTTAGATCATGCTCATCTAAGAACTGACTGGTTTGAGGATGCAATTGTAGAAGAGTGGCGAGGTGATAACGCTTTAATTCCGAATAACTGGCCAACAAAAGATGAATTAATCGCATAATTCTAGAATGTCCGCTTCTGGCCGGGGGCATTTAGAAAGCTTTTATAGTTACAAAATAAGAAATGAATGACAAACAACTCAGATGTGAAGTAGTAGACGTAAACTTCGTTCATTCTTCTGAATTAAATGAGGAAGGCGCCTTATTAACTTTTGATGTGTCAAATGGCGTAGATAGTTATTTGGTTATTTCATTCGTTATTCCAAGAGACGATGGAGAATGGGTGATTAGAAAGATACATTGGGTTGCAGGAAGGCCCCTAATTGATGAAGACAAATTTGCAAAATTCCTAGTCAATACATCAGAAAAGATATTAAGGACTACTAACTTCTGGTCCGGTGAACAACTCGCATCATCAGCTAAAATGTTTGCAAATCAAAAACGGGTCTCTGATGAAGATATTGGCACAAATTCAATTTCCAATCGATTTAGTATGCTGGAAGCAAAATATCCTCCTTGGGAAGAGCTGTGGCAGCGCATTGAAAACAGAGTAAATCATGATGAATATTTTCGAGTTCATGGTTTTGATAAAGACCAAGTTCTAAGTGGAATACAGCATTTAAAAAGTGTTTTTCCCTGGGAGTGGGTTAAAGCGAGATACCGTGAAGGCCCATTTGCAAGCAATCCGCCACTTATGAGTGATGGGTTCCCCCCGGAAGGGCATAATGCTTGGTTTCCTGCATATCATCTTGCTAGGACTGCCCTTGGTTCAATTTGTGTTGATCCAGGATGGAATTATTTGATCGAAATTGGGCTATCCATTTCGGAACTAAGTGGTTTTAACAAGATTGATGTTTTAACCAATAAGCTAACCAATAGTCCCGGAACGCAGCATCATTTATGTTTTGCCGCTGAGCTGTATAGAAAAGGATATTTGTTGGATTTGGAGCCTCCAACTGGATCAGGCAACGCCAGCAACGATCTTTTAGCAAGAATTAATAACGATCATTTTTCAATAGAAGTTAAAGAGTTTACTCCAAATAACCCGATTAAAAAGCTACGGAAGGAACTTGCAGACAAAATCCATAAGCTGCCGAAGAATACTACTGACTCGGTTGTATTTCATATCGTATTGAGAGAAGAAGGCGACCGAGATGTAATAAAGGAGCAAGCGTTTTTCGGCGATGTACAATCAATAAGTAGGGAAATACCTGATCTTATAAGTGCGGTAGTGGTTGGATCAAGGTTTGTTGATGCTTCTGGAGGAAGGGTTAAGAGGGAAACAAAAGGCATATTATTAAACGAAAATGCAAAAAACCCAGCTAGTTCAGATAGCCTGGCGCAGTTATTTGAAAATAATTTCGATGAGATCGTATACCCATGCCATGGCATTGGAACATTTTTTTATGCTGCAAAACAATCGGAACCAGATTTAAGGAAAACTGAATCCAAATAAATCAGCGTTTAAGCTGATATTAAATGTCCGCTATTGGCCAAAAGCAGTCTTCCCACTAATTAGTAGGATTCGAGTGCTTTTTTCGCAATTTTCCAAACTTCACTTTTCAAAAAATCATGCCTTTTCTCATCATGTTCCGGTAAACGCCAATATACGTCATTGAAATTTCCCATCCCACCGTAGGCCCCCAGAACTTTCCTATAAGATTTCTCATACTTCCCATCAATATAATATTGCTTTGCAAGGTTAAACCATTCTGCCCAATTGTCAGCTTCAGCTTTTCTAAGCAGTACTATGAGTTCTTCCACCATTTCTATATACATAATCACAGCCATCGGACATATTTTAGAGCGGGTAGCCAACAATCAGGTCAAAGTAAGGAGAAATTACGAGGTTCTGATACAATGCAATCAACAATCTGCACCAGTGTGGTGTTGCACCATTTTGATGCCAAGTATACCTGACAAGCTCCCCCCTAGTCGAACCGCTAATCCCAACAGATCGTCTCGAAACACATTGGCAGAACATAAAGCCAGATAGTTGTTGTTACACAGGCTATCGTACAAATATACGCCGATAAAACCGGGGCCTTTTCCGCGAGCTGCATAAACAATCTCAACATGACCATCACCTGAAAACGGCTGGCTTACATATCCAAGTCTATTTCCCATAAACATTTCATTTTCGAAGACTTTTAATAGATACCAACCGGAGCCAGTCGATCGAAGCTAACAGCTGATATTTTCATATCTGAATAGTCTTTCTTGTTTGAAAGGTCAATGCTGGTAGGAACTCTGGTTTTCATGCGAAACACTATCTTTTATATGCAAAAAGAACAAATATCTCTATATAACTCTTGGTGAGCAACGCTTAACGAAACCCTACTTTTTTTGGTGTTCTCGTCAACCGTATGAAGAAGCCACTTTCCAGGTGGAAATCGCCCTTCTTTTTCACATTCGTCAATGACACTCAAACACTCTTCCATTTCCTCAGAGTTCACATACTCTTCTATAAGGATCCGCATGTATTCAAATATCTGAGTACGTGTACGATATTCCATATTTGCAACTCACAGGCCTAATATAATTTAAGTAACTTTGATATTTGATACTAATGCACTCAGTCTCCCTGACTAGCTATTAAGGCTAAGGCCATAGGCCTTATTCTATTTCTATAAATAGCTTTCGATCATTCGCATCCTTTAGCAACTGTTCAATTATTTTCTTTTTTGACTTAGGAGAGATCGTCTTTTTCTTGGGATCAATCCATTCATTGATACTATTCTCATAGACCAAGAAATCTGGCGATCTATGACCAGGGAGAAAAGCTTCACTTAGAATTCTTACAACACGCTCTTCTGTTTCCATCAGAATTGTCCTAGCGATATCTCCTTAATCATAATAATAGACCTCTGAGCCTCCATTATTTTTATCTTTATCATTTTTGCAGCAATGTGTAACATCTAAAAGACTGACGAATCTTGAGGGATCTTTCGTATCATGGCTGACGTTAATGTTTTTGATGAGCACGGTGGTATCTTTCATATTGATACAGGAACAGCATTAATCACTTTTTGGCCTCAGCAAATAGAAACGAACGAAAATTCTGACGTGGTAATTCGGCCAATTTCCGTGCAACTACGACTAGATGATAGCGACAAGCAAAAAGTTTCAAAATTCGCCTCACCCAAAGACACCAGATACTTCAAGGACAAGGCACGGTCCAGCATTACAGACATTGCCTATTCTAATCTTGCAAAAGAAGAAAAATCCATGCTACTAAATGAGCTTAAGAAAGAGATTACCAATTTAGAAAAGAATTTATAGTTCTCTATAAGGATCTGGCACTTCAAACTGCTTGTAGTTTTCATAGTTATTCTTTATATCTTCTGCCTTTTTCGTTAAGTATTCCTCATCCATCGAATCAAGATTCAGTTTAAATGCCCTCGAAAAGTCCACAAAGCTATGGCCAAATGGGATTGATATTATGTATCCGTCTCCTGAATCATAGACGCAATAAGCCCAATTCTTTTTTGCAACGATATCCATGCTAGCTAAGTTTTTTTCCACTTTTTAGGTCTGTGACGACATGATTTCCACTGTTTAATTTCTTTGCAGAAATTACAGCTTCATCCTCACCCTTAGGTAGTTTTCCTCCTGGCAATCACTCCAAAGATGAGCGAAGTATTAAGCCATGTACTAGATGCAGGAAATGCTTCTGCACATCGGGCTTATTTTCCTAGCCGGGAAGATCTAATGACATGCATAGAGCTCGTTAAGCACTTGATACACGGAATTTATATCCTACGGTCCGGCGTAGAAAAAATGGCAGGAAACATTCCTAAGTGAGGTGAATAATTAACTAACGAAATAAAAAATTAATACTTAATGGTTTTAACTTTACATCCATTCCTTTTCAGTAAGCCTATAAAATCTCTTTCACTAGAAATTTTGGCTAAGGAAAAATCTACGATATATTTCTTAAACCATTCAGAGTCTGTTTCTTTGAATATGTCTTCCCATTGCGAAACATCAAATCCATCCAGATTCAAAGTTCCACCCATAAGGCCATGACCATATCCTTCTTCCAATAATATTTTCTTTGCATCAAAGGAATAGGCAATTACTTTTGGCCACACGGAACTGTTGGATTCATTTGCACTCCTTTTGTCAACTTCTGCAATCACATAGTATGCATCAGACACCACTACTTCTCCGGCAAAATATCTACATTATCAAAATCTATTTTTCTACTATCTGCATGCAGCTGAACTGCACCACCTTCCCCATATTGCGGATACGCTTCTGCAAATGGCTCCAGTTTGGTTTTAACGTCATCCCCCTTCCAATAGGGAACCCTCGCCTGGACCTCTTTGTTCTCAAACAATTGCAGTGTATCAAATTCTCCTCTGAGTCGCGCATCACTCCAAGAGCCTTTACTATTGGCGTCCGGCCCAATTTCAGGGCCTTTTACCTGGAAGGCTTTTCTGGCTTCAATACCCGTATCGTACTTTTCAAAGCCAAAATATGTAGTCGGCGCAGATTTATTCTGAATGGTCATTGGAGCAAATTTATTTACAGTGCCATCGTCGTTCTCATACCTCATATACCTGTATCCAGTTGAAGGCAATGTTGAGTCGGGGCCACTAGGTCCAACATAGAAATCCGGCTTAGTCTTCGACAATTTTTCTGAATCTTGCACAGACAGACCCTGTGCTCGATACGCTTTATATCTTTCATAACGCTCTTTACAAACCATCCCCAGCGGATCAACCCACCCACTCGGATTCGGCGCATACTGATAATTATTTATCCCCCCCAACAACCCAATCGGGTCCTGCTGGATAAACTGCCCTGTCCCCGGATCATAATACCGGAACCGGTTGTAATGTAACCCGGTCTCTTCATCCCAGTACTGGCCCTGAAATGCTCGATGCTTTGATTAGGCGGCAGCAGGCTTCTTAAGAATTACAATTCCGACCAGCGACGACACATTACGAAAGTAGAGCAGAGTCGTACTAGTGTCGCTTTTTAGTGAATAACTGTGAATGCGCGTATCAGGCTCAAGCCTGCCTAGTGCATCAAACAGCTCTTCAATCCCAATCACATCAATGCCCGCATTTTTTGCACTAACAATGCGTATTTGGAGCTCCTTAATTAAACCAAATGCCGAATAAATTCCTGGCTTCTCGCTGACTAACCTTAAGTTAGTCCTATCGCCAATATCTACGGCAACATTAGCCGACAAAACAATATCTATAAGCTCATCTTTGGTCATGGTTTATAAACCTCAATATTGCTACGAGAGCCTTGCAGTAGTACTTCCTGCTCATTCCATTCATCCGGCGACCACTCCCATTTCCAGCCTGCCCCTTCTGGTGGCGCCCCTGTCGGCACTCTTAACACTACACCACCATCGCCGTATTTTTCTGCGTGTTTAACGGCTGTAGCAGGATCTCTTGTCCATGATGTAAATGGACTGTTTTCTGCGTGACCGCCAGCATTATGCATTTCAGGAGTGGCCGAGCCATTTATATTTCCAGGTGCTACTTTCCCCTGCAAAGCATTTTCATAATCAGGGTGCCCCGCATGTATGCCTCTATATAAGTATTTTCCTTCCTCGTGAGGCGGCAATTTTGCAAGCTCGGCAGTCGTTATCGCTGTAGATTGCCTGCCTGAATTTTCCCTTTCACAAGATAATCCTAACGGATCAACCCACCCACTCGGATTCGGCGCATACCGATAGTTATTAATCCCCCCCAACAACCCAATCGGGTCCTGCTGGGTGAACTGCCCTGTCCCCGGATCATAATACCTAAACCGGTTGTAATGTAACCCGGTCTCTTCATCCCAGTACTGGCCCTGGAACCTCAAATTGT